>Ga0079300_10000823_pt1 | contig 11954 bp, 7 predicted proteins | sample Wag4_2014_7_11_FD_74799 | JGI IMG/M metagenome (GOLD analysis project Ga0079300, IMG submission 74799) | Fresh water microbial communities from Ohio, USA - Utica-2 Time Series HT 2014_7_11 | ecosystem: Environmental > Aquatic > Freshwater > Water tank | place: USA: Ohio | collected 2014-07-11
ACACCCGGGTTCAGGACATGCGGAGACAGGGGTTGCCGCCGGGAAGCCCAGTGCGGCCCCAAGACCCCTTCTCGCGGCCGTTGCGATCTTCAAGGTCTCATAATACATATTATGTAAAGTTGGGTGTCGAAGGGACCTCCCTCGGTGCGATCGGGCCTTTTGAGGCCTGCGCGCCGTGTCGGACCGTCCCGCTCCCCGGCGTCCCGCCACGGTGCTCGATCCGACCCATCAATTCGACGCAGGTGCCGGTCTCGGCACCACCGTCGCCGCGGGCGCGGCCCCGAGCAACGACTTCAGCCGCTCTGCGCGCGCCGAGTCACCGACGGCGTCCGCGGCCTGCAGCGCGATCTCGATCGACCGCCGCTCGAGCCGCGTCAGCGTGCGGCTCGTGGCGTTGAGCGAGTCGACGTCCGACAGCACCTCGAGTGCGCGGGCCGCCTGACCGAGCCCGATGCGCGCGCGCGCGAGCGACGTCCGCGCGGCCAGGCACTGCGGGTGCGCGCGCCCGAGCTCGCGTTCGATGAGCGGCGCCGCGCGCTCGAGCACGACCGCGGCCTCGGCGAACCGGTCGTGCTCGGCGAGGAACGCGCCGTAGTTGGCGTCATTGGCGAGCGTGATCCGGCTGCTCGGACCGAGGGCGCGCAGCGCGACGTCCGCGGTCGCCTGGAACTCGCGTTCCGCGTCGGTATCCCGGCCGACCAGCGCCAGGCACTGCGCGAGATTCGAACTGGCCAGGATCGTCCGGACGTCGTCGTTGCCGGATCGCGCGCGGAAGGCGTCGCGATTCTCGGCGTACAGGCGGCTCGCAGCCTCGCTCTCGCCGAGGTCGAGCATCGCCGCCGCGAGGTTGTTGCGCGCCGAGAGCGTGTCCTCGTGCAGCGGCCCCAGCACCTCCGACAGCGGCGTGATCGCGTCGGCGACGAGGGCGCGCGCCTCGGCCGACTGCCCGAGTGCGAGCAGCGTCTCGGCGAGGTTGTTCGCCGCGCGCAGCACGCTCGGGTGCCGCGGTCCGAGCAAGGCGAGCTTCGCGGTGTACAGGCTCCTCGCGATGGGCTCGGCGTCGCCGTAGTGGCCACGCTCGGCGAGCACGAGCGCGAGCTCCTGCTCCGTCTCGAGGCGGCTCAGCGCAGGGACGTCGCGGAGCGCGAGCTTGCGCGCGAGCGACTCGCGCAACAGTTCCTCGGCCAAGGCGAGGTCGCCCTCGGCGCGGGCCCGCGCCGCAAGGTTGTGGCGTGCGTTTGCGGCGACCAGGTCGTTCCCCACGCGGGCGCGCTCGAGGAACGGCAGCGCCTCGTCCAGTCCACCCGACTCGACGAGCGCGTGCCCGATGGCATTGTCAATCGATCGAATCGTCGGTGAGTCCTCCGCCGCGCCGCCGGACAGCCGCAGCGCGCGCTCCCGCCGGAACTGCCCGAGCGCCTCGGTGAAGTCGCCGGTCGCCGCATGCGCCAATCCGAGCGCGGAGCGCACCTCCGATTCCACGATCGGATCGCGGACCTCCCGCTCGAGCTCGAGCTCGGCCTCGGCCAGCACCAGTCTCAGGAGGCGCGGGTCAAGACCCTGCGCCACCGCGGGATCGAGCGCAGACAGCATCGTTCGGTTGAGCCGCGCGATCTGCTCCCAGCGGTTCGCCTGCTCGCGACTCCTCACCATGCCGTAGGACAGTCCGCTGACGGCGATGCTCAGCGCTCCGACGACGGTTCCGCCGAGCATGAGCGCGCCACGATGCCGGCGCGCGAGCTTGCGGAACCGGTAGAACGCGGTCGACGGGCGGGCCTGGACGTTCGCGCCCATCAGCCATCGCTCGACGTCGTCGGCGAGCTCGTCGGGCGTCGTGTAGCGCCGCGCCGGGATGCGCTCCAGCGCGCGCATCGCGATCCAGTCGAGTTCGTCCTCGAGCGTCGTGCGCAGCGCGCGCGGGGCGTTGTTCGGCAGGACGGCGCTCGGTCGCTGCGCGCGCCCCTCGGTGATCTGCCGCTGCAGGTCGAGCGCTCCCGCCATGCCCTCGCGGTCGCTGGTGAACGGCCGCGTTCCCGTCAGCGCCTCGAAGAGCATGACGCCGAGCGACCAGACGTCGACGCGGCCGTCGATCTCGGTCGATCCCGACGCGATCTCGGGCGACATGTAGGCGGGCGTCGCAGCGGTGGGTCCCTGCCGGGTCTCGGTTCGAAGCGCGTCATGGCCGACCAGCTTGGCGACGCCGAAGTCGATCACCCGGGGTTCGTCGGTGCCGGTGGGGTCGCTTCCGACGCCCGTCCCCCCGGCGCCCGCGCCACCGACCGTGCGAATCAGCACATTCGCCGGCTTCAGGTCGCGGTGGAGGATCCCCTGCCGATGTGCGTAGCTGATCGCGCGGCACACGAGCGCGAACATGCGCATGCGCGCCTCGAGCGACTCGCGGTGGCGGTGGCACCAGGCGTCGAACGGGATGCCGTCGACGAACTCCATCACCAGGTAGGGCGCGCCCTCGGCGGTGTTGCCGGCATCGAGGATGTGCGCGATGTGCGGATGCTCGAGCCGCGCGAGCGCGAGCTTCTCCGCCTCGAAGCGCTTGAGCGCGTTCGAACCGAGCGCGCTCATCCGGAGGATCTTGACCGCGACCGGGCGCACGACCGGCTCGAACTGCTCGCCCTTCCAGACCACGCCGAACGCGCCTTCGCCGATCATCCGGTCCAAGCGGACACCGCGGACGCGCGGCGGGGGGACCGAAGCCCCCTTGTCCACGCTTCCGAAGAGAAAGTCCGTCGCGAGGTGCTGCTCGCCTGGATCCATGGGTCTGCCTGCCGCGGCGGAATTGCCGACGGGGAACTGTACCCTCAGCCCCCCCGCTTCCAAGTCACGGCCACGCCGGCGCGGGTATTTCCGATGCCCTCAACGCGGACCCGCCCGCACAGACCGACCCGCGGCGACGCGGCGCCACGCGTCCGGCCGCCCGCTCAGGCACCCGCGCCGACCGCGCCGGCTCCGAGCGCGAGCTTGTCGAGACCGAACGCCTCGTGCGCGATCGCGAGCGCGCGCTCGGCGTGCTCCTTGCCGAGGATGCACGAGATCTTGATCTCGCTGGTGGTGATGTTGTGGATCGGGATTCCCGCGTCGCCGAGCGCGGTGAACATCCGGCTCGCGACGCCCACGTGCGTCTTCATGCCGGTGCCGACGACGGAGATCTTGGCCAGGCCGATCTCGATCGCGAGCTCGCCGGTGCCGACGCGATCGAGCACCTGCGACGCGGCGATCTTGACGTCGGCGAGGTCGCCGTGGTCGACGGTGAACGAGATCGACGCGATCTCGCCGAACTCCGTCTGCACGATGTCGTCGACCAGGATGCCTGCCTTCGCGACCGCGTCGAACAGCATGCCCTGGACGCCCGGGTTGTTGGGGATGCGACGCAGGCTCACGCGGCCGAGGTCGCGCTTGAGGGCCGCGCCGACCACCATCATCTGTTCCATCTCTGGATTCTCCCTGCAGATCATCGTCCCTTCGTCGGGACGCTGGCTGTGTCGAACATGGATCGGGACGCCGTACCGCTCGCCGAACAGCACCGCGCGCGGATGCATGACCTGCGCGCCGAGCAGCGCGAGCTCGAGCATCTCCTCGTAGCTGATGCGCGCGAGCTTCGATGCCGTCGGCACCAGCCGCGGGTCGGCGGTGTACACGCCGTCCACGTCGGTGAAGATCTCGCAGCATCCGCCGCTCTCGGCGACCTTGAGCGCGCTCGCCAGCGCGACGGCCGTGGTGTCGGAGCCTCCGCGACCGAGCGTGGTGATCTCGCCGCTGCGCGAGACACCCTGGAATCCGCAGACGACGGGCACCCGGCCGAAGCCGAGCTCCTCGTCGAGACGCGCGCGCGAGACCTCGCTGATGAGCGCGCGGCCGTGGTTCCCATCGGTCACGATGCCCGCCTGCCCGCCCGTGAGGCTCGTCGCCGCGACGCCGATCTTCTCGAGCGCCATCGCCACCAGGGCGACCGAGACCTGCTCGCCCGTCGCCATCAGCATGTCGAGCTCGCGCCGGGACGGCTTGGCGCTCACGCGGCCGGCGAGCTCGATCAGCTCATCGGTGGCGTGGCCCATGGCGCTCACCACCACGACGACCTGGTGCCCTTCGTCGACACGTTGCTTCACCCGCGCCGCGCAGCGCGCGATGCGAACGGGGTCGCCGACCGAGGTACCGCCGAACTTCTGGACGAAAACAGCCATGGGTGCATCCTTGCACCGAGGAGCGTACACGGTTTTCGGACGGCGGTGGCGCGAGGAATCGGCTCAGGAAACCGCGGCCGCGCGGTCGCGGTCGGCCCGCTCCGCACGCTTGCGCGCGCTCTCGTCGAGGATGCGCTTGCGCATGCGGATCGAGGTCGGGGTGATCTCCACCAGCTCGTCCGACTCGATGTACTCGAGGGCCGCCTCGAGCGAATAGTCGCGCGCCCCGCGCAGCACGACCGTCTGGTCCTTGCTGGTCTCGCGGAAGTTCGTGAGCGGCTTCATGCGCGTGATGTTGATCACGAGGTCGTTGTCACGGTTGTGCTCGCCGACGATCTGGCCCGCGTAGACCTGGTCGCCGGGGCGGACGCACATGACGCCGCGGTCGGCGAGGCCCTCGATGGCGTACGCGGTCACGCGGCCGGCCTCGAGCGACATCATCACGCCGTTCTTCCGCTGCTGCATCGCGCCGCGGACCGGCTTGTAGCACGAGAAGGTGTGGTGCATGACCGCCTCGCCGCCGCTCGCGTTGAGGATGCGCGTGCGCATGCCGATCAGGCCGCGCGCTGGGATCTCCGCCTCGACGTGCATGCGGCCGGCGCGCTCCTCCATCTTGAGGATCTCGGCACCACGCGAGCCGAGCAGCTCGAGCGACGCGCCGAGGCCGTTCGCGCCGACGTCGAGCGACAGGCGCTCGTACGGTTCGCAGGTCACGCCGTCGATCTCGCGCTCGATGACCTCGGGCTTGCCGACGGTGAGCTCGAAGCCCTCGCGCCGCATGTTCTCGAGGAGCACGCCGAGGTGGAGCAGGCCGCGTCCCGAGACGTGGAACTCGTCGGCGGAGTCGCCGGGGCTCACGCGCAGCGCGACGTTGGTCTCGAGCTCGCGCTCGAGCCGCTCCGCGATCTGGCGGCTGGTGACGAACTTGCCTTCCTTGCCGCCGAACGGGCCGTCGTTGATGCGGAACACCATGTGCAGCGTCGGCTCGTCGACCTTCACGCGCGCCATGGGGATCGGATTGTCGGCGTCGCAGATGGTGTCGCCGAGGTCGATCTTGCCGAGGCCCTCCACGGCGCAGAGGTCGCCCGCGAGGATCTCCGGCACCTCGCGGCGCGCGAGTCCCTCGAAGCGGTTCACCTTCTGCACGCGCGCCTTGCGGACGCTGCCGTCGGCGCAGCACACCGAGACCTGCGACCCGCCCTTGAGCACGCCGCCGTACACGCGGCCGATCGCGATGCGGCCCACGTAGTCGCTCCAGGCGAGGTTGGTCACCAGCATCTGGAGCGGCGCGGTCTCGTCGGCGTTCGGCGAGGGCACGCGCTCGATGATCTCCTGGAACAGCTCGTCGACGCCCTTGTCGCGGGTGTCGATGTGGCGCGCGGCCCAGCCATCGCGGCCCGACGCGTAGATGATCGGGAAGTCGAGGGCGTGGTCATCGGCACCGAGGTCGACGAGCAGGTCGAAGACCTCGTTCACGACGCCCTGGATGCGCGCCTCGGGGCGGTCGCACTTGTTGATGACGACGATCGGCTTCAGCCCGAGCTCGAGCGCCTTCGAGAGCACGAAGCGCGTCTGCGGCATCGGTCCCTCGAGCGCGTCGACGAGGAGCAGGCAGCCGTCCGCCATGCGGAGCACGCGCTCGACCTCGCCGCCGAAGTCGGCGTGTCCCGGCGTGTCGAGGATGTTCACGCGGTACACCTCGCCGCGGCGCGGGCCTCCGCGGATCGTGTAGGTCACCGCGCAGTTCTTCGCGAGGATCGTGATGCCGCGCTCGCGCTCGAGCGGGTTCGAGTCCATGACGCACTCTCCGCCCGCGTCGAGGTTGACCACGCCGGATTGCGAGAGCATCGCATCGACGAGGGTCGTCTTGCCGTGGTCAACGTGGGCGATGATTGCGATGTTGCGGAGATTCGGATCGGCCATAGGAACACTCGGGACCTGACGACTCAAGACCTGAAAAATTAGGGGAAGAGGGAAAGTGTAGCACGATCCCCCGCTGCCACCAACGGTTCCGCAGGAACTTGCGGGGTTCCCTGCTCAGATCCCGTAAAGCGGGCGGAGCTTGCCCTCGAGATGGCGCATCAGGGGCTCCGCCGAGAGCGGCTTGCCCGTCACGCGCTGCACGAGCTCGGACGGCGAATAACGGCGGCCGTGGGCGTGGATGTTCGCGTTGAGCCACGCGCGCAGGCCGCTGAACTCGCCGCGCGCGAAGCCGTCGACGAGTCCCGGCAGCTGCTCGCACGCGGCCTCGAAGAGCTGCGACGCGTAGAGGTTGCCCAGGGTGTAGGTCGGGAAGTAGCCCATCGCGCCCATCGACCAGTGGATGTCCTGCAGGCATCCGCGTCGGTCATCCGGAACATCGAGGCCGAGCAGGTCCTTGTAGAGGCGGTTCCACGCCGAGGGGATGCCCGCGACCTCGAGGGAGCCACCGATCACCGCGCGCTCGATCTCGAAGCGCACCATGACGTGCAGGTTGTAGGTCGCCTCGTCGGCCTCGACGCGGATGAAACCCGGCTCCACGACGTTCGCGGCGCCATAGAGGTCCTCGAGCGAGAAGCGCGCGGCATCGGCGCCGATGACCTCCGGCAGCCTGGGCGCCAGCCACGACCAGAAGGCCCGGCTGCGTCCCACCTGGTTCTCCCACATGCGGCTCTGGCTCTCGTGGATGCCGAGCGAGATCGCCTCGCCGAGCGGCGTGCCGATGCGGCTGAAGTCGAGACCCTGCTCGTAGATCCCGTGACCCGACTCGTGCATCGTCGAGCCGAGCGCGTCGTTCACGCACCGCTCGTTGTAGCGCGTGGTCATGCGCACGTCGTTGCAGTGCGTGCCGCCGCAGAACGGGTGCGTCGAGCGGTCGAGGCGTCCGCGGTTGAAGTCGAATCCAATGGACTCGGCGACGAGGCGGGACAGCGCCTCCTGCCGCTCGATCGGCACGTGGAAGTCGTTGAACGAGTCGGCCGGACGGCGCGGCGCGGACTTGATCTCCGCGATCAGTCCCTGCAGCCGAGGACGCAGCGGATCGAACACCCCCGCCACGTACTTCGCGGTGCAGCCCGGCTCGTAGAGATCGGCCAGCGCGTCCCACCGTTCACCATCCCTGGCGAATCCGTAGCAGTCCGCCTGTGCGCGCAGGAGCGCGACGAGCTTCTCGAGCCATGGCGCGAACCGCTTGAAGTCGCTCGCGCCGCGGGCCTCCGCCCACTCGTGCTTCGCGATGCTGGAGGTCTTGGCCATCTCCTCGACGAGACTCGCGGGGAGCTTGGTCGCCTTCCCGTAGTCGCGCCGGGCCTCGCGCACGAGCGCGGCGGTCTGTGGATCGGCCATCGCGTCCCGGTCGGCCTCGACCGCCGCGATCAGGTCGCCGCGCTCCATCGACGACGAGCGCTCGTGCACCATGCGGGCGATGAACGCCTGCTGGCGCGCGCGCCACGCGAGGCCGCCTGCCGGCATCTGCGTCTCCTGATCCCAGTCGAGCAGGTTGTTGGAGGTCGACAGCAGCGCCGTCTCCTGGAGGTGCGTGACGAGGGCGTCGAGGGGGCTGGTCGCGATGGTGCTTGACATGGAGGCTCCGGGTGGAACCGCAGTCTAGTGGGTGATGCGCACGTCGCAGCCGCGGCGCAGCCCACGGGCAAAAACCACCGGACCTCCCGCGATGGGAGGTCCGATGTCGGATGCGTCGGTGGGTCGAGGCGGCGGGCCCGTGGGGTCCCCCGTGCGACCATCACTTGGTCGCGGGACCAGTGACCTTCGGGGCCGGGCTGACCGGCTTGAGGATCTCGAGGAGCTTCGCCTTGTCGCCCGTCGTGCGGTTCATGGCGTGGTCGATCGCGGTCCAGCCCTTCTCATCGGTCGCGGCCGGGTCGGCCTTCGCGTTCAGGAGGATCTGGACCTTCTCGGCCGAACCGCTCGCGGCGGCGAGGTGGAGGGCGGTCTGGCCCGCCTTGTTCTTCGCCTTCACATCGGCGCCAGCGGCCACGAGCAGCGTGAGGCTCTCCGGCTTGCCGGTGCGCGCACCGCGGAGGAGCGGCGTGTCGCCGGTCTGCTTGTCGGCGGCCTTGAGGTCCGCGCCGCTCTTGATGAGCAGTTCGACGGTCTGGGGCTGACCGAGACCGGCGGCCCAGATGAGCGGCGTCCAGCCGTTGTCATCGGTCGCCTTCACGTCGGCGCCCTTCGACAGCAGGAACGCGACGGTCTCGGGCTTGCCGAATCCAGCGGCCCAGAGAAGCGGGGTCGAGTTGATCTGGTCGCGCGCGTTGACGTCCGCGCCCTTGTCGACGAGGAACTTCACGGTGTCGAGGTCGGTCTCGACCGCGCCCCACATCGGCGTGCGGCCCTGACGGTCCTTGATGTTCGGGTCGGCCTTGGCAGCGACCAGCGCCTCGAGCGCCGGGCGGTTCGCGCCCTTGGCGGCCCAGTGCATCGCGGTGCGCTGACCGGCGCGATCCCGCTCGTTGACGTCGGCGCCCGACGCGATCAGCGCGCTGATCTTGGCCATGTCACCCGCGCGGACGGCATTCACCAGGTCGGTCGTGCCCGGACCGGCGGGAGTGTTGGGAGCGACCGGCGGCGTGGCGCCGTTGGCGGTCATCGCGCGCTTCACGAGCATCGTCATGCTCGGCGCCTTCGGGTTGTCGGTCTTGATGAGGATCTTCGGCTGGCGGCCGGCCTGCTCCCACATCGCCCAGTCGACGGTGAGGACGTGCTTGGTCTTGGCGTCCGCCGGCGGGTCCTTCATGACCGGAGGCGCGATCTCGGTGACCTTGAAGGCGATGCCTTCGGTCGACTCAAGCACGATCTCGGTCGGCTTGAGCCCGACCGCCGTGGCGTCGGCCGGCGACTCGATGATGTCCGGGGTCATCGTCACGTAGGCGACGACGTCACCCTCGACGCTGAGCACGACGGGAGCGTGGTTCTCGATCTGGAAGGTGACCTTCTTGCTGAGCTTGATGCCCTGCTTCGGGCCGGGGCGCAGCGTGATCTCGCAGTCGCCGCTCGCGCCGGGCGCGATGGGCTCCTTCGGCCAGTTTGGCGTGGTGCAGCCGCAACCGGGGATCGCCTTGGTGATGCGAATCGGCTTGTCGGTGACGTTCTTGATCTTGATGGTCACCGTCTTCGCGACGTCGGCGATCATCTCGCCCATGTCGGCGATCGGCGGCTCGAAGGTGACGGCCGGCGGCTCGTTCGGATCGAAGACCTGCGGCGGCTCGACGGCGCCCTTCCCGGCGGCGGCGGGCGCCTGGTTGGTGATGAGCGAGCGCACGTCCTGACCGGGCGCCTGCTTCGTCGGCGCGTTGACCGTGCTGCCCGGCGAGAGCGATGGATTCGCGGGCTGCTTCGGTGCGTTCTGCGCGGAGGCTCCCGCGGCGAGCGTCACGGCGAGGGCGGTCGAGGCACAGGTACCAATCCAGATCCAACGGTCGCGTCGCATGTCGTTTCCTTTTGTGTTCCGCCCGCGTCGCTTGGATCGCGGTGGCCTTGCGTGATCCCGACGGTGCCACCGTCGGGGAGGGGACTGTATCGGACGGCGTACCGCCGAGGGGTGAACCGAGTTGAGCGAAAGTCGATTGTAACCCCCAACTTGGGCGACTTGAAGTGTTGCGTCCGCCCGCGCGAGATACACTGCCGCCCCCCTTCGGCCGTCCCACGACGCCCCGAGGCCAACCTCACGCCGATTCACGCCGATTTCGAGCCACCATGAGCACCGCCAACCTCGCCGAGCATCTTCAGCGCCCTGCCCTTCGCCGCGTCCATCCCGTGCCGCTGCAGAAGGACAACCAGATGTTTCTCGGACTGCAGGACCCCTGCATGCTCTACCCGCAGATGATGGTGGTGCCGCCGCAGGCCTTCCAGGTCATGCAGTTCTTCAACGGCGAGCGGTCGGTCGATGAGATCGCGGGCACGCTCAAGCTCGCCGACATCAATCCCCTCATCGAGCTGGTGAAGAAGCTCGACGAGTTCGGTCTCCTGTGGGGGCCGACCTGCGAGACCCTCGAGGACAAGAAGAAGTCCGACCTCCAGACCGCGGGTGCGTTCACCGCCGGTGCCACCCGCAGCCTCGGCGAGGATCCCGTGGCGATCCGCGCCCAGCTCGAGAAGTGGCTCGACGAGGCCGAGGATGCGGAGATCGAGGAGCCGATCTGCGGCCTGGTCGCCTGCCATCTCGACTACGGCCGCGGCCATCCGGTCTACGCCTCCAGCTACCGCGCGATCGCGAAGGCCGCGAAGCCGGATCGCGTGGTGATCCTCGGAACCAACCACTTCGGTCTCGGCGACGGCGTCGTGATGTCCGACCTCGGCTTCGAGTCGCCGCTCGGCCGCATGCCGGTCGACGGCCGAATCGTCGAACGCGTGCGCACCCAGACCGGGCGCAAGCTCTTCGTCGACATCCTCGATCACGTGCCGGAGCACTCGATCCAGCTCCACATCCCGTGGGTCCAGCATCTGTTCGGCAGCATCCCCGTGGTGGCCGCGCTCGTCCCGGATCCGGTCGTGGGTCTGCTCTCCGATGACGGCGAGCGCCTGGGCGTCGACGAGTTCGTCGCGGTGCTCGGTGGCGCACTCGCCGCGGAGGGCGGTCGAACGCTGTTCATCGCGAGCGCCGACATGTCGCACGTCGGTCCCGCCTTCGGCGAACCGACGGCGGTGAGCGACCAGCGTCGCCGCGAGGTCGAGGCGCACGACCGCGCGATGATGAAGGAGTACATCGCCGGGCCCGACCAGCTCGTCGCCCGCATGCGCGAGCTCAAGAATCCGACGCGCTGGTGCTCGGTAGGCTGCATGAGCGCGGTCGCGAAGCTCGCCAAGCCGTCGGGCGTGGAGCTCATCGACTACCGCCAGGCCGTCGACGAGCAGGGCAATGCGCTGGTGTCGAGCGCGTCGATGGTCCTGCTCGCCTGAGCCTCGCCCATGATCGCCGTCGTGCAGCGCTGCAGCAGAGGTGAGGTGCGTGTCGACGGCGCGCGCGTAGGAGCCCTCGGCGAACGCGGTGGGCTTGTCGTGCTGCTCGGCATCGAGGTCGGCGACGGCATCGCGCAGGCGCGCAAGATGGCGGACAAGCTCGCGAAGCTGCGCATCTTCGAGGACGCGGAAGGCAAGATGAACCTTGCGGTGAGCGAGGTCGGGGGCTCGATGCTCGTGATCAGCCAGTTCACGCTCGCGGGCGACTGCTCGGGTGGCAATCGGCCGAGTTTCATCGGCGCTGCCCGGCCCGAAGCGGCGGAACCACTGTTCCATGAGACCGTGCAGGCCATCCGCGCACACGGCCTTGCGGTGGAAACCGGCCGGTTCCGCACCGAGATGAAAGTCGACATCCTGAACGACGGCCCGGTGACGCTGATCGTGCGCGTGCCGTGACTGGGCGGGCGCCGTACTGCCCAACTGCCCCAATGCCCTGCTGCCGAGATGCCACACTGCCCTACGACGACTTGCGGGACGGAGCCTCGCGGCCGAGGGCCGTGAGCACCTTCTTGAGGTCCTCCCAGACCTGCGCGCGCGTCTCGGTCGTGTAGTTCCGCAGCAGGTACGCGGGGTGGAAGGTCGGCATGACGGGCACGTCGAACGGCGCACCGTCGGCGACACCGAGTCGCACGCTGCCGAACACCCCGCGAAGGCGCGTGATGCCCAGTTCGCTCGCGAGCAGCAGCTTGGTCGCGGGACCGCCGAGCGTCACGATCACCTTCGGTCGGATCACCGAGAGCTGCGCGAGCAGGTACGGACCGCACCGCTCGATCTCATGGGCAAGCGGCGTTCGGTTGTCGG
>Ga0079300_10000825_pt1 | contig 11939 bp, 10 predicted proteins | sample Wag4_2014_7_11_FD_74799 | JGI IMG/M metagenome (GOLD analysis project Ga0079300, IMG submission 74799) | Fresh water microbial communities from Ohio, USA - Utica-2 Time Series HT 2014_7_11 | ecosystem: Environmental > Aquatic > Freshwater > Water tank | place: USA: Ohio | collected 2014-07-11
TTACGGCAAGTTGTTCGGACCCTAAGCCGGCGTTGGGGTGGCTTCAGCGAACGAGAAAAAGCGCATTCGAGAACACCGGTTTGGAAGCCTCCCAAAACCCCCGAAAGAGCGGATCATCCACGAGGTAAACGGCGACCCCAGACCCCAACGGTTCGGCCCCGAACACCAGCGATTGCTGCAAATCCACCACGGCACGGGAACCTGCAAACCCAGCCAGCGGCCGGGCATTTTCCGCGATTCGGAACACGTTGCCTTCCGACAGCAGCGCATACCGGTCGGAAGATGTTTTCAGCGTCGTATACGTGTCTGAAAAACCGTACGCCAGCGGATGGGTAGAATCCACTTCAGTTCGGAAGAGCGCCCCCTCCACACCGGAACGCACCGCACGACGGTCCGCATCCGCATACGCAGCAAGTTGGTCCTCCTTTGCCCGCTCTTCCTCGCGGCTTGCGGCCGTTTTCTCCTCTTCCTCATCCCCGTACGTACTCAGACCGAAGGCCTCGGACCCCTCGAGCAGGCCCAGCGCACTTCCCCAAGCAACCAGCCGTCCGCCGCGCTCAATCCATCCGGCGAGTTCGTCGGAGCAGTCCCCCCGAAGCGCCCGATAGCGACCGGAGGGAAGAAGCACAACATCGAACGCATCCCATCCACCGCGGCACAAATCGCTGGTGTTCACCCGGTGCACGGGATACTTGAGTTCGTGCTCGAGGTGCCACCACGCTGCACCGGCCGCTAGAGGAGACACGTCAGGGCCCCACGCCAGGGCGATGGAAGGCGCCGGAATCCAGCGCAACGCGTCCGAGCCCAAATCCGCCCCGCTCTCGGACCGTCCGCTGCGCAGCGCCACTACCCCCGAAACGCCCGCAGACCGCACAACCTCGGCGAGTTCGCGTTGCACCTCCCGGTCCGGAGCATCCGACGCGAGTACGACCAGAGTCCCTCGGGGAAATGCTGTGTTCCCAGAAGTGAACGGCTTGTCCGCTACCCGCACCGGCAGCCCAGCCGCAAGGGCCCCTGCTAAGAACCGCGAGGAGGCCATCCCATCCGGCCGGACCGCCCAACCGATGCCCGACTCCACAGTTGCGGGAGGCGCAGGCGTCCATTCCGGCCAACCCGCTCGCCCCACATCCGAGGTTACGGCAAAGGCCCGCAGGTCCCAGGCATAGGGCAAGCTCCACGCCGTGATGTCGTACGTCACCGAATCGCTCACGACGGGAGCTGGATCGAACAGCACCTGCAAAAGCGTCGCCCCGGGCTGAGCAGCCGGTACGAAGAGGTCCCCGTCTGCCGGCACCACCTGTGCCGCGGCTGCGTCGTCATACGACCACGCGGCCCATGGCTTTTTCGGAGCAGCCCCACTGTACCGGTAGCTCGAGAAGCCATGTTGGGCAAGAAAGGCCGCAAGTCCATCTAAGGAAGCCCGGTCATTTTCGGCAGCCGGCAACACATATCCCGCATAGGGGCCCCAGGGATCTTTGAGGTTTGAAGCGCTCGCTCGCGCAAATTCATCGACCAATTTTCCAGACAACCGGGCCGCTGTCTCCACCGCCGCCAAACTCGCCACCACATGGTTCGCCACCCGGTCCGCTAGGGTCAAAACCTTGCCGTTTTCTAATTCCAACGCAAGCCCAGCCCCGTAGCTGCCCCCTTGCTCGTACGTCATCCCGATGGCACCGAGGTAGGTCGGATACGTATCGCCGTAACTCGGATAAAACAGATCGAAGGTTTCCCGGGTGAAGTAGCGTTCTCCGCGCGCGTCGAATGCACGGGCCGTGGTGCGCCCGATTTCGTCTTGAAACGCACGTTGCCACGGAGAAATGGCTGCATGGTAAGGCTCTGCCGCCGGAGGGAAATAATACGGCGATTCTCCACCCATCTCATGGAAATCACAGTGCACATGGGGCATCCAGGCGGCATACGCCAAACGCCGTGCACGGCTTTCTGGCTGGGTCAACCACGCCCAGTCGCGGTTCAAATCGAACAGGTAGTGGTTCAACCGACCGCCTGGCCAGGGCTCATCGTGCTCAGCCGTCGATCCGAGCACATCCGGCGTGACGCCCGCCACCTCGGTATACCAGCGGGCATACTTCTCGTGTCCATCTGGATTCAGGCAGGGATCGAGGATCACCACCACCCGGTCCAGCCATCCGTCCACTTCCTTGCCCCCAGCGACCAGGGCATGTGCGACTTCCAGGGCTGCTTCCGTGCAGGCAGCCTCGTTTCCGTGGACCCCGTAACTCAACCACACCAGTGCGATGTCTGCAACGTCCGCCTCAGGAACCTCGCCGCGGAACCGGGCGCGATTTGCCGCTTGAATGCGGTCAATCCGGGCCATGTTGCGCTCCGATGCGATGACGAAGTACTCGAGCGGCCGCCCTTCCCAGGTCGTTCCGTACGACCGGACCTGCATGCGGGCCGTAGCAGCATCCAGGGCACGCAAGTAGGAGAGGGCCTCGTGGTGCGGCGTGAACCGCTGGGTCCAAGCGGGGAAGTAGGCGGCTGGGGCTTGGATTTGGCCGAGGGCGGCTCCCGCGGGGAGCGCCCACAGGCCCCAAAAAAGGAAACTGCGGAGCATACCGCGAAGGTACCCCGGCAGGTCCTAGAAACGCGAAAACCGGCCGAAGCCGGTTTCCAACTTTCTCCGAACGCGAAGATTACCAGTCGCTTTCCTCGTCGTCCCCGTCGAGATCGTCCTCTTCGAAGTCGAAGTCGAAGTCGTCCTCGTCTTCATCGTCCGGACCGAAGTCCCAGTGCTGATTTTTCATCGTACGATGCTTGAATCGTGAAACAAGAATCGGAATGTCCGAGCCGAATATACACGGCCATCAGCAGGACTTTGCAAGCACTTCGGTGGATTTTTTTCTACTTCCCGCGTGCGAAGGTTTGGATTTCTGCATCCTTCGGGGAAACTCCGCTGCGCAAGGACGCGACCAGTTGTCCGTTTTCGTTGATGAGGAACTTGTGGAAGTTCCACTTCACGTCGTGGTCTCCGACACCGTTCAAATCGGCCTTGCAGAGCCACGCATACACCGGATGCTGGGCGTCTCCTTTGACCGCGACCTTTTCCATCATCGTGAAGGTGACACCGTAGTTCCGCTCACAGAATTCGCCGATTTCCGCTGCGTTTCCTGGCTCTTGCCGTCCGAAGTCGTTGCAAGGGAAGCCCAGGATAACGAGTCCTTTTCCGCCCCATTCTTTGTGCAGCGCCTCGAGTTCAGCGTATTGCGGAGTGTAGCCGCACTTCGAAGCGGTGTTGACGATGATGACGCGTTTGCCACGGAGCGTGCTGAAGTCAAACGAAGCGCCTTCAAGGGTCGTGGCCTTCAGGTCGTAGAATGAGGCAACGGCATCCATCTCAGTGTGGACTTGCTTTCCACGGGTGAAGTTCCAACCCCACCATCCTGCACCTGCGACTCCCAGAGAAACAACTGCTGTAGCGACTATCCACGTTTGCATCGTATTTTTCTTTCCTGAGCAACCCATTTTGCCTTCAGTTGGTTCAATTTGCGCCATGATTTCTCCAAAAAGTGTATTCCGGGCATGTGCAGCCGCGATGGCATGCTTTGCCGGGCTTTACTTCTCGCAGGTTCGTGCTCAAGGCTGCAATACGTTCGGGGCATACGATCTCGGGCCTGATGTCGAAATCACCTGTGTAGATTCGTGCGTGACCGTCACTGCGCCTACCGTCGCGACGGTTGTTGCCGGCGGAGGGAACTCCTATGCGGTGGCTGAAATTCCCTACGTACTTCCGTATCCCTTTACGCAAGGGGCAATGCTTCCGGCACTGGCAGACGACGTGTATTCCAGTGCCATTCCCATCGGCTTTCCCTTCCAGTTCTACGGAACCACCTACAACAACGTGTGGGTCTCGACGAACGGATACATCATGTTCACGGCCCCTGCTACGGGATTTAGTGACTGGACCCCGAACGGGCCTGTGCCCAACGCCACCATGGACCGCCCAGCGATTTTTGCAGTCTACCATGACATCAACCCAAATTACTGCGGAACAATTCGAACGGGAACCTTCGGCGTGGCTCCCTGCCGCAAGTTTGTGGTCAATTACGATGCGGTGTGTCAATGGTCGTGCACATCCCAGCAGGTAAGCGCACAAATCGTACTCTACGAAGGGACGAATGTGGTCGAAGTGTACATCGGCAACAAACCCATTTGCGCCGGACACCCGAATACCGTGGTCGGCATCCAGAATGCTGCAGGCACCATCGGCATCGGGCCTACCGGATACACCTTCGGACAGTGGTCGGCCACGAATAAGGCCTGGCGATTTGCGAACAACCAAACGGTAGAAGGCCTCACGTTTTGGTACGAAGACGACGAATTGCTGGGAACCGGACCTACCCTCGACATCTGTGCAAGCCAAACCACCACGTTGACCGGGGCACTCGGTGTGCTTCCCGCAGGATCGTTTTGCGGCAACCACTCCATCTCGGTGACCACCGGGGGTTCGACAACGAACAACGCGCAAATCTCCTGGTCCATCGTCTCCACCGCAGGGGTCACCTATGCAAGTGGGACTGCCCCGTATACCGGCAATGTCTGCTTGCCGAACGGCTGCTACACGGTCAACATGACGGACAGTGGAAACAACGGGTGGGGCTCTGCAAACCTGACTGTTACGCCGACCGGGGGCACGGCATTTGGCCCCTTTACACTAGCAAGCGGCGGATCGGGGACGGCCTCATTTTGTGCGACGGCGTACACGGGTCCTGCTCCCACGCTCGACGATTACGTCGAAGTGGCAACCGATGAGGTCAGTTTCGTGGCGGTAAGCGATGCGGATGCGAGTTTCTCCTGGTCTGGAACGCCGTGTACCGGAGGTGCCCCTGTCACACTGAACCCGGTCACACCGGGAGGCACCTGGCAAGTGAACTGCACAGGGTGTTTTGATCCCACAACCCTCGTTTTCAATCCAGCCGCCGCGGGTGCAGGTTCCGTTCCCGTGACCTATACCGTGCCCGGCACCTGTTTTGCCGACGTGGTCACGAACAACATCGTCGTGGGAGTGACGCCGACGCCGGTGTTTACCGGGCCTCAAAACCTCTGCATAGGAACAAACTTCGACTACAACACGACGCCTCCCTTCGGATCCTGGACCGCGAGTTGTGGCCCGTGCATTAACCAAAACACCGGATACTTCTTTTCGAACACCGCCGGTTCCGGATCCCATACCATCACCTTTACCTCCGTAGGTGCATGTCCCGGAACGGCTTCTACCGTCGTCAATGTGGGACCTCCACAATCCGCCTCGCTTTCAGGCCCCACTGCCGTCTGTTCCGGACAGTCCGTTCAATTCACGAGCTCCCTGCCTGGGACATGGTCCTCGAATTGCATCGGATGCATGAATTCCAGCTCCGGCGTATTTGCCCCCGGCCTTGCCTTTACAGGGAATTACACCATCACGTTCGTCCCGAATGTTGCGTGTCCCACGGGAAACAGCACGGCTCCCATTCAGGTGAATCCGGGTGTGGCCATCCAGCAGTGGAGCGTCCCGGAGGTAATCTGCTCGGACGCGGAAGCCTTAGAATTCACGACGGACGCGCCAGGCGGTGTGTGGACAAGTACGTGTGGGACCTGCCTGAGTACCGACGGGATGTTTGACCCAGCACTTTCAGGAACCGGGACGTTCGGGCTCTCGTATGTGGTGGCGAATGCCGCCTGTGCGGACTCGATGACCTGGGATGTCCTCGTTTCCGAAGACCTCATGGGAACCTACAGTGGCCTGGAATCCGTGTGCACAGGCCAAACCGTGGATTTGGCCTACACCCTTGCTTCTGGCTCGACTCCTAACGGCCCGGTCGTCGGATCCTGGAGTGTTCCTGGATGTCCCACCTGCTTGTCGGACGGTGACGTTTTTACCGGCAGCAGTGCGGGTGTCTTCCCCGTCGTTTTTGACTTCGATGGCACCTGCGACACCCCCGTTGAGGGCACCATTGAAGTCGTTCTTCCACCAGATCCCGCGATTACTGCACCGAGTTTGGTCTGCGAAACCGCACCTGCGGTGGCCATCGGGACTGCAACGCCCGGCGGTTCATGGGAATCTTCCTGCACGGGCTGTTTTGCGAACGGGGTGTTCACTCCGGATGCAGCGGGTGCGGGCGAGGTGACCTTCGTGTACACCGTCACCACCGCTTGCACGGCAGCGGATACCGCGGTGGTCGTGGTGACCCCCGAACTTGCAGGCACCTTCATCGCACTTGACCCGTTGTGCCAAGGCGAGCAAGGGGTGCTCGATTTCGCATTTTCCGCAAACATCCCGATCGATGCCCAAGTAAATGCCACGGGAAGCTGGTCCTCGCCAGCCTGCCCCTCCTGTATTCTGAACGCGTCTGCGGGCACCTTCATCGCCACCACGCCTGGGACGATTGATGTGGTGTACACCTTCGATGACGCCTGTTCCCAGCCCATCCTCGGCACCGTCGAAGTGGCCACGCCTGTCGATGCCACCATCTCGCCGGTCAGTGAGTTGTGCGAATCCGCTGAGCCGATTCAACTCTCCGGTGCCCAGGCAGGTGGGGTGTGGACCTCAAGCTGTGGCACCTGCATCAGCACCACGGGCCTGTTTTCTCCGATGCAAGCGGGTCCTGGGGGGCACACGGTTACCTATTCCCTTGCGGGCACCTGCAGCGATACCGATGCTGAAACCATCCAGGTGGCCATTCAACGCGACGCGACCATCGACCTGCAGGAACTCATCTGCCTCGATGCAGAAACCTGGCTGGCAACTGCGGGATGGCCGGATGGGATTTGGTCATCAGACTGCGTGGGGTGCATTTCGCCGACCACTGGCGAAATTGACTTGCTCGCCGCGGGTGTCGGCCCGCTCGAGGTCTCGTATACCCTTGATGGGCTCTGTGGCGATCAGGATACGGTGCAAGTCTACATCGAAGGGTGCACCGTGGAATTCGTCAACGTCTTCACGCCGAACGGGGATGGATCGAACGAGGCACTGGAATTCCCCTACCTGCCCCAGTTCCCCGATCACCTCCTGCGGATCTTCGATCGGTGGGGCCAGTTGGTCCTCGAAAGCACTTCCTACCAAAACGATTGGACCGGCGAAGGCGCCGCAGAAGGAACCTATTACTACACCTTAACCATCGCGAACTTCGGCACCTTCTCCGGGGACTTCACCCTGCTGCGGTGAGTCAGTGCATGGCCACGTGCAGACCGAGGGTGCCGACCGATGCAAAGTGATCGGAGGGAGAGGTGAAGACCGGAAGGAGAGGCACTTCAGCGAACACACTGACCTTCCGGATACCCACGAGGACGCGGGCGTTGAGTTGGAAGGTGTTGAATGCCAAATCCGAAGACGCCTCGCGAATGACCGAGCCTCCCGATTTGAATTCCCGCACCAGATTTCCGAAAACCCGGTACCCTGCCACGGCGCCCGCTTCGATGTGCAGTCCTTTGTCGGCTTCTCGGGCGGTACGCACGCTGGCCAGCAGAGGAATGCGCACCCAGCCCATGTTTACCCGATTCCGAAGCACCTCACCTCCCCCCACGCTCTGAGCCAGCACCGCGGATGTATCCTGTTGCCACCGGTAGGCTGCGTCGATGCCGAACCGCCACCAATCTACCCCGACGCCCGTGGTGATGCCGACGAGGTTGCCGAGAATGCGCTGGCGGTATTCGATGGGATTGGCCTCCAAACGCCAGTTCGTCGAGACGTTTGCCGTTTCAAGGTGCCATACTTCAGGAGCCTCGAACACGACTTCATCGCTCAGCAAGCGGAAGGCATCCCATTCTGATCCATCTGCATGGTACATAAAGATGCCAGTTCCCATCCCGAAGCCTGCCCAATTGCCCTGTTGTCCCCATTTTTTGCGCTCCTCAGCGGAAGCTGTCCGGGTCGAATCGCTGCTCTCAAGTGCCTGAGCCCCGGAGGTACACAGCAGGAGTGCCGCCGCAGCGAGAGAGAGGTGCTTTTTGTATTCCATAGCGATCAAAAATACGCAAATCACCTTCCCCAAGTTACCGGTCTCGCACGGTGAAGACCCGGCTGAGGTTGAAGCCGAAATAGATGTCTCCGTTTCCCCACGATCCGTCCGTTTTCGTCAGAAAGGCCGATTCAAACATGCCGCTGGAGTTCGTCAGGTGAAGTTGGAAGACATGGCCGCCTGTTTCGATGTCGCACCCGAGCGACAGGCTCGGCTGCGCTCCCGCAGGGCGGCCGGTCACAAACGGGTGGAATTCGCCGTTCAGGCTGAAGCGCGAAGTGAGTTTGTAGCGACCGCCAAGTCCCACCGTAACCACGTCGTGCTCTACCTCCGGGGTAGGAACCAGATTGCGGTGGATCAACGAAGGAACCAGTACCAAACTCAAGTCGTCGTTGAACTTGCGGGAAAAGATGGCTTGGTGTACGAAGGTGAGCCGGGAAGTGAAGTAGTTCGTGCGCTCCGGTTCTGTCCACCGCAATCCGTCGCAGAACACACTGCTGAAGAGGGTGAGACCGATGGGGAAGGTGCGGCCGCCGGTGGTTTGGCGCAGCACGCGGAGCTTCGTACTCGCCTCGAGGGTTTTGCGGAGCGTGCTGCGTCCGATTCCCACTTGAAGCCGGTCGGTCACGCCATAGTCGAACGCCATCCGCATCGAGGCATTGTCCAGTCCCCACAAGGCATACGCACCCTCGTTCAACCGACCAAACCGGTGAGCGATGACAAAGTGAAGGACCCCTGAAGCCGCCGTCTCGTTGCTTTGCACGTTGACCACCCGGGTGTCCTTGAACGTAGCGGATACAGGAACGACCGGAACCTCAACGCCTTCGTTCAGCACATCGAGTAGGTCCGGCTGGAACCGGGCTGTGGCCGGCACAAGGACGGCGAACAGCAAGACGCCGACAGCGCGGCGCGTCATCGCGGATCCAGCGTGCAGTTCACCGTCACCGGAATGGATGCAGCAATCTTCTCCCGCACCACTTCAGGAATGGAAATCTTGTGGTCCTTCGTAGGAATCTCGAAGCGCGCTTGAATGACCCACTTTCCACCTTTGTTTTGGATGGTTGCGGGAATGGTGCGCTCGACTTCTACACCATGGACGGAGAGTTTGCCTTTCGCCTGGACCTGATGAGGCTTTCCGTCTGCCCACGCATTCGACCAGCCCACCACGTTTCCTTTGAACGTCGCGTTCGGGAACTTCTCGGATTCCATGTAATTCTCGTTGAAATGCTCTTCCATCAGGGCCTTTTCAAAATGGAAGCCCCGGATGGGAACCTGGAAGGCGAAGCCCCCGTCTGCTGTGTTCAGAACGGCACTCATTTGGGCATTCGCTGCCGAAATGTCCTCAACAGGAGTGGAGGAGTGGAAGGAAACTGAGCCCGCACGGGTCATAAACTGCTGCGCCGAACCAGCGGTTGCCAGCAGCGCACAAACGAGAAGGAGGGGAGTTTTCATGGGAATTCGAGATTGATTTGCTTCAATTGTTCGGAGCGCCCGCATCGACCCACGCGCGCAGGATGGTGACGTCGCAGGAGGGCAGCGGACCGGAGGGAGGCATGGCACCGCTGCTTCCCGCACCCCGGCTGACCCGGTCGAGCGCCGCGCCAGAAACGAACGCCGCGGAAATCGAGGCATGTCCGTCGAGCGTCAAACCGCCGTCTGGAGAGGCTCCCGAATGGCATCCAGCACATTCCGAAGCCACAAGCGGGGCAATGTGTCCGGCGAAGGTGACCGCGGTGGTGTCGCACGCCGACGGTGGCCCGTACAGGTCAGATTCGATATCGTAGTAGCATCCCATAAGCAGGAGGGATGCGCCGAGAGCAAAGAATAGGCGCGGCATCAGTTGTTCGGTTTTCCAGCGGCAATCCACAGTTCAATGGCCCGGATTTGGCATTCGGTGAGCGGCGCTCCGGACGGGGGCATGGAAGCCACTCCGCCACCCGTTTGGCGCACAGCGGCCACCAAATCCCGGGTATCAACCGCAGAAACCACCCCGCTGTGCGTCGACAAGTTCACGCCTCCGTCCGGGGAAGCGCCGCTGTGGCACGAAACGCAGCGGTCCGCAAGAATGGGCTGCACCGTTCCGGAAAAAGTGACATTCAGGGTATCGCATCCGCCTTCGCAGGAGAGGTTCAATGCCCCTTGTTCAATCCAGTCCCAGATGCGGTCGATTTGCTCCGAGCTCAAAGCCGACGCCGGGGGAGGGGGCATGATCTTATCCGGATCGTCTTCCACGAGTACTTCCCACAGTTCACTCGCTCCTGGATTGCCCGGCACAACCAGGTTCGATTCGCTCGATTGGAAGATGGCGGCATAGCTGTCGAGCCGGATTCCTTCAGCGGCAGAGGCGTCGTGGCACCCGCTTTGGGCACACGCAGACTGCAGAAGCGGCAGGATGTCCTGCTGGAAGTAGATGGTACCGGGTTCGCATTCGTCCACCACGATGGGCGGCTCATCGCCCGTGGGCGTCCATGGCGCGTGCGTGCAGCTGGATGCGAACACGCCCAGTATTCCACTGGCAAGGAAGATGGGCAAGGAACGGTTCATGTACTTAACTACGTTCGGAAGCAGGATTTCCTTTGCAAAGGTCGGACCAAAATAGCAGCGGTCGCAGGATATTTGGAGCGAAAATCACAGACCATGGGCAGGGCGTTCGAGTTCCGGAAGGAACGCAAATTCAAGCGGTGGGCGGCGATGGCAAAGACGTTCGCCCGCCTGAACAAAGACATCATCATGGCCATCAAGGACGGAAACAGCTCCGATCCGACCATGAATCCGCGCCTACGGGCCGTGCTGCAGAACTGCAAGGCGGCGAACATGCCGAAGGACAATGTCGAACGGGCCATCAAGAAGGCCACCGATAAGGATACTTCTGATTTCAAGCAGGTTACATTCGAGGGCTACGGTCCTCACGGGATTGCCATCTTCATCGAAACCGCCACGGACAACAACAACCGCACGGTCGCAAACGTCCGGAGCTACTTCAACAAACTCGGCGGCGCACTCGGCACCACGGGGAGCGTGGAGTTCCTGTTCCAGCACATGTGTTTCTTCAAACTGAACGGTGAGGGACGCGATGCCGACGACCTCGCGCTTGAGCTCATCGACCACGGCGCCGAAGAAGTGGAAGCAGACGGCGAGGCCATCGTCGTGTACGGACCGTTCGAGGCGTTCGGGACGTTGCAGAAGGCCCTGGAAGAGTTGGGCATCGAAATCCTCGAATCCGGCCTCGAACGCATCCCGACGATGACGAAGGAACTCGATCCGGAGGCCACCGCTGAGGTCGAAAAGCTGCTCGAACGCATCGAAGAGGACGACGACGTCCAAAACGTGTACTCCACCCTCGGTTCGTCTACCGAGGAGTAACCGTCACGCGGGAGAACTGTGGGTACCTTCGGTCGCTTCGAGGCCGAAGTGAGGCAGCGCGGCGAACAGGTGGTCGAAGATGTCGGCTTGCAGGGTTTCGTAGGCCACCCAGTCTTTTGCGACGGAGAAGCAATACACTTCGAGGGGGATGCCCTCCGTGGTGGGTTGGAGTTGCCGCACGAGCAACGGCATGTCCGGATGCACACGGGGCATGCTGCGGAGGTAGGCGATGGCGTAGTTGCGGAAAAGACCGAGGTTCGTGAGCCGCCGTCCCTGCAAGGGGTGGGGGCCGGTGGTTCCGTTCGCGGCATTTGAGGCCTCGACCTCGGCTCGGCGGGTGAGGAGCCAAGCCTGGAACACGGGAATTTCAGCGAGGCGGTCGACGAGGTCGTCTGAAGCGAAGGTGACGGAGGTGCTGCGGATGAGCATGTGGCGTTTGATCCGCCGGCCGGAGCCTTCTTGCATGCCGCGCCAGTTTTTGAAGGATTCGCTCAGGACGGCATACGCGGGGATGACGGTATAGGTGAGGTCCCAGTTTTGGACCTTGACGGAGGTGAGGTTGATTTCGACGACGGTGCCGTCCGCGCCAAATTTGGCGAGTTCCACCCAATCCCCGAGCCG
>Ga0079300_10000827_pt1 | contig 11936 bp, 9 predicted proteins | sample Wag4_2014_7_11_FD_74799 | JGI IMG/M metagenome (GOLD analysis project Ga0079300, IMG submission 74799) | Fresh water microbial communities from Ohio, USA - Utica-2 Time Series HT 2014_7_11 | ecosystem: Environmental > Aquatic > Freshwater > Water tank | place: USA: Ohio | collected 2014-07-11
GGCACGCGCGCGCGCAGCCAGTCGGGCTTGCGCTGGATGCGCAGGTGGTTGACCGGCGCCTCGCGGTTGTTGAGCACCTGCGCGGTGAGGTCGAGCTTGGCCGCGGCGCTCGCGGCGCGCTGCGTGTCGCCGCCGAGCGGCCGAGGATGCCGCGCCAGCGTCCGCGCGAGCGCCTCCGCCGACTGCAGCGGAGGCTGCGGAGCGGACTGCGGGGCGTTCGATCGGTCTTCCGGCTGCTGCGAAACCATGGAAAGCGCAGTGTAGGAGAAGGAGCGCGCCGATAGACTCCCTGCCCGATGAAGAACGCCTCGAGCCTGCATTCTCCCGCGAGCGCGCTCGCCCACAGCCCCGCGAGCGCGAACGCGCAAAGCCCCGCAGGCGCGAACGCGCAAGGTGCCGCGAGCGCTCGAGAGCCCGCGAATCCCCTCGTCCGCCACCGCACCGCGCGGTTGCCCAACGGGCTCGAGATCCAGGCCGAGGTCGACCCGACCGCGCACACCTCGGCGATCGGGTTCTTCGTCAAGACGGGCGCGCGCGACGAGCCGACCGAACTTATGGGCGTCTCGCACTTCCTCGAGCACATGATGTTCAAGGGCAGCGAGAAGCGCCGCGCCGAGGACGTGAACCGCGACTTCGACGAACTCGGCGCCGCCCAGAACGCCTTCACCACCGGCGAGCTCACCGCGTACCACGCGCACGTGCTGCCCGACCGCACGCACGAGGCGCTCGAGATCCTCGCCGACATCCTGCGTCCCTCGCTCCGCCCCGCCGACTTCGACGAGGAGAAGGGCGTGATCCTCGAGGAGATCGCGATGTACGCCGACCAGCCCTTCTGGGTCGGCTACGAGGCGATGATGGAGCACCTCTACGCCGGCCACGGGCTCTCGCACCGCGTGCTCGGCACCAAGGAGTCGGTCGGCGCGCTCACGCGCGAGCAGATGGCCGCGTACTTCGACGCGCGCTACACGCCCGACAACGCCGTGCTCGTCGCCGCCGGCAACCTCGACTTCGACGCGCTCGTGCGCGACGCCGAGCGCCTCTGCGGGCACTGGAAGCCCGCCGCCCCCGCGCGCACCTACACCGAGTGGACGCCCGGCCACGCCGACACCACGCTCACGCTCCGCAACACCGCGCGCGCGTACGTGCTGCTGTCGATGCCGGGGCCCTCGATCCAGCACGATCTGCGCTACGCCGCGGGCATCCTCATGCACGTGCTCGGCGGCGGCGACGGCTCGCGCCTGCACTGGGCGCTCGTCGAGCCGGGCATCGCCGAGGAGGCGAGCTCGAGCTACGACGGCCACGACGGCGCGGGCGACATCACGCTCTTCGCCGTGTGCGATCCCGACAAGGTCGGCGAGATCGAGGCCATCCTGCGCCGCGAGCTCGCGGCCGTCGTCGACTCGCTGACCGAGGACGACCTCCTGCGCGCGCGCAGCCGCATCGCCACCGGCGCCGCCGCCGCGGGCGAGCGTCCCGCCGGCCGCATGTTCCGGCTCGGCACGCTGTGGGGCTACGGCGCCGAGTACATCCCGCTCGAGGCCGAGGTCGACCGCATCTCCGCGGTCACGCTCGCCGACATCCGCACCTGCGTCGCGGCGTATCCGCTCGTGCCGACGGTGCGCATCGTGGTCGCGCCCGATCCCGACGCGGAGGCGACGGGCGACGAGGCGTCCGACGACGCGGCCTCATCCGGCTCGGAGGACTGAGTCCGCGCGCGCCGCGCGGAGCATCCGCATCACTGCTCGACGCCGAGCTCGCGGCGGAACACCACCACGTGGTTCCTGCTGCGCCGTCCCGCGGCGAGCGCGAACATCGCCGCGCTCACCAGTTGGTCGGGCGTCTGGATGCCGCTGCCGCTGCGGATCTCGCCGGTCGGCTCGTAGATCGCCACGCCGATCGACACCGTCGCCGGGAACGACCGCTGCGTCGCATGCTCGAAGGGCACCGGATTCGTCGCCATCGCGCGGCGCACGGCCTCTGCGATGCGACAGAGGTCGTCGATCTCGGTCTCATGCACGATGACCGCGAGCTCGGCGCCGACGAAGCGGTAGATGCGCGCCGATGCGGGCGCATGCTCGCGCACCTTGGCGACGGCGTGCGTCATCGCGGCCTCGACCGCTCGCGCGCCGAACCCCTCCTGCACCGCGCGCGCGCGGTCGACTCCGACCAGCAGCACGCCGATGCCGGCGCGCCGCCCCTGGTCGATGAACGCGCGCTCGAGGTCGCTTCCGAACGACCGTGCGTCGGGAATCTCCGAGAACGACACGGAGCCGTGGTCCACCACGTCGCACACGTCGCCCTCGATGGCAGGCTCGACCAGGCGCTGCTCGCGCTTGATCTGCGATGCGCGGTCGAGGATCGCGTCGACGTCGGGCGACGCGCCCGTGTCGAGGCCGAACGCGCGCGACAGCTCGTCGGCGCGGTCGGCGATCTTCTGGAGGAGCAGCGTGAGCGGCGCGGGACGGAGGTCGAACCACTCCTGTCCGTCGCGACGGAAGCGCGCGAGCTCGGTCTCGCCCGAACGCTGCGTGAGCACGGCCGCCGCGGTGCCCGCGAGCTCGATCGTGCGCGCGAGCGCCGCGACCTGCGGGTCCGCCTCGAACGAACGGTGGTGGCAGCGCACCGCCGTCGCGATCTCGTCGGGGAAGCGCCAGCGCGACACCATCTCGCCGCCGACCAGCGCGTGGTCGGTCTCGAACGAGCGCTGCTCGATCGCGCAGAGCCGGCGGTGGTCGCCCTTGGTGAGGTCGATGGCCTGGAGATAGCGGTCGCCGTAGGCGCGCCACAGCGCGACCATGCCGAGGTCCTGCACCAGCGACGCCATGAACGCCTCGTCGGGGTCGCAGCGGCGGTGGAGCAGCGCGATCTCGCGCGCGGCGGCGGCCGAGTAGATCGAGCGCCGCCAGTAGCTCAGGAAGTCGAAGCTCACCTCGTCGCTGCCGCCGCCGTCGATCGAGCGCGCGAGGCTGAAGCCGAGCACCAGCGCCTTGACCGTCTGCAGGCCGAGGAACGCGAGCGCCTGCTGGATCGACCCGCAGCGCCGCGTGAGCCCGTAGAAGCTCGAGTTCACCGTGCGGATCACCTTGGACGCGATCGCCGGGTCGTTCTCGATGACCGCCGCGATCTCGCGCAGCGACACATCGGGCTTCGCGGTCAGCTCGAGCACGCGCATCGCCACGACGGGCAGCGTCGGGAGATTCGGGGCACAGAAGACGCGCTCGAGGGAAGCCTGCGACATGGGTGATCCGGACCTGCGTGCACGCGGACCGATCGGTCCCCGCGGGGACGCCGGCATGCGGTGTCGGCGGCATGCCCACGAGGGCATTCCGTCCCAGTTGCATCGGATCGCGGCGGGCGCCTGTTCAGCGGAGTTGGTGCACGCGACGCGGATCGACGCACGCGACGCGGATCCTCGCACGCGCTACTCGCGCGCGGCGCGTCTCCGGAAACGCGGCTCGACCGCGAGCGCCAGCGTGGTGAGGTCGTCGTTGACGATTGTGCGGGCGTAGGCGATAAGCAGGCGGATCGCGCGGTCCACGGCGTCGGGGTCGCACAGCTCGGGCGGCTCGCCGCGCGCGACGTGCGCGAGCGTCATCGCGGTCTCCGGACGCATGCGCCAGGCGCGCGGGTGCGCGCGGAAGTCGACCACGCCGCCCTCCTCGGCGTCGAACGCGAGGAACTGCCCCGGGATCGGCTCGCCACCGAACGCCGCGTCGACCTGCGGCTCGTGCCCGGTCTCGCGCAGCAGCACGAAGAAGAACCGCAGGAACTCGGGCGCGGGCCGCTCGCCCTCCTCGAGCCGCTCGAGCGTCGCGAGCAGCGCGTCGAACAGCCGCTCGTGCGGCACCGTCGGCGGCAGGAAGCGCTGGACCAGCTCCGCCATCGACAGCGCGTAGAGGTTCGCCTCGAGGTCGTCGTGCGGCCGGCGGAACATCTGCAGCAGCGTCCACTGCGTGAGCGTCTGCAGCTCGCGGTCGGGCTTCACCACCGCGACCACCTCGCCGCGCGCAAGCAGCGCGATGCCACCCGAGAAGCTGCCCCGCTCGCGCCGCGAACCCTTCGCGAGCCCACGCAGCATCCCGTGCGAGCGGCAGAACAGGCTCACGGTCTGGCTGGTCTCCGACCAGTCCCACTGGCGGATGCAGATGGCTTGATCCACGAGGTTCGGCACGCCGTGATTGTTACACGATCACGCCGCCATCGGGAGCGCGGAACTCGAGACGCGGTTGCGCCCGCCGCGCTTGGCCGCGTAGAGCGCCGCGTCGGCGTTCGCGAGCAGGTCGGCCGGCTTCGCATCGGGGGCGAGCCCGGCGATCTCGGCCACGCCGAAGCTCGCGGTGAGCACGAGGTCGGGATGCCGCCGCCACTGGTGCTCCTCGAACGCCCGGCGGAACCGCTCGGCGACCTCGACGGCCTCGCCGATCGCGGTCGCCGGCAGGATCACGCCGAACTCCTCGCCGCCATAGCGGCAGGGCACGTCGCTCGCGCGCCCGCCCGACAGGATGGTCGCGAAGAGCGCGAGGACCTCGTCCCCGAACGGATGCCCGAAGCGGTCGTTCACGCCCTTGAAGTGGTCGATGTCGCAGAGGACGAGCGAGAGCGGCTTCGCGTGCCGGCGCGCCTCGCCGAACTCGGCGGCCAGCCGCTGGTCGAAGTACGCGCGGTTCCACAGCGCCGTGAGCCCGTCGAGCTGCGCGCGCTGCGAGAGCATGCGCAGCAGCTGCTGCACGCGGATCGCCGAGCGCACGCGCGCCTTCAGCTCCGCCATCTCGAACGGCTTGGGGATGAAGTCCACCGCCCCGAGGTCGAGGCAGCGGACGCGGTCCATGGTCTCGCAGCTGGCGCTGATGAAGATCACCGCGATGTCGCGCGTGCGCGGGTTCTCCTTCAGGCGCTGCAGCACCTCGAACCCGTCCATCGTGCCGTCGAGGTCGATGTCGAGCAGCATCACCTCGGGCTGCAGCTCCTCGGCCATGCGAAGGCCCTCGTCGCCGGTCACGGCGCAGTGGATCTCGACCTGCTCCAGCTGGAGCCGGGTGCGCAGCAGGCGATGCATCAGCTCGCTGTCGTCGACAGCGAGGATGCGCGGCACGCGGGGGCGTGCGTCCGCCGACAGCGCCGCGGGATTCATGCGTCGGGGTCCTCGTCGCCGCCATGTCCGCGGTGAAGCCGGTCGTGGTCGGGGTCGGGCAGCTCGAAGCCGTCCATCGGCTCGCAGGACTCCATCGCCGCGCGGCAGAACGACACCAGCTCCTCGGCGCGCTCGCCGATGGCCGACATGTCCATCTCGTCGAGCAGCGACTCGTCCTCGAGGACGTCGTCCTCGAGCCCGATGAGGTCGCAGCCGGCATCCTCGCGCGCCGCGTCGGCGAGCGCCTCGGCGAGCCGGCGGATGTCGGCCGCGTCGCGCGCCTCGATGGCGCCGCACAGCGAGCGCAGCTTGCGGTCGAGGTCCTCGACCAGCCGGAGCATGCGGTCACCGGGCTCCATCTCGCCCGCTCCCCTCGCGTTGGTCGGCCTGAAGCCTGGGTCTTCCATGTGCAGTGCATCGTCCACACCGGACGCGCACTTCGGACCTACGCGGGTCGTTCGCGGTTCCGATACCCGCGTGGCCCGCACAGACGGAACAGACGGAACACGCGCGCACGCCGTTGACCGCGCGCGCCGGGCTTCATACCTTGCGTGTTCTTATCCGCACCCCGTCCGCGTGAAAGCGCTGACGAAGGAGTTCCGACCGTGCTTCCGAGCCCCCCCGCCCGCGAGGGCCAACTTGGCTTCCTGTACCTGCCTCCGTACCGCGTGCAGGGGATCAGCGTCGCCGGCGAGCAGACCGTCATCCAGGTGCCCGAGCTCGACGTCGCGTTCGACATCGGCCAGTGCACGCGCTCGGTGCTCAGCGTGCCGACCATCGCGCTCTCGCACGCGCACATGGACCACCTCGGCGGCCTGCCCTACTGGTTCAGCCAGCGCTACTTCCAGAAGATCGGCGGCGAGACGCACATGCCCGACAAGGTCGACGGGAAGCCCGACGGCAAGCCGAAGGTGCCCGTGGGTCGCTGCGTCTGCCATCCCGAGCTCGAGCAGCCGCTGCGCGGCATGATGCGCGCGTGGGAGCCGCTGGAGCGGCAGAAGACGCCCTTCGAGATCGTCGCGCTCGAGCCCGAGAAGGAGATCGAGCTCAAGAACAACATCTCGATGCGCGCCATCGCCACGCGCCACACCGTGCCCAGCCTCGGCTTCTCGGTGCTCGAGCGCCGCAGCAAGCTCAAGGAGGAGTTCCGCGACCTCCCGCAGGAGAAGCTGCGCGAGCTGCGGTCGCGCGGCACCGAGATCACGCGCCAGATGGAGATCCCGCTGGTCGCCTACACCGGCGACACCGCGCCCGGCGAGTACCTCGTGCGCGACGAGTTCGCCGAGGCGAAGATCGTGATCGCCGAGTGCACCTTCTTCGAGCCCGACCACAACGACCGCGCGCGGACGGGCATGCACCTGCACATCGACGACATCATCCGCCTGCTTCCCGTGTGGAAGGCCGAGGCGATCGTGCTCGTGCACGTCTCCCGCCGCACCACGATCCACTACGCGCGCGAGCGCATCGAGAAGCTCGCCGGCGCCGACGCCGCGCGCATCCACCTGCTGATGGACCACCGCACCAACCGCGCGCGCCACGAGGCGCAGGTCGCGGCCGCGCAGGAGTCCGCCGACAAGTCGGACGCGGCGCGCACCGCGAAGGCCGCCGCGCTCGCGAGCGCGTCGGATGCAGGCGCGAACGAGCCGTCGGGCGAAAGTCAAGCGCAAACTCCGACGGCCGCGGAGTGACGCATCGCGCGAAAAACCGCGTTCCTGCGCCGCCGCGCGGGATGCGCGCGCGAGCGTTGACGCACCGCGCCCGAGTCTCTATCGTCCGCGCCCCCACGGTGGCCACCACCGTCGGGAGGCTCGATGCGGTGGGACGCGTCGGGTCTCTTGAAGCTCGAACGACAGACACGAACGACATTCATCCAGGGTGCTCTCGCTTCTCCGCCGCGGCCTCGCCGAGGTGCGGATCCATCGGCCCCCTTCGCGTGTGTGAATGACGGAGGCCGCATGCAGAGGATCGAACCAGGCTTTCGGGAGTCGCTTGTCGACGACCTGAGGAAGAACCACGCCGACATCTGCCGGCACTGGTTCGACGACATCGAGCCTTCGGAGATCCGCGACGGCGTCCTGCGACTGGTCGTGCGCGAGCCCGTGCAGCTGCGGTACCTGCAGCGATGCTGCGGCGGTCCCTTCACCGAGGCCGCGCAGAACGTGACCGGCCGGCTGCTGGTCGTCCGCTTCGTGAGCCCCGACGACGACGCCAGGTCGGATGCGCGCGCGCAGGCGCAGGCACCCGCCGCCGCCCCGTCCGGCGACGAATCCCCCGAGCGCCCCGCGTGGCTCGACGAGCAGATGCTGCTCAGCCCGGACTACACGTTCGACTCGTTCATCGTGGGTCCCGGCAACCGGCTCGCGCACGCGGCCGCGCAGGCGGTCGCCGCCAAGCCCGGCAGGGCCTACAACCCGTACTTCATCCACGGCGGCGTCGGCCTCGGAAAGACCCACCTGCTGCACGCGGTCTGCCAGGAGCTGCTCAAGGCGCAGCCGAACCTGCGGCTCTGCTACATCTCGTGCAACGCGTTCATGGACCTGTTCCACGAGGCGGTGCGCGCGGGCCGCATGAACGACTTCCGCAACCGCTTCCGCACCGCCGACGTGCTGGTGATCGACGACATCCACTTCCTGTCGAAGCACGAGCAGACGCAGGAGGAGTTCTTCCACACCTTCAACGCGCTCTACCAGCTCGGCAAGCAGATCATCCTGAGCTCCGACGCCGCGCCCACCGAGATCCCGGACCTCGAGGAGCGCCTCACCAGCCGCTTCGCCGCCGGCCTGGTCGCCCGCATCGAGCGCCCATGCTTCGAGACGCGCGTGTCGATCGTCAAGTCGAAGGCCATGCTGCACGGCATGACGCTGCCCGACGACGTGCCGTCGTACATCGCCGCCAAGGTCGACACCAACATCCGCGAACTCGAGGGTGCGCTCACGCGCGTCCGCGGGTACGCGATGGCGTCCGGCCAGCCGATCAGCCTCGAGCTCGCCAAGCAGGCGCTCGACGGCGAGTCGTCCTCGCGCAGCGGCAACGCCCCGAGCCTCCAGTCGATCATCGAGAGCGTCACGCGGTTCTACGACGTGAAGCTCACCGACCTCCTGTCGAAGCGCCGCCACAAGTCGATCGCCATGCCCCGCCAGGTGTGCATGTACCTCGCCCGCAAGCACACCCGCTTCTCGCTCGAGGAGATCGGGGGCTACTTCGGTGGCCGCGACCACACGACGGTCATGCACGCCGTCCGGACGATCGAGGAGAAGACCGGCGCCGACGGCAAGCTCCAGGCCGAGGTCGGGCGGATCGAGCAGGACCTGCTCCAGCGCTCGGATCGGTGAGGGCGACCGCGAACTCCGAACGCGAGGCTCCAAACGCCGGGCTCCGAACGCCGGCTTCAGGCACCCGCCGCCCCCGCATATGCATGTGGAGATCCTGTTGGTGAGTGTCGTCCGCGCGCGACTTTCGGACAGTGCCGCTGGTGCGAATGCCCCGCGCACGCGCACTTGACAGGTTCAGGTGAGGTTCAGGCGGACGCGGATGGCTGCAATCGACACGCAGTTGTCAGGAGTCCACCGGCGCCACGAAGGCGTAAGTCGATCTAGAAGATGCGCTTGCGCGTGTCCAATCACCGCTCTCCACAGATGGACAGGGTCTTTTACGAGGTAAGAAGAGAGATTCTCCTTGGGGAGGTTTCACTCCACCCTGACACGGCGCACATCGAATCACGTCCGAGACTTCGACCGTTCGCGGGTCAGGGACGCGCAGCGTGACCGGTCGAGCGACCCCGTGCTGGGCGGGTCGCCGTGTTATCCCGAGGGGTGCTCCGCCGTGTGGATAAGTCCTGACAGCGCGGGCAGAACACCGTGGCTCGGGCCTGGAGCCGGATGCCCTCGAGCGGCGCGCCGCAGCGTGGGCAGGGCTCGCCGGCATGGCCGTAGACCGCGTGGGTCTGGACGGCGTCGCCCGGGCGCCCGTAGGCGTCGCGGTAGTCGCGCAGGGTCGAGCCGCCAGCGAGGACGGCGTGGCCCAGGATGCGGCGCAGCTCGGTCGCCAGGCGGTCGATCTCGGTCGCGCTCAGGCTCGCCGCCTCGCGCAACGGATGTATGAATGAGGCAAAAAGACTCTCATCGGCGTAGATGTTGCCCACGCCGGCGATCACGGACTGGTCGAGCAGGGCCGATTTGATGGGACGGCGGCGGTTTCGGAGGCCTTCATAAAGTCGATAAGACTCAATCTCAAGGGCGTCCGGCCCGAGTTCCGACCAGACGCGTCGCAGGTCGGCCATGGACGGGTAGCCGGTCAGGCCTCCGAAGCGGCGGGGATCTCGGAAGGAGACGCGGGCGATGTCCGGCGGCGCGGACGACGCGGACGACACCAAGGCAGAGTCGCGCGCGCCGTGGTTGCCCGCGCCCGACCCCTTCGCTCGGTTGCGCGCATCGACCGGCGCCGCGCGCGGTCCAGGTCGGCGGGCCGCCTCGACCTCCCAGATCACATGGCGGTGCTTCGCGTCCATGCCCGTGGGCGGCGTGGCGCCCTCGATGGTCATGCTGCCGGTCATGCCGAGCTGGACGACGAGCACGCGGCCCGAATCGCCCTCGATCGCCATCTGCTTGCCGTGCCGGTGGGTCGCCCGCACGCGGTCGCCGACCAGCAGCGCGCGCTCGAGATCGGCGAGTGTGGTGCGCCCACGGGTGGTCGCGCGTGCGCCTTTCGACGACGGTTCGCCGGCGATCGTCACCACGCTGCGGCGATGCACCGTGACCGCGGTCCACCGCGCGCCGAGCAGCGCGGGCTCGAGCGATCGTCGGAGATGTTCGACTTCGGGCAGTTCGGGCATGGTGCGGGGGCGGGTCCGAGAGGCCCGAACCCTATACTCGCAGGTTCGGCGGCGCGCACCGTTCGCGGCGCGGAGCGGTACAGGAAGTTTCCATGCCCGAAGCACACGATCAGCACGCGTCCGCCTCGTTGCGGCTGCCGAGCACGCCCGCCTTCTCGCCGAGCTGGACCGACCCGGTCGCCGCCGTCGGAGAGGTGCGCCGCTCGGTCGACCGGCTCCGCACCGAGATCCACCGCACCATCGTCGGGCAGGACGAGGTCGTCGACCAGGCGCTGCTGGCGATCCTGTGCGGCGGACACGTGATCGTCGAGGGCGTGCCCGGCCTCGCCAAGACCCTGCTGGTGTCGAGCCTGGCCAAGACGCTCAGCCTGCAGTTCTCCCGCATCCAGTTCACGCCCGACCTGATGCCGAGCGACATGACCGGCACCGAGGTCATCCAGGAGGACAAGGTCACCGGCACGCGCGGACTCCGCTTCGTGAAGGGGCCGATCTTCGCCAACATCGTGCTCGCCGACGAGATCAACCGCACGCCGCCCAAGACGCAGGCGGCGCTGCTCGAGGCGATGCAGGAGCGCCAGGTCACCGCCAACGGCGTGCAGTACCGGCTGCCGAACCCGTTCTTCGTGCTGGCCACCCAGAACCCGATCGAGCAGGAGGGCACCTACCCGCTGCCCGAGGCGCAGCTCGACCGGTTCATGCTGAACATCCGCGTGAACTACCCGAGCGAGGCCGAGGAGATCGAGATCGTCTCGCGCACGACGTCGACCGGGCTCTCGGAGCCGGCCCCCGTACTCACCGCCGAGGACATCGTGCGCATGCAGGCGCTGGTGCGCGACATCCCCGTCGCCGAGCACGTGGTGCGCCACGCGATCCACATCGTGCGCGCCACGCGCGTGCGCGAGGAGGGCCAGGCGCTCAAGGTCTGCCGCGACTACCTCGCGTGGGGCGCGGGTCCGCGCGCGAGCCAGTTCCTGGTGCTCGCGGCCAAGGCGAAGGCGCTGCTCGAGGGCGCGACCCACGCGACCGTCGACCATGTGCACGCGGTCGCGCTGCCGATCATGCGCCACCGCATCGTGACCAACTTCAACGCCGAGGCCGATGGCGTGAAGAGCGACGACGTCGTGCGGCTCATCCTCGAGGCGGTGCGCCACGAGGGTGGCTCGCGCGCGCTCGACGCCGTGACGCGCTGACCGCGCGCGGCCGTTCCTCCCCTGCTCCCGCGATCCTGACTCGGTGGTCGTTCCACCCGGAGTGATGCTTGGCGAATCCCCGGCAGCCCAACTCACGGCAGCCAGCCGACCGGTCCACCGACGGATCGGCCGGCGGTGGCGGAGCGATGCGCGCCGAGCAGTACCTCGCGCCCGAGACGCTCGCGCAGCTGGCGCCGTTCGAGCTGCGCGCGCGCATGATCGTCGAGGGCGTGATGAGCGGGATGCACCGCTCGCCGTACCAGGGGCTCGCGGTCGAGTTCGCCGAGCACCGCCAGTACGCGCCCGGCGACGGCATCCGCCAGATCGACTGGAAGGTCTTCGCGCGCACCGACAAGCTGTACGTGAAGCGGTACGTGCAGGAGACGAACCTCGACGTGGTCGTGCTCGTCGACCGCTCGGCGTCGATGCGCTTCGGCACGCTCGGCGTGAAGAAGGGCTGGGGCGGCACCGACGCGAGCCGCGGCACGGGGCAGTGGACCAAGTTCGACCACGCGACCGCGACCGCCGCCGCGATGGCGTACATGTGCCTGCACCAGGGCGACCGCGTCGGTCTCGGGCTCTTCGACGAGGAGGTCCGCACGCAGGTGAAGCGCTCGAGCCAGCGCGACCAGTGGCGCGCGATCGTCGGCGCACTGAGCGGCGAGCCGGTCGCGGGGCGCGCGCAGGTGGGCCGGTCGATCGACCAGATGCTCGCGCGCGTGACCAACCGCGCGCTGTTCGTGGTGGTGTCGGACTTCCTGATGCCGCTCGAGGAGCTGCGGCC
>Ga0079300_10000839_pt1 | contig 11864 bp, 9 predicted proteins | sample Wag4_2014_7_11_FD_74799 | JGI IMG/M metagenome (GOLD analysis project Ga0079300, IMG submission 74799) | Fresh water microbial communities from Ohio, USA - Utica-2 Time Series HT 2014_7_11 | ecosystem: Environmental > Aquatic > Freshwater > Water tank | place: USA: Ohio | collected 2014-07-11
AGCCATTGATGCTGTCTAACCTTTAATCCAAATTTAATACTTTTTGGAAGGTTATATGCCAATCCGAAGGTAAAAGAATAGGGTAGTGGTTCCCACCCAATGTCTCCTTCAAATAGTTTAAATGAACTGCTTATGTTTCCTCTGATTCCATTAAACATCTGATGGCCTAAATAGGTGTAAAATATATTTAAATGATTATACTTCCCAATTTTGTTATCAATACCGAATAGAATGAACGCCATTTTATCAAATGGATTTGAATAAATATTCTTGGCATATTTAACATAGAGGTGATGGTTCTCATGCATCCTAGCCATCGCGTTAACTCCAATAGTTAATATGCGACTCACTTTGTCTTCGGGAAATGATTGAATTTTATACTTAATCTCCGTGCCCATCATAAAATTTTGATGTAGTAATCTTTGATAATTAAAAACGAGCTCTTTGTTTTTTGAATAGGGGGAAGAATATAAAAACGAGGTATATTGCTTTTTGTCCATAAAAAACATAACTAAATTCAAAGATTGTCTTGAATTTAAACCTAACCATTTCGAATCCTGGCCTAAAATACCCAATAGTTTATTCTGTCGAATCATACTACTCTGACTCTTTTCAAAGAAATTTCTTCCCAAAAGAGGTTGAATTTCATTCCCTAACCTAGCAAAATCTATATTTTGGCTATAAACTATGTTCAGCTTAATAACCAAAATCAATAAAATTAATATTCCGTTTTTCATGTTTCTTATATTATTCTTTAATATACTAGGAAAGTACCAGTTACAAGTATCAGCATTTTTATGATAATGATAGATTTATCCTAACTTTGTCCAAAAATAAATGCGTCAAAAGGTTATTTTCCAAGATTTAGGATTAACGGATTATTTTGATACCTGGCAGTACCAAACAGAAATTCACGACAAACTCAAGGAGGATAAAAAATCTATAACTAATCCTAATCCTTCACATACGCTTATATTTTGTGAACATCATGCGGTTTTTACTCTAGGTCGAAGCGGATCACAAGAAAATCTAATCGTTTCGCCAGAATATTTAGCAAAAAACAATATTCAGTTTTATAAAATTAATCGTGGTGGTGATATTACCTACCATGGTCCAGGGCAAATTGTGGGCTATCCAATTTTTGATTTAGATCTCTTTTTTAATGATGTTCACAAATATGTTAGATTACTTGAGGAGTCTGTTATCCAAACACTGCAACATTATAATATTGCAGGCTATAGAGAAATTGGCTATACTGGAGTTTGGATTAAAGGAAGAAACGAAAAACGAAAAATTTGCGCTATAGGTGTTCATTTGAGTCGATGGGTATCTTTGCATGGTTTTGCATTTAACATCAATACAAATCTTGACCACTTCAACTATATTATACCTTGTGGCATTAAAGATGAAGGTAAATCTGTTACCTCTTTAGAAAAAGAATTAGGTGCAAAGGTAAATTTGGATGAAGTTAAGCACATTTTAAAAAACAAAATTTCATCTATTTTTGAATTTGATATGTTATAATTTCTATGAGTGTGGAAAATAAAGCTAAAAGAGTCGCTGAATCAAAATCTGTCATGACAGAAATGGTTATGCCGAATGATGCAAATCCTATGGGAAATCTCATGGGGGGAAATTTACTGCGATGGATGGATATCATCTCTAGTATTTGTGCTGGTAAACATTGTGAAAACCAAGTAGTTACTGTATCAGTTGATAATGTTGCTTTTAAAAAACCCATTCATGTAGGTGATATAGTAACCATAGAAGCCATGGTTACCCGCTCCTTTAATACATCAGTAGAAGTTTACGTAGAAGTTTATGCAGCAGATATAAAAGGACATAATTATAGACGATGTAATCATGCTTATTACACCTTTGTTGCCCTGAGTACTCCAGAAGGAAAACCAATATCAGTACCAACAGTTATTCCTCTAACAGACAATGAAAATAAGTTATTTGATTCAGCACCTCAAAGAAGAGAAATGAGATTATTATTAGGAGGTAGATAAAATTTTGTGGAAAATGGTGAACGTACAGAAGGTTAAAAAGGTATGGTGTTTGGTTGGGAAAATTAAATTTCAACTTAGTTTCCTATTATTTTTAATTGCTTTTTCAGACGTTCGGCATTCTTCAAATTTTAACTCTTTTAAACCTATCGAAAATTTTTTCTTGGTAAGACAATTTTTTAATGACCAATCGACAACGAAAAAATACATTGAATCACTAAAAAATATATACAATACACCAAATTTAAGATCGGTACCAAAAGGATTTGATGAAAACTGGACACTTAGGGGTCCAAACAAAATTGGGGCAAGAGTTAATGTGATAAAGCCTGATCCCAAGAATAGTCAAATTGTTTATCTTGGATTTTCGTCAGGTGGATTATGGAAAACGATGGATGGTGGTCAAACGTGGAAAGCTATTTTTGATGATTTCCCTTGGTTAGCTATAGCAGATATTAATATTGATCCAACAAACAGTAAAATAATTTATGTGGCCACAGGAGATCCTAATATTTCAGGTTATCCTTTTGTGGGTGACGGCATCTATAAAAGTGTTGACGGAGGTCAAACTTGGAAAAATATTGGTCCTTCTGGCACACAGGTTATCTCTAAAATATTAATTAACCCTGTTAATCCTCTCATTTTATATGCCTCCAGTATGGGACTTCCATTTCAACGAGACAAGCTAAGAGGCATTTATAAAAGCTCAAATGGTGGTATTTCATGGGAAAAAGTTTGGCATGTTTCTGATGATACAGGTATTATTGATTTAATTTTTGACCCTTTTAATGCTAATATTATTTATGCCGCTTCCTGGCCAAGAGTTAGAAATAATAGAGAAAGTTTATTATCAGGTATAAATGCGTCTATTTTCAAAAGTATAGATGGTGGTAACACTTGGATTAAAACTGATAATGGATTGAAATTAGGTCCAAAAGGTAGAATTGGACTTGTAGCCAGTAAACTAACACCAAATTTACTTTTTTCTATAGTTATTGGTGAAAATAATGAATGGGAAGGTTTTTACAAATCAGTAAATGGTGGGGAAACCTGGGTTAATCTTTTGGCTATTAAAGGCAGTAATTCTTTACCAGATTATGCCATGGGGGGCTTTGGTTGGTATTTTGGAAAAATTGAAGTAAATCCTAAAAATGATCAAGATTTATTTATTCTTGGTGTCGATTTATGGAGATCTAAAGATGGGGGAGTAACGTGGTTTTTAGGTGCTCCTCCCTGGTATGAAAATAAGGTACATGCCGATAAACATGATTTAGTTTTCATAAATGAAACTAATTTATTGCTCGCCTCAGATGGGGGAGTTTATCAATCAAAAGATAATGGTCAGAACTGGGTTGATTATGAGGAGGTACCTGCCACACAATTTTATAGAATCGCTTCAAATCCCCATAATCAAAATGCCTATTATGGAGGTGCCCAGGACCACGGTACATTGAAAGGTGAAAACCCTCAAAATTGGGTTAGATTATATGGTGGTGATGGTTTTCAACAAGTATTCGATCCTAAAAATGATAATATCTTATATACCCTAACCCAAAACGGAAGTATTTTGGTCAGTACAAATAAAGGATTATCATTTAATTCGGCAATGAATGGCATTGATAAATTTGAACCGGTGGCTTGGGATGCACCATTAATTGGAAGTCATTTTAATACCAATACATTATTTACAGGCACCTCGAGAGTGTATAAAAATACCGAAGGTCCTAATGCTTCTTGGAAAGCAATAAGTAATGATTTAACAGATGGAAATATATATGGTGCTCGTTTCCATAATATTACAACCATCAACGAATCCTCAAAACTTCATGGTTTACTTTATGCAGGTACCTCAGATGCTAATTGCTGGAGATTTGATCCTGAAACTAATATTTGGACAAATATCTCAAATGGATTGCCTGAACGATATATAACCTCCGTTCAAGCATCAACAACATTTACAGATAATGTGTACGTTACACTCTCCGGATACAAAGATAATGATTGGCAATCCCACATTTTTTTATCAAAGGAAAGAGGAGATAAATGGAGATCTATAAAGGGTGATTTACCTTATATATCTATTAATGACTTGGTTATTATACCAAATCATTCTGATTCTTTGTTGTTTATAGCAACCGATGCAGGGGTTTATGGGTCTGTTAATGGTGGACTTAACTGGTATAGATTAGGTGCAAATTTGCCCATGGTAGCCGTTTATGATTTACATTATGTACCTGAAAAAATGGAATTAATTGCAGGTACTTTTGGCAGGTCTATACATACCTATAATTTAAAAACTTTACTTGAAAAAAATTATTCTTTAACGGTATCTCCTACCAATCTTTCAATTTCTTCACTTGGAGGAATTTTCCCCTTAAATATTTTATCAAATACAGAATGGTCCATATATAAATCTAACTCATTTATCAGCATTAGCCCTTCTTCTGGAACTGATAATAAATTGGTTAGTATCAGTTGTGAACCCAATAAAAGTGTATTACCCAGAACAGATAAAATAGTCATAAAAGGAATTGGCGTTGATTCATCTTCTGTGTTAATAACTCAAAATGGCGCCACTCCAACCTTTTCCATTTCACCCCAAAAAGTAGATTTTCCCTATATTAGTCAAAGTCAAAAATTAACGATTGAAACAAACACCTCCTGGCGTATTTTTAAAAATACAGATTTTATAAATACCAATATTAATGCTGGCTTGGGGAATGCATTTATTGAGGTTACATGTTCTTTTAACTCTACTGCCACTTCAAGGTCTGGGGTGTTGAAATTTCTTCCAAATGGAATGGATACTATTTTTATGAAAATAACACAAGCGCCAAATGAGGTATCCACGAATAATGAAATACAAAAAAAATCTGCTCCTTTTAGGGTATTCCCAAACCCAATAATAAATGATTTTGTAACCTTAAGAAAGGTTGAAAGTTTATTTGAAGAATCTACTACCGTTTCACTATATAGCATGAATGGACACTTGATTAAAAACTATCAGGTACCCATATTTAGTGCAGAGCAAGTTTTGAGCTTCCCTCAATTATCTAAAGGAGTTTATTTACTGGTCGTGCGAAACAATAAGAATCAGATAATACAATCAGAAAAATTGGTAAAATAAATTAATCTACTCTGCCATTTCTATTTACAATAGTTGCGGTAGGTTGTTGGGTACTCATAATAATGACATCTTGAATATTCACATGATTTGGTCTCGATGCCATAAAATAAATAGTTTCAGCAATATCAAATGCTGTTAAAGGATTAAAATCGCTATAAATATTTGCCCTTTCTTTGTCACCATCGAATCTTACCATAGCAAATTCAGTATCTTCAACATGTCCTGGCGATATTGACGCTACCCTGATATTATGGGTATGTAAATCAATCCTCATCCCCTCTGTTAGTGCAATCACAGCTGCTTTACTTGCACAATATACATTTCCATTTGGATAGGTTTGCTTTCCTGCTATTGATCCCAAATTGATAATAAACCCTTTTTTCTCTTGAATCATTAGCGGAATAACAGCTCTTGAAACATAAATAAGACCTTTAACATTCGTATCAATCATTTCCTCCCAATGGTTTAAATTTCCCTCTTGAAATGTGGCAAATCCTTTTGCTTTACCCGCATTGTTAAGCAGAAAATCAATCTTATTCCATGTTTCCGGTAAAGTAGAAAATACTTTGCTTACCTCTTTTTCATTCCTGACATCTAGGGATATCAATAAAATGTCGACAGGGTAAATTTCTTTAATCTGTTGAGCTACCTCTTCTAATTTATCTTTCCTTCTGGCTAATAAAATTAATGAATAACCTTTACTGGCAAAATAATACGCGGTAGCAAGTCCAATGCCGGCGTTGGCACCTGTGATACAGGCAATTTTTCCCTGATTTACATTATCAAAAGGCAATAATCTGTTCAAAGTTTTAAGATTTAATTGGAATCAACCTCAAATGCAAGATCATTTTCCCGTATTTTTAATTCAGGATTATTTTGAATGGCTTTCAAATAAAATTCTCTGGCAATTTTTTTCTCTCCTTCAGCAAAATAAAAAGTAGCCAGGTCGTAATAAGCAAACTTATGATTTGGCAAAATTTCAATGGTTTTTAAGTAATATTCTAATGCTTTGTATGGTTTATTAGAAATATTACTTAAATAAATGGCATAGGTATATAAAGCCTCTTTAGGAAATGAAGGTTGTTTTATACATTGTTTTAACAAATTTCCGGCCCTCTCCATTTTTTCAGGGAAATGTGAAATTATTATACTCGCCAATTCATACAATGATTCTCCATGATTAGGATCAATAAGCAATAATTCCTCTAAAATAGTTTTTGCCTCTTCCCACTTATTTTGACTTAGTAAAATCTTAGATAAAGCTACTTTTGCCTCGGTCTGATTTCCATTTTTCTCAATAAAATGTTGTAGAAAACCAATTTTTTGATGCTCATTTTCAGCTTCTCTTAAGACAAGTTTTAAATGAAAATATTGTCGCTCAACATCAGTAGGATACTGCTTTTCAATTTGTTTGTATAACGAGGATGCTGCTTCAAAGGATGATTCCGTAGATGATTCAATGGTTGAATCCGTTTCAATGGTAGGTATGACTTTTTCTTTTTCTTCCTCAATAATAACTGAAGTTTCAAAAGTTAACGAAACCTCTGGTGTGGCCTGTTCGGAACGAGGAAGGGTTAAATCTGTAGTTCCAAGGGGAAGGACTTGTTTAGGTTCCGTGATCTCCTCGCTCATAAACTCTTCAATGATTTCAATTTCTTCAAGCTTATTGGTTTTCAAAATAGTTGAATCCTCGTTAGCTGAATTCATGAAATTAAAGTCTCCGCTATCAATTTCAGTGGTGTTTTCTTTAACTAATATCTCCTCCTCTTCAAACTCCTTAAATTCGGGTATTAAAATAGGTGGTGGAAAGGAAAAATCATTTTCTATTATTTGCTCGTAATCGTCCTCTAAAAATAAATTATCCTGAAAGGGGAACTCAATTAATTGATCTTGAAGCAATTGGTATTTATTTTTTAAAGACCTGCATTCTATGAGAGATGGTGGCAAAAATTTTCTCAAGTGTCTTAATGTTTCACCAGCCTCTGACGAAAGCATCCTTAACAAATTAGAATGATTTTCAAACTCCATTTTCTCGGTCTCATCAGCTCTTATCTCTGTCTTTCGACTTCTTGCGTCTAAATATTGACTTTGCCAATAGTTTATGTATGGTATAATATCTCCAATTTTATCAATAGTTGTTGGTACTTCCCGAATTTCTCCCGTAATTGAATCAGATTCATAACCATTAACTAATATTGGAACAAGATTATTAGCCTTTTTTGTAACTAATGATAAGGTGTTTTGCATGCACGAAAGAGATCGTAAAAAATTTACACTTATCAAAAGAATAATTGGTCCATCAAAATTTTCCAACTGATTATAAATCGAAGGTTCTGCATGGCTATTTGCGCTAACCAATTTAAACTGGATATTTGTATTCTTAAAATCCAGTAGAATTTTATCAACCGAGGCTTTATTTTCCTGACAATATGCTAAGGCTACCACTTGATTCATATTAATTGTGATTTATTTATTGGAAATATTAATTACTTTATTAATGGATTCTTCAAAATCTCTTTTAAAAATTTCATATTGACTGGTTGCCGGACCATAAAAACCAGTATGAATTTTTACCACTCTATTACTTTCATCTAAAATAAGCATAGTAGGAAAAGCAGATATCTTATTTAACATTGGTAAAACTTTTGATGCTTCCTTTTTATTATATGATCCTGCCCATAAAATAGGATAGGTGATTTTTAATCTCTTTTTATAAGAAGATAAAATAGGTAGAACTTTTTCCTTTTCTGGATAACGCTCAAACGCTAAACCTATTACAGAAATATTCTTTTCTTTATTTTTTGAAAGATACTCTAATAAAAAATTAGTTTCGTCCAAGCAATTTGGACACCATGTGCCAAATAATTGAATAATTTTTACTTTCCCTTTTATATCATTTAATGAAACAAGATTACCATTGATGTCAGGGAACTCAAAAGAAAGGGGCTGATTACTTACTAATTGTGTTATTGAGTTAGGATCTCGTAATGTACTGTTTTTTTGGGGTTTAGCCTTCCAGATGGTTTGATAATGTTTGCCTGACCTAAAAATACCATTTATAGTAGAATCAGCATTAATTTTACCTTCGAAAAGGAAAGCATGGGACCCATCAAATACAGATAAATATAATTTATTTAGCTGAACAGTACCTTCTAAATATCGGTAATCTCCTGTTTCAGTTAAAAAAGTACCTGTTAAATAATTTCCTGTTTGTTTGAATTCAGCTACTCCAGGATAAGGTTCCTCACCATCAACAAGACCAAATTCAGTTTCCCATGAACCTGTTAAATTTATAAGTGGCTCTTTTTTGAGTTGAGTAAATCTATGGTTCTGTCCAAATTTTGCAACAAATGGAATTTTATTAAATTCGGTTCTGTAATTAATAACCCATTCTCCTTCCATTACATTTTCCTCATAAAGTCCATGTAAATAGGTATCATAAATAGGAAAATTAATTCTAAAGGTATCTTTTGCTAAATATTTATCCCTGCCAAAAAATATCTCCGAAGCCCTGATTTTTTCTGATCCGTTAATGAGGTCCATTACGAAACTGTCCTCCTTAATATATGTTATCTCAAAAGTAAATGGTAATTCACCATCTGTAACTTCATCAAATTTAAGATTTAACTTTTCAGGTAGTGGTTCACCTTTGGGATTTGAACTAACCGGCCTGGAATCAAGTTTTAAAACACCTCTCCAGGTACCATTTGGTAATCTTGAAAAATGATTGTCAGTAACTAAACACGAGGTATTTAGCAGTAAAATAGTTAAAGAAAAGATTAAATTCAGTTTGAGTATTCTCATGTATGTATCTCTATTATTTGAAGATTGTTATTTGTGCAAAAATATACTCTTTTTAGGTAAAAATATTATAATATTCATTAATTAATAAGATATTTTACTATTGTTGCTCCGTTTTTTTCTAATACTGAGCAACAATAGTACAAACAAAATGAATCCTGATTACAACAGAATAATTCCTGAAATGAAATAGAAGGTTAATTAAACCCCTTTTTCACCAACAAAATGATGTTCCTTTTTGTCAAACAAAATATTGAAGGTGGTCAAACTACCATAAATTTTTGTAATGTATTGTTGAAGAATTATTTTATCCTCATCACTTAAAATATTATGGTTATTAATTTTTTGCTCCATAACTCTAAGCCTTTCTCTAGTCATAATAATTTTCTGAAAAAATGTTTCTATGGGAATTTCTTTATTCTTAAGAGATTTGTCGAATGGTTGTAAAATAAGCATTCCATTTTTCCATCTATCACCTAAATCAGGATTATCTTGTATTAGATTATAGTTTTTCAAAATCTTTAATAAACTTTTTTCTGCTTCGGAATAAGTAATGGTTTCCTCAGTGGCAATATGTTCTATTACTTCCCATTTATCGTAATCCTTCCCAACTTGTTTTATGCCATATAGCATAAAGCAAACATCGTAAGAAATAGCGTATAATTTAATTATCACTCCATCTCCAAAAGCAGGGTGATTTACTCTTGAGCCAACACCCAGATATTCTTTTTCCATTTTATACATTTTATTAAGCAAAAATAGGAAGCTAATTTTTATAATTTGCATTTAGAATGTTCTGAAATGGTAAAAATTTAGTCTATTTTGATAATTTTGCATGATGAAAAAGAACACGCTATTCTTAAGAACGATTAATAGAGATCTGGTTGAAAGACCACCTGTTTGGTTAATGCGTCAAGCTGGAAGAATTTTACCTGAATATAAAGCAATTCGTGCAAAACTAACTGATTTCAAAGAATTGGTAAAATCGCCTGAATTGGCTGCTGAGGTAACTTTACAGCCTGTTGATTTGCTCAAAGTAGATGCCGCTATCTTATTTAGTGATATTTTGGTCATTCCCGAGGCTATGGGCTTAGATTATGAAATGATTGAAGCCAGAGGTCCTTTTTTTCCAAAAACAATTCAATCCAAGAGCGATATAGACCAGCTTTTAACAGGTGAGGCTGCTGCTGAAAAGCTTGATTACGTTTATAATACAATCACAGAAATAAATAAGTACATTCCTGAAAATATCCCCTTAATAGGTTTTGCTGGTGCTCCGTGGACTATTTTAGCGTATATGATAGAAGGAAAGGGTAGTAAGACCTTTTCAGTAGCAAAAAGATTTCTTTATGCTGAACCCCAATGGTCTCATTTTTTATTAGATAAAATTACGGATAGTACCATTCATTATTTAAGGAATCAAGTTAAGGCGGGAGTTCAAACCTTGCAATTGTTTGATTCATGGGCTGGTCTTTTGAGTATGGAGCAATTTAATACATTTTCTCTTCCGTACATGCAACGAATAAAAGAGGCCATTCATGAAGTACCCCTTACTATTTTTGCAAAAGGAGCAATGCTTCAACTACAAGATATTGCTGCAATAAAGCCAGATGTCATTGGTATTGATTGGAATATTTCACCTTTGAAGGTGCGTGAATGGTTGGGAGCAGATACTGTTATACAAGGAAATATGGATCCTTGCCTGCTTTATGCCACACCAGAACATGTTTTTGAAGAAACAATCAAAATGTGTAAAGATTTTGGAAGAAACCATATTGCTAATTTAGGGCATGGCGTTTATCCGGATACTCCTTTGGAGGGAGTAAAGGCTTTTATTGCCGCGGTGAAAAGCACTGGTTATACTGAATAATGGGAATTTTGTATAAATTTGCAATATTTTAATTTTCTTCCGGGTTTAATATATGATATATGAGTTGGTTTAAAAGATTGAAGGAAGGCATACAAACTGCCACAAGAAATAAGAAGGAAGCACCGGAGGGACTTTGGTATAAATGCGACCGTTGTAAAGAAACCTCTACTGCAAAGGAGCTTAGAGAGAATTTCCATAAATGTCCTAAATGCAATTACCATACAAGAATTGGCTCCGATGATTATTTTGACGTTATCTTCGATGGAGAATATCAGTTGTTGCATGAAGAATTAAAATCAAAAGATGCTCTTTCCTTCGAAGATGTAAAATCATATCCGCAAAGGTTAGAAGAAGCTTATAAGAAGAATAGTGTTTCTGATGCTATTACTGTGGCACTTGGGGATATTGACGGCAATAAATTAGTCATTGCTTGTATGGATTTTAGTTTCATTGGTGGTTCTATGGGCTCCGTAGTTGGGGAACGAATTTCTCGTGCTATTGATTCAGCTATTGCTTCCAAATGCCCATTATTGATTATTAGTAAATCTGGAGGTGCCAGAATGATGGAATCTGCTTATTCTTTAATGCAAATGGCTAAAACATCGGCTAAACTTACTTTACTTGCACGTGCAGGCTATCCATTTTTTAGTTTGATGACCGACCCAACAACAGGAGGAGTTACCGCGTCGTTCGCTATGCTCGGTGATATAAATATGGCTGAACCTGAATGTTTAATTGGCTTTGCGGGACCAAGAGTAATTAAAGAAACTATTAAAAGAGAACTTCCTGAAGGATTTCAAACAGCAGAATTTCTACTTGAAAAGGGTTTCCTTGATTTTATCGTTGACAGAAAGAACTTAAAAGATACAATGAGGCACTTATTGGTTCTTTTTGCAAAAAATTAACCTCTATTTTTCAGTGCTAATAAACCTCCTTTCAGAGAATTAACCTTTATCTTTCCTTCCGTCAGTTGTTGGAAAATTTGAGCTGCTTGCTTACTTCTTCTGCCAGTCTGACAGTAAAACAATATTTCTTTTTGATTGTAAATTATTTTGTG
>Ga0079300_10000841_pt1 | contig 11841 bp, 14 predicted proteins | sample Wag4_2014_7_11_FD_74799 | JGI IMG/M metagenome (GOLD analysis project Ga0079300, IMG submission 74799) | Fresh water microbial communities from Ohio, USA - Utica-2 Time Series HT 2014_7_11 | ecosystem: Environmental > Aquatic > Freshwater > Water tank | place: USA: Ohio | collected 2014-07-11
GAACAGCATTTTCTCCAACTGATGCTGCGAAATTCTTTCTAATTGTACCTTCTTCAGCTTGAGCAGGATTCGTTGCTCCAATTAATTTTCTAAAATCGGCTACAGCATTGTCTTTTTCTAAGATAGCAGCTACAATTGGGCCTGAACTCATAAAGGCTACTAATTCACCATAAAAAGGGCGTTCCTTGTGCACTTCATAGAATTGGCCAGCTTGTTCCACTGTTAATTTCATCCATTTCATGGCTTTTACGCTAAATCCAGCCTTAATAATTTGGTCTAAAATTGCACCAGTATAGCCTTTTGAAGTGGCGTCTGGCTTAATCATCGTAAATGTGCGGTTCATACAGTTATTTTATTAGTAATTGCTAATTGCAGGCGCAAATTTACTGAAAAACATCTGATTTACGTTAAATTTGTACCTCTATGCAATCAATTGAACAATTTTACCCCTTTCTGAATCAACCTTTTAAGGCTGTTATTACATCACATCAAAAGCCAGACGGTGATGCGATGGGCTCAAGCTTGGGTTTATATCATTTTTTAAAGCAATTGGGGCATGAGGTAACTGTGATTTCTCCTACCAATTGGGCTACTTTCTTAGATTGGATGCCAGGCACAGATGAGGTGATTGATTTTGAAGCAAATAAAGAAAAAGCAACTAGCATCATTCATGCAGCCGATTATGTATTCTGTTTAGATTTTAATATTCTACACAGGACAAAGCATTTAGAGCCCTTTATAAAAGAAGCAAAAGCGCTTAAAATATTAGTAGATCATCATCAACAGCCCGATACCCCTTCATTTGCATATGGAATAAGTGATGTGATGATGAGCTCCACTTGTGAAATGATTTATAATCTCATCGTAACATCGGGGCATAGTAATTTATTAAATCTTGATATTGCTGCTTGTTTATACACAGGGCTTATGACCGATACTGGCTCTTTCCGTTTTCCTTCTACCACCGCATCTGTTCATAAAATTGTGGCGCATTTAAAAGAATTAGGCCTTCAGCATTCTTTGATTCATGAAAAAATATATGACAATTCTACAGAAGGCAGATTAAAGTTTATGGGAAATGCTTTTTTAAATAGAATGACGGTAATGCCTGAAATAAATACAGCCATCATGGCCATACCCAAGACCGACATATATAAGTTCGATTTAAAAACAGGAGATACGGAAGGATTGGTTAATTATTTGCTATCTATTGAAGGAATTAAGCTAGCCGCCATCGTTATTGACAGAGAAGAAGAAAGAAAATGGAGCTTTAGGAGCAAAGGTAACTTCGATGTTAATATATTTGCACGCACACATTTTGAAGGGGGAGGACATGCCAATGCGGCTGGAGGTAGATCTTCGAAATCTGTGGAAGAAACCGCAACCGATTTTAAAACCATAATAAAAGAGTATAAATCACAATTAACACAATTAAAATAAAAATGATAAAATCAACATTAAAGTTAGTGGCTGCTATTGTCTTGTTTGCAAGTTGTAACCAATATGAAAAAGCCCCATCTGGTATGCCTTACAAAATTACACACGGTAGTGGTAATGAGAAATTATTGCAACAAGGTCAATACGTTAAATTAAATGTAGAGTACAAGTTAAAATCTAAAGACTCTACTTTAAGTTCAACTTTTGGCGTTATCCCTGTTTATTTCCCTATTGATACAGCTCGTTTAGGTAAATATACTTTCACAGAAATTATTATGAAATGTAGAAAAGGAGACAAGGTTGAATTCTCTTTATCTATTGATACTTTAGTAAGCATGAATGCTATTCAATTGAATGAAGTATTCAAAGCAAAAGATATTATTTTAGGTAGAGCTGAAATCTTAGATGTATTTACGGATGTTAAATTAGTAGATGCAGATTATAAGAAAGAGCAAGACAAAGAAAAAGCAAGAGAAATTAGTGCTATTGCTGCGTACTTAGCTAAAAATAAAATCACTGCTGTACAATCTCCAGAAGGTGTATTTGTAGTTACTAAAGAAGCAGGGGATGCTGCTAACAGAATTGACTCTTCAAAAATTGCAAGTGTATACTACAAAGGATATAATTTGAAAGGCGAAGTATTTGATTCAAATATGAAACCTAACGATCCTACTGCTAAACCTTACGATGTAAAAGTAGGAACGGGTAGTGTAATCCCAGGTTGGGAAATTGGATTAAAGTATTTCGGTAAAGGAGGAAAAGGCGTTATATACGTTCCTGCAATGTTGGCTTATGGCCCACAAGCAAATGGTTCTATTAAGGCTTATGAAAACTTAGCCTTTGATATTGAAATTCAAGATGTAACTGCTGCACCCAAAGCTAGCACTGTTGCACCACCACCGCCTCCAGTCGTAAAATAATAAGTAGAAATAACAAAGCTTATTGAATATATAAAATGCTTCTCCTAATAAGAGGGGCATTTTTTATTGTAGATAGGGTAGTAATTGAATTATTTCAGCAGCTTCTTTAACATCATGCACTCTTAGTATAGCTGCGCCCTTTAATAAGCCCACTGTATTTACAATGGTGGTGGCATTTAAGGCATCCTTTGATTCAATGCCTAAGGTTTTATATAAACTAGACTTTCTAGAAGCTCCCAATAAAATAGGAAGCCCTACTATTTTTAATTCATTTATTCTTTTAACTATTGTAAAATTCTCCTCCACTGTTTTTCCAAAACCAAAACCAGGGTCAATAACCCAATGATCAATTCCATATTTTAATAATAATTTTCTTTTGGCTTCGAAATAACTAATAATAGTTGCTATAATATCTTCTCTTGGTTCCACCTTATGCATACTATCCATGGCACCAGTTAAATGCATCCCAATATAGCCTGCATTATTTTTAGCCACTACAGCTAATATATTTTCATCAAAGCCACCACAACTAATATCATTAATAATATGTGCACCAGCTTTTAAAGCAGCCTCTGCCACTGAAGCATAAAAAGTATCTACCGAAATAAGTTGTTTTGGATAAGCATGGTGTATGGCTTCTATATAGGGAATAAGTCTTTGAATTTCAATTTCGGCACCCTCCAAATGGGCACCTGGTCTAGTACTTTGTGCACCAATATCAATGATACTTGCGCCATCTTGAATAAATAAATGGGCCTGCACTAAAGCACTTTCAATATTTGAATGTCTACTTGCTTCATAAAATGAGTCCGGTGTTAGGTTTAAAATACCCATTACCTGGGGGGTACTGATTTGCCATTCTATATCTTTGGCAGGTATTTTAAACATGGTTTTAATTTAAGCTTATTTGATTATCTTGCAGTGGTTCAAAGATATTAATTACCAAACTAATCGGACGAAATTTAATGAGTCAAACTTCCGCACAATTTGATCAAGCCATTGCCTCTTGCAGTGATATTTTTATTAAAAAAACAAAGGATTATGGCACTGCCTGGAGAGTATTAAGAATTATCTCTGTGGTAGACCAAATTTTTATAAAGGCCTTACGTATTCGCACTATTCAAGACTTAGGTACCCAGAAGGTAGAAGACGATATTCAGTCTGAATTCAAAGGCATTCTAAATTATGCCGTAATTGGTTTAATTCAATTGAAATTGGGCGACCCGAAAGTAGATGAACTTCCTGTTGATCAAGTACAAAGTCTTTACCAAGAAAATGTACTTTTTGCTAAAACCACCATGATGGATAAAAATCATGATTATGGAGAAGCTTGGAGAGACATGAGTCAAGAAAGTTATGCCGATTTAATTTTAATGAAATTAATGCGCATTAGACAAATTTTAACCAACGATGGCAAGACCTTAATTAGTGAAGGCATTGATGCTAATTTTGTCGATATCTTAAATTATTCAGCCTTTGCCTTAATACAAATGACTGAAGGCAAACATTAAAAATATGCCATGCAAAACTTCCTAAAAATTTTACGCTGGTCAGTAGGTTTATTATTTATTTTTTCTGGCTTAATTAAAGCTAATGACCCCTTAGGCCTTAGCTATAAAATGCAAGAATTTTTTGATGTTTGGGGTATCCAATTTTTAAATGATTATACTTTAGGTTTTGCAATAGTGATGAATATGCTTGAAATAGTAGCAGGTATTGCCTTACTTATTCAATTTCCATATAAACAAACTCTTTGGTTGTTGCTGGGGCTTATAGTATTTTTTAGTTTTCTTACAGGCTATGCTTTATTTTCTGGAAAAATTAAAACCTGTGGCTGTTTTGGAGACTGTATTCCTTTAACTCCTAAGACCTCCTTTATTAAAGACATTGTACTTTTAGTTTCCATAGTTATTTTACTTGTTAATCATAAAAAAGCCAAGGCCAATACCAATAAGTATCTAGGTATTTTTGTTTTATTATTAAGCACTTCACTAGTAGGTTATGGTCAAAATTATGTTTTAACACATTTACCTATGATTGACTGTCTACCTTATAAAGTGGGTAATAATATTGTAGATAAAATGAAAGAACCTGAAGGAGCTATAAAAGATAGCGTTTCTATACAAATGGAATTTGAGAAAGCAGGTAAAACTTATTTTTTTGACGCGAATCAATTCCCTGATAATTTTGATTCTACTTATGTTTATAAAAATAGAAAAGAAGTAGTAGTGAATAAAGGCAATGGTTTAGTTCCCGCCATTATTGATTTTGAAATAACGAATCTAAATGGGGAAGATACCACCCAGGCATTGTTTGCCACTGAAATTCCTTATGTATTGGTTTTTACTGGTAAAATAGAAGCAAATGTACCTTGGGAGAATTTACTAAATTCATTACATAAAAAATACAAGCTAGTATATATTGTTACTGCCGATAAAGCCGGTGCCGAGCAATTTTTATCCAAAGAAAATATATTAATAGGGGATATTACAATGATAAAAACAGCAGCCCGTGTTTGGCCAAGCTTATTTGTAATGAATGGTTCTACCATTATGCAAAAAACAAGTTATATCGATTACTTGGGAAAGTAATATTGTAATAATAAATGTATAAATCGAATAATTGAAATAAACTAAGAATAGTAGTACTTACTTAATAATAACTTCGGTGATGGTATTTTCACCCATCTTCTCATTCACTCTTTCTATAATTTGAACTTTTTGAAAACCTAATTCATTCTTTAAAGGGCCTACACTTGTTTGAATAAATAATTTCTGATTAAATATGTAAATTTTGTCAGTATACTTAGCAATAGTCAACCCCATTATTTCTAGCCATACTTCTTCAATTTCAGCAGAACGAATGCCATTTTTTAGTTTACTTCCTTGTACAAAGTTCTTAAGTGCTTCACCCAATTTAAATGTTCCCATAGAGCACACAATTTAGTGCTAATTATAATTGTATCAACTGATAATCGGCTAAATATTTTCCTAATAAATTATCCATACGATCCTTGTGGGTATCGGTTATAAATACTTGACCATCTGTGGAATGGCTTACCCAGTCTAATAATTGAATCATCCTTTGCTCGTCTAATTTCTCAAAAATATCATCCATTAATAAAATAGGTGAGAAGCCTTTATGTCTTTTAATACATTCCCACTCCGCTAAACGAATGGCAAATAGTAAACTTTTTCTTTGGCCCTGTGAGGCTTCTTGTTTAAAAGGCTGACCTTGTATAGTAATAATTAAATCATCTTTGTGAATACCCACGGTAGTTCTTTGTAATAAACTATCTTTTGTATAAGCTTCATCTAATAAATCATTAAATGAATTTGTATGCAATTTAGATTCGTAGGTTATATGAATTTTATCATTGTTTTTAGCTAGGTGATTATACAAGACTAAAATTTCTGGCAATAAGTCATCTAATAATTGTTTTCGATAGGTATAAATAGGCATTCCATTTTCTATCAACTGCGCATTCAGTGTTTCTAATAAAAGAGGATCAATACTTCCTATCTCTGCCGCTTGTTTCAATAAACTATTTCTTTGCTGCAATACTTTATTGTACTGAATTAAATATTTTAAATAGTCTGGATATATTTGACACAACAAACTATCCATTAATTTTCTGCGCTCATCACTATTACCTGTAATTATTTGGACATCGTCGGGAGCAATCATCACGCAAGGAATTTTACCTAAATGTTGAGATAGTTTTGTATATATAATTTCATCAAAATAAAATTCTTTTTTTAAAGTTTCTCGAATAATACAAGTAATGGGTACTTCAGTATTATTAATAGTATAAAGTCCATCAATACGCAAACCCTCATAAGCATGGTGTACGTTTTGGGCATCTGGCCTGTTAAAGTAACTTTTGGTAAAGGATAAATAATAAAGGGCGTCTAAAACATTGGTTTTACCAGTCCCATTACTGCCCACTATTCCCACAATGCGATGCGTGAATTCAAATTGCTTTTGAACGTAATTCCTAAACTGGACTAATTTAAGTTGCTGAATACCCACCATGAGTGCAAAATACAAAGGGAATGGTTTCCTCCCTTTAAAATTCATAAAAAGGACGTAATTTTATTAAAATTTTATAGCATGACGCTTATTAGTGAGCAACAGCTTCCCAGCATCGTAAAAAGATTAGCCAATCAGATTTTAGAAACCTACCCTGGTTTAACCAATGCCGTTATTGTAGGTTTACAACCTAGAGGCATATTTTTAAGCGACCGTATTGTAGCTGCCTTGCACAATGAAATACCAGCCAATCAAGTTCAATATGGCAAGTTGGATATTACTTTTTATAGAGATGATGTTAGAACCGATTTACATTTAGCAAAGGCCACTGATTTACCCTTTAGTATTGAAGGCAAAACGGTGATTTTAATTGACGATGTGCTTTTTACTGGCAGAACCATTAGAGCGGCCCTAGATGCCTTACTTTCTTTTGGCAGACCCTCTAAAGTAAGTTTATGTGTACTCGTAGACCGTAAGCCCAGCAGGGAATTACCTATTCAGCCCGACTTTACAGGTAAGGAAATGGTAGATTTCAGCCCTTATAAGGTTAAAGTAAGGTGGAAGGAGAATGATGGGGTAGACGACGTTATTTTATTGGTTGATTAGAAAAATTTACTTTAATTTTGTTTTTTAATGGCACTAACTACCAAACATCTTCTTGGTATCAAGGACCTCCAAACCGAGGATATCCAACTTATTTTATCTACCGCTACTCAATTCAAAGAAGTTTTACAAAGACCCGTTAAAAAAGTTCCCACTTTAAGAGACGTTACCATTGTGAACCTTTTTTACGAAAATTCCACTAGAACTAGAATTTCCTTTGAATTAGCTGAAAAACGCTTGTCTGCGGACGTAGTGAATTTCACCGTTTCCAGTTCTTCTGCAGCGAAGGGTGAAACATTACTTGATACAGTTAATAACATACTTAGCATGAAGGTCGATATGGTGGTCATGCGCCATAGCGCCTCAGGAGCTCCACACTATTTAGCCAAGCATATTGATGCAGCCATTATCAATGCAGGAGACGGTATCAATGAACATCCTACTCAGGCTTTATTAGACGCCTTTTCCATGCAAGAAAAAACAGGCAGGTTAGAAGGCTTAAAAGTGGCCATTATTGGAGACATCATGCATAGCAGGGTTGCTTTAAGTAATATCTATTTACTCAAAAAAATGGGAGCGGAAGTAATGGTCTCTGGGCCACCTACTTTAATACCTACTTATTTGCAAAAAGCCATGGATCTGCGTGTAGAATACAATATCGACAAAGCCTTGGCTTGGTGCGATGTTGCCAATGTGCTTAGAATTCAATTAGAGAGGCAAAATCAGCCTTTATTCTCTTCTTTAAGAGAATATAACCTAGCTTATGGTATCACAAAAAATAGACTAGATAAACTCAATAAAGAAATAGTGATTATGCACCCTGGACCTATTAATAGAGGTGTCGAAATTGATAGTAATGTGGCAGACAGCCCACACTCGATCATTTTAGACCAGGTAGAAAATGGGGTAGCAGTAAGAATGGCTTGTTTATACCTTTTAACTGGTAGATCTAACCCTTCTTAATTAGTTAACCTTTCTTAATCTCTTTTTTCCTAACTATTTTCTTATTTTTAAGCCATGCAAAGAATCTGCTTATTTCCTGGAACTTTTGATCCAGTTACTTTAGGTCATATTGATATTATTGATAGATCCTTACCCTTATTTGATAAAGTGGTGGTAGGTATTGGTATTAATGCTTCGAAGGATCCTATGTTTACGGCTGATCAAAGAAAACAGTGGTTTGAAGAAATTTACAAAGACCAACCAAAGGTGGAGGTAGCTATTTATGATGGACTTACTGTAAAGTTTTGTCAATCTATTGGCGCTAAATTTATTCTAAGAGGCATTCGTTATGTAAGCGATTTTGAATACGAGAAAACAATTGCCGATGCCAATCGAACTATGGATAGACATATTGAAACTATCTTTTTAACAGGGGAACCTAAATTTACCTCTGTAGCATCAACTATTGTAAGAGATATTATTAGAAATGGGGGAGATGCTTCTCCATTCTTACCTGAAGCGGTTATCAAAAGTTTGAATAAATAAAAAACCTATTGATTAATTTTTAGTCGGTACGCTTCTATTACTTCTAATATAGTTGGATAAGTTTGTTCTAAACAATGTCTAGCCGTTGCTAAAGAATGCCACTCAATTTTTTCTATATCTTCTGTTGTTTGAGGATTTCCTTTTTGCATATCTGCAATAGTCATATGAAACCAATAAGTGCGTTTTACCACTTCCTCTTGTAAATATTTATCAAAATAAAGATGATTTGTAAATTTTAAAAGTTCATGTAATTTGATGTTTTGAATGCCGGTCTCTTCCTCTACTTCTCTAATGGCACAAGTTTGAATGGTTTCACCCTCATCTAATTTTCCCTTGGGCAAATCCCAGAAACCCCTTCTAAATATCCATAAAATTTCACCTTGAGCATTTGTTACAAGGCCTCCAGCTGCTATTATTTGTTTGGGCATAAAAATGTGTATAGTATTTAGTAAGTCCTGGAGTGAATTTAGCAATTTGACTTTACATTTGCCAGTAGAAATTATTCCTATGACAAATCAGAAAGCCGTTGCCGAAAAACTACTTCAAGTAGGTGCTGTAAAATTAAGCCCAAATAATCCATTTACATGGGCAAGTGGCTGGAAAAGTCCAATTTATTGTGATAATAGAAAGGTTTTATCTTTTCCTTATGTAAGAGATTTTATTAAAAGTGAAATGTGCAATGTTATTTTTGAAAAGTTTGAAGGTGCTGATATGTTAGCAGGGGTGGCAACCGCAGGAATTCCTTGGGGTGCCATGGCAGCAGATCAATTGAAACTCCCTTATATATACGTTAGACCTAAACCCAAAGAACACGGACTAGGCAATCAAATCGAGGGGGCTTATGCCACAACAAATAAAATTTTAGTCATTGAAGATTTAATCTCTACAGGTAAAAGTAGTTTACAAGTAGTAGATGTTTTAAGAAATGCAGGATTGGAAGTGGTAGGCATGGTGTCTATTTTTAATTATGGATTTGCCCTTGCAGACGAAGCCTTTAAAGTAGCAGGTGTTCCTTATTATTCTTTAACGAATTATGCAAGCTTGATTGACTTAGCAGTGGAGAAGGGGGAGGTGGATAGCAAAACCCAAGAAACATTAATGCAGTGGAGAGAAAGTCCAAGTACTTGGAATATTTAAATAAGTAGATCAAATTATTTCATAATTGTAGCTATTTCATAATAGCCTCTCTTAAATTTAATTTTTGATTCGTCTCAAAATTAATAGGAATAGTTTTGGTGAAGATGCCTTTTGAAATAGTGGCATTACCTTTAATTCCAATTTTCATAGGCTTGTTTAATAAAATATCAACGCTATTTTTTAATAAAGAACTTAGTTCTATTTCCATGTTAGCCGGTAATACAAATGCTGCATTGGCTGGAATGATAAAGTTGGTATCTAATTTATATTGTGTAAACAACTGATCATTGATAAATACATTACAATCTAATTTATTAAGCACTAATCCAAAACGATTGGGATTTTGATAAGCAAAGTCTGCTTTAAAACTATTCTTACCCAAACTTGCTTTATCTATTTTAATAGATTGCACCCCTTTGAAAACAAGCGGACTTGGCTCTGTGCAGGCAGCAAAAAATAAAATAACAGCTAATAAAAGGTAACTACTATACTTCATAAAATATTTCTCCAAAATTATCAAAAAATATTAGTTAATTGGAGAATGTAAAAATATATTTACACAAGTTTTTGTTAAGACATGATGCTAATCGATTATCAATATTTTGGGCCTATTTGCTTTATAGAATTAATCTATAAACAAAAGCAGCTATGTTTTGACAAAGAAGCTTCTTTTACCAAGATGAGTTTTAAAAATAGAATGGTCATTTTAAGTGCACATGGGCCATTAAATTTAACCATTCCCATATTGGGTGGTAGAGAACAGAAAACCGCCATTAAGGATATACAGATTGCCTATGATGCACCTTGGCAAGCACAACATTTTAAAGCCATTAAAACTTGTTATAAAAAAGCCCCTTATTTTGAATACTATGAAGCCGAAATAGAAAAGCTTTACACAAGAAAAAAAGTATATTTAGTTGATTTTTTAGAGGACTGCCATCAATTTGTAAAAAAATCAATTAAGGGTAAATGGGAATTGATAGATGGTAAAGAAACTATCAAAGAAGTCAAGAAAGTTTCAGTGGAAATTGAAGTAAATAGTAAACAAAAAACAATACTCCCATGGCAGCCCAATAATTATGACCAGTTTGGTATTCAGCATCCCTATAGGCAGGTATTTGAATCAGATAAAGGCTTTATTTCTAACCTATGTATACTAGACTGGCTATTTTGCGAAGGAGGAAAAGAAATTAGTAAACAATTAAGCGAGCCTTCAACGTAGAAAAAGAAGTGGTGGTGTCCACAGGTAGGGGATGTTTTTTCAAAAATTCAGCCGTCCACTTTTCATATTGTTGCATCTGTTCCCATTCTTTACTATTCACCACATAATCCATGGCTTCTTTTTCATTGGTAGCTTTAGTTAAACGATCATTTAACAATTCTCTTTTTAATTGGTAGTTGGTAAAAATGGCACGCATTAATAATTTCTCGGCCACTTCAAATTCGACAGCTTCTGTATTTTCTTGATAACTAGCAAATTGGTTCTCTACTTCACGCGATTTTATCCAACTGATTGTTTTTTGTACCAGCTCATCATATGAATCATTGATTAAACTAGAGGAAAGACTTACATCATTCCAATTCAGTATTGCTGTACTTTCATCAGTTTGTATTGGAAGAAGTTGATTATTTTTTTGAATAGAAGTATAAGAATCTATTGATATTAAAGTTGTTTGTTTTTTAATTACTTTATTGCTAGAAACTATTGTTGAAGCAAATAAAACCTTTGGTTGTACTTTAGTGACTAGCTTATTTTGTTTTTTATCAAAAGGGATGAAAAACAGCAAACTAGCTAGTATAGTAGAAAATATTATTTTAGTAGACTGAATAAAATTGAACCTTTTGGTTTTTGTCAAAATTTTCACCCTGTATAATAGTTCATTAGGCATATTAAGAAAGCCCATTGTCCACTTGTTTGTATTTTGAATAGCTGCGTCTTTGGCACGAATGGCAGTTGCCATTTTAAAAAGCGTATTTAAATAATCTAATTTTTCCACCGAAGTATTTAATACAAAGCTATCGCAGGCAATTTCTCTTTGAAGGCTAATTTCTTTATTGAATAAATAAACAAAAGGATTAAAGAATAAAACCAGTTGAACAAAGCTGGTCATTAAATTAATGAGATAATCGTTTCTAAGTATATGTGCCCATTCATGTAAAATAATACTCTCTATTTCTTTTACGCTTAATTGATTGACTATGGCAATAGGCAAAAGTATAATAG
>Ga0079300_10000843_pt1 | contig 11824 bp, 9 predicted proteins | sample Wag4_2014_7_11_FD_74799 | JGI IMG/M metagenome (GOLD analysis project Ga0079300, IMG submission 74799) | Fresh water microbial communities from Ohio, USA - Utica-2 Time Series HT 2014_7_11 | ecosystem: Environmental > Aquatic > Freshwater > Water tank | place: USA: Ohio | collected 2014-07-11
TCTTGGGTAGCTAACTGAACACGCTTAGCCATATCAGCTTCAGCAACCTTGCCCCAGGCACGTGGGTCATAAGCCTTCTTGTCGCCAACTTCACCATCAATCTTTAGGACCTTGTCGTAGTTAGACAGCATGTGTCCAGCAATAGATCTGGTGAATGCATACTGGGTGTCAGTGTCGATGTTCATCTTCACAACACCGTAGCGAACTGCATCTGCAATCTCCTGAGGAGTTGAACCTGAACCACCGTGGAAGACAAGGTCAAATGGCATGTCTTTGCCATACTTGTCACCAACTGCACGCTGAATGTCATTTAGTAGTTCTGGACGAAGAACTACGTTTCCTGCCTTATAAACACCGTGCACGTTACCGAAGGTTAGAGCAGTTAGGTATCTACCGTTTTCGCCTAGACCTAGAGCTTCAGCCGTTAGTAGACCATCTTCGATAGTTGAGTAAAGGTGATCACCTTCACCACCTTCAACGCCATCTTCTTCTCCACCAACAACACCGATCTCAACTTCCAAGATGATGCCTAGGTTCTTGGTCTGAGCTAGTAGGTCTTTAGAGATCTGAAGGTTCTCAGTTAGAGAAACTGCTGAGCCATCCCACATCTGAGAGTTGAACAAAGGGTCTTGACCATTGCGAACTCTTTCCTTGCTTAGTTCTAGAAGTGGAAGCAAGAAAGTTTCTAGGTGAGGCTTTGAGCAGTGGTCGGTGTGGATACCAACAGTGATTGGATAGTTCTTAGCAACTTCTCTTACGAAGTTAGCCATAGCAGCAGCACCAGTTGCCATGTGCTTTACAGATGAACCTGACCAGTAGTCGCCACCACCAGTTGTTACCTGGAGAATTCCATCAGAGCCTGCCTCTGTTAGTCCCTGCAGAACAGCGTTAACTGTTTGTGAGCTGGATACGTTAATTGCAGGGTAAGCAAATCCACCTTTCTTAGCGCGGTCAATCATTTCTGCGTATTGATCAGGTGATGCTACTGGCACGTTAGTACTCCTATGGTTTGGCTATTTCTTCGAGTGGAACATTTAGGTTTGGTGCAGAATCAACAGTTGCTGGAGGCATGTTATCTAGGTTCTCAAGACCTGATGTAGGTTGAGTAACCGCAATAGCTCCCCAACGAACTGCAGTTTGAACACCTAGTGGAACATTGAAGCCAACACCGTAATCTTCTTCACCTTCAGCAATTGGGTTGGACACAACAGCTGATAGGAATCCAGCAAGAGTTGCATCTCCGGCACCAACAGTGTTGATGACCTTAACTGGAGGAGTTCTAGCTGCCCAGTGACCTTCTAGAGTTACAGCAATCATTCCGTCTGCTCCCATAGAAGCAAGAACAACTTCAATGCCGTGTTCACATAGTTCACGAGCCGCATCAACAACATCACCAACGGTAGCTAGTTCTCTACCAACAGCTGAAGCTAATTCTTCAGCATTTGGCTTAATGACATTTGCACAGCCCTTACGAGCCCAGTAGGAGAGAGGTTCACCTGAAGTATCGAGAGCAACCTTCACTCCCATAGCTTTCATGGAATCAAAGATAGGTTGCAGATCAACATAAACACCGGTTGATTTATAGGTAGGAAGAGCTCCTGCAATTACTAACCACTTAGCACCAGTGTTTCTAACTTCTTGTTCAGTTAGATCAATAACCTTCTGCCAGTCTTCTTCACTCAGTGATCTAGGAGATTCATTGACCTTAGTAGTAGTTCCATGCTTATCAACAATGGTTGTTGAAACACGAAGGCTTCCTTCAACCCACATTGGAACTAGGAAAGAAGAACCTGTTCTTTCCAAGACATTGATATCAGCATTACCAATAGGAACTACTCCCGGGGCATGGATGTTGGCAAGAGTTAGGCCACGAGATACGTTAATACCTTTACCAGCAAGTTCTTCACGAACATCATCAGCTCTATTGACTTGACCAGGGTGAAGGTTGTTTACAAAGTATGTTCTGTCGAGAGTGGGGGCAGGTGTCAGTGTGACAACCGGAGCACCAAAGTGTCCTTGCGACATGTGTTTCTCCTACTCACTCGTATCTGTTTAGATGCCCAATAAATCTGGCTATTTAGAGCAAACGGCACTGTCGGCTAACCTGAAAAGTATAACAAATGCCCAGATTTAGGCTTGTTCTGGCCTAATGCTCTTGATCTTGTGGTTAGTCAATTCAGCTAGTTCATCAAGGCTAGAAACCCCATGCCGATCAGCCATATGGATGACAATCCTGGCACAGGCATCGCTATCAGCTAGGGCATCGTGATGGTCAAACTCCTCATGCCCAATGGCATAAGCCACCTGATTCAGCCTGTAACTGTCTAGGTTGTAGGTCTTTCGGGCCATAACCAGCGAACAGCCATATCTAAGATCTGGCAGCTCATATTCAATAAGAGCAGCACTTGCCCTCAAAACCCCCATATCAAACCCTGCATTATGAGCAATGAGGTCATCCATACCTATGAACCCAAGCATTTCCTCTAGAGCTTCAGCCCAAGTAGGAGCATCCACCACATCCTGTGGGTGGATGCCATGAACACCAATGTTGCCTGTAGCAAACCAGTCATTTGGATAGGGAGGCTTTATCAAAGTGGAGAAGGTATCTACTATCTTGCCTTCAGCTACCTTCACTAAACCAACAGCACAAGGACTAGCCGACGCACCGTTAGCTGTCTCGAAGTCTATGGCTGTGAAGTTTAGAGGCATTGCTTCAATCTAACCTAAAGCCCATGACACCTAAGGGAGAACCTCAAAGACAAGTAAACTTGCTTGAATGGCTCTAACAATCGGTATCGTCGGACTACCAAACGTCGGCAAATCAACTCTCTTCAACGCACTAACTAAGAACAATGTGTTGGCAGCGAACTATCCCTTCGCAACCATTGAACCTAACATCGGTGTTGTTAACCTTCCAGACCCAAGACTTCAAAAGCTTGCAGACATCTTTGGTAGCGAGAAGCTGCTACCTGCTCCTGTGTCATTTGTTGACATCGCGGGAATTGTTAAGGGTGCTTCCTTGGGCGAAGGACTAGGAAACAAGTTCCTAGCCAACATTCGTGAAGCAGATGCCATTGCCCAGGTGGTTAGAGGATTTATCGATCCTGATGTTATTCACGTTGATGGCAAGGTAGATGCTTCAAGCGATATCGAAACTATTAATACAGAGCTAATCCTTGCTGATCTGGAAACCCTAGATAAGGCAAGAGTAAGAATTGAAAAAGAAGTTAAGGGCAAGAAGGTTGAACCTGCTGTTCTAGACACAGTAGACCAGGCTCTTGAGTTCCTAAATGCAGGTAAGCCACTTTCAGTTTCAACAATTGACTTGCAGCCAATCAAAGAACTTGGATTGCTAACTGCTAAACCTATTCTTTATGTCTTCAACGTTGATGAGTCAGTTCTAAGCGATGCTTCTAAGCGAAAGCTATTGGCTGATCTTGTTGCTCCTGCTGAGGCAGTATTCCTAGATGCCAAGGTTGAGAGCGAACTTATCGATCTCTCTGCTGAAGAAGCTAATGAACTTCTAGCATCTCTTGGTCAAGATGAGTCTGGGCTAGACCAGCTTGCTCGTATTGGATTCAACACTCTAGGTCTTCAGACCTACCTAACTGCAGGTCCTAAAGAAACCAGAGCATGGACTATCAAGAAAGGTGCAACAGCACCTCAGGCTGCTGGTGTTATCCATACTGATTTCCAAAGAGGCTTCATTAAAGCTGAAATTGTTTCCTTCGATGACCTAATTGCTGCAGGTTCAATGGCTGATGCTAAAGCTGCAGGTAAGGTCCGCATGGAAGGTAAAGATTACGTCATGCGTGATGGAGATGTTGTTGAGTTTAGGTTCAACGTCTAGGCAAGTTACTGCCAACCACTAACCAACTACTGCAATAACTCTCTTTTTGGAGGTTGTCTGCGATACTTCAGGTATCTAGTGAGTAACGGAGGTGTGAAGATGTTAGATGACAAGGAATGTAACTGTGGCGAAGGCTGCAAGTGTTCAGGTGGTTCAAACGACTAGAAGCAACTTAGTTGTTTCTTGAATAAAGAATTAAGGCAAGTCTAGAAATCAGTGCTACTGATTACTGACTTGCCTTCTTTTATACCCTCGAGCAATACCTTCACCACATGACTTGCAGTCATACCTTCTGGGAATGCTGGAGCTGTTCCAAAGATAGCTCTGGTAGCCAGACCTGTTTCTGTGTGTCCAGGTTTTGCATCTGTCACTTGGATCTTGTCTCTGCGGAACTCTTGAGTGATAGTTGCAAGGTAACTAGCGTGAGCAGTTTTAGAAACTGTGTAGGCAGACATACCTGGGAATACCTTCTCTGAAACAACTCCAGTAAATCCAGCTACAAATGCTCCTGCTTCTTTATCTAGAGCAAGTAGTGGATGCAGGGCAGAGATGATGCTTGCCGGTCCTAGGTTATTGATCTGCATGAGCTTTGCAGCGTCTTGAGCCGATGTCTCAGTTGCTTTAGCAAAGCCAACAACACCGGCTGCATTGATGATGCCATGAATAGGTTGGTTCAGGTTTAGTAGGTAGTCAGTAAGAGTCTTGATGCTTTCTTGACTCTCAAGATCAACAAGTAGTTTGACGGATGCTTCATTAGGAATTCTTGCGGCAGTCTCCGCATTGCGAGCAGTAGCCATAACATTTGCTCCAAGAGCTGTGAGTTGTCTAACGAGCTCAGAGCCTAGAGCTCCTGAGCCACCAATAACCAATACGTTCTTACCTGTGAATTCCATTGCTCAATTATGACCGCTTTTAGTTGGAAGCACCTTTAGAGGCATAAAACTCGGGCAGAATAGGCACATGAAAACACATCGCGGAGTTGTTTACTCAAGAAATGGTGGGGCTGCTGCTAGTCAGCCTTTGGCTGTATCAGCAACACTAGAGATACTTCGAGCAGGTGGTTCCTTTATAGATGCAGGTATTGCTCTGAGTGCTGTTATCTCAGTAGTTGAACCTGGAGCTTCTCAGTTAGGTGGCGATGCTTTTCTAATTACCCACCACGCTAAGACCAAAGAGAACTTAGCTTTCAATGGCAGCGGTGAGGCAGGACACTCAGCAACTCGAGATAAGTTCACCGACAAGATTGATCATCATGGCTATAGGTCTTCTACTGTGCCAGGAACTGTAGCTGCTTGGTTCGCAGCTCACGATAGATATGGCAAACTTCCAATTTCCCAGATCCTTGCCCCTGCTATTAGATACGCAGAGGAAGGGTTTCCAGCATCCAGAGACTTTGTTCTAAGAATTCAAGGATTACTGAAACTCTTCCCTGAAGTTACTTTCTTTTCAGATATGGGTATTGATACTTCTCTAGCTATCGGTGATGTTGTAATTCAAAAAGATCTAGCCAACACTCTGAAGAAAATTGCTGAGCAGGGCAGGGACGGTTTCTATAAAGGTGAAGTAGCGGACAAGATAGTTGCAGCTACTGATGGTTGGTTCAATCATGAAGACTTGGCTAATCATCAGACCAGAGTCGAAGAACCGCTAACGGCTAATTACCGAGGTTATTCAGTCCATGGTCAACCACCTCCGACTCAAGGAATGATTCTTCTTGAAGAATTACTCCTTGTTGAAGATAAAGACCTGTCTAAGCTGTCTGAAGCGGAACGTATTCACCTAATGGTTGAAGCCAAAAAGATTGGCTTTATGGATCGCAATGAAATCATTGCTGATCCTGAGTTCGTTCCAGTTGATACAAAGAGAATTCTCTCTGCTGAACATATCGCCAATCGTCGTAAGCAGATAGACCCTGATCACGCGTACAACGGTCCTGAAGGTGACACTAAAGAAGGTAGTGACACTACCTATTTCATCGTCGCCGATGGTGAAGGTAATGCTGTCTCATGGATTCAAAGTGTTTTCCATGGCTTTGGTTCTGCTTTTGTTCCTAAGGGAACCGGAGTTCTACTAAACAACAGAGCTACTGGCTTCAGTTTGGACGAGAACTCACCTAACCTCATTGAACCTGGTAAGAGACCTGCTCACACTCTTAACGCTTGGACTATTACAAACCCTGATGGATCTCTAGCTTTTGTTGGAGGAACACCTGGAGCAAACATTCAGGTGCAAACAAACTTCCAACTCATAGTCGCACTGATTGATCTAGGCATGAGTGTGCAAGAGGCTTGTGAGGCCGCTAGATGGCAGCACCTAATTGGTGATTCTTCTGACTATGAAACTGGAGCAGGAAAGCTGCAGATTGAATCTAGAGTTTCAGCTGAAGTCATTGAAGAGTTGAAGGCTAAAGGTCACGATGTGATGTTGCTGCCTGAGTATGGGCATGGTTCAGCTGTTCAGTTACTCAAGATTCTTGATAATGGAACTCAAGCCTGGGGAAGTGATGTGCGCGTAGACGGACAGGCAGCAGGAATTTAGGTTCTGTGAGGTGCTGGAAAGTGTTCCTGAATGGTATTCCTGGGTTCGGTATGATTAGAGCTAACAGGCCACATAGAAACTCTTGGTTGGCTTTCACACTTGAGGGGAAATTGTAGTTTTGGGGACTTCTAAGCTAATTCGAATAGTTGCGGTAGCAGTTTCGTTTAGTTTTGCCCTAAATTTTGCTGTTGTTGCCAATGCACAAAATCCAGTAAAACCAACTATCTTCTCAGCCAAATCCACTCCGAATCTGTATAACCATGACTTAGTTGTTTATGGTGGGTCTCCTGCAGGTGTGATTGCTGCAGTCGCGGCTAGTAGACGAGGGCTTAGTGTCGCCCTACTTTCGCAGAGCCCAACCGTTGGTGGCACCATATCCAATGGTCTCGGAGCTACAGATGTATTAGTACCGAGTAACGTCTCAGGCATTCCACTTGAATTCTTCAATAAAGTGAAAGATGAATATAAAGACAAAGATGCATGGCGAGTGACGCCTAAAGTAGCAGAACAAATTTTTAGAAAAATGTTGGCATCGGCAAGAGTTCAGGTTTGGCTGAATGTGAGTGCCACTAAAGCATCGGTAGTTTCTGGAAAGATTACCTGTCTCACCGTGCAAAATAAGACCAAGTTTTGTGCCAAACAGTTCATCGATGCCTCTTACCCTGCAGACCTTTTGCCATTGACTAAAACAAAGTTCAAACTTGGCAAACAGGATCTGTTTGATTACGGTGACAACCTTGGGATGAACATTGCCTTCAAATCTAGGCTGACCCTAACCGAAGAGCTAACCGAGGAGCAAGAGAGCAGCATATCCTCATTGCCATTCATGCAGCACCCAAAGACATTTAACCTAGCCAAAGTCAAACTTACTGACGGCATGCCTTCTTTCACTTATCGCATGTGTATTTCGAGAGATAAAAAGAGACCTTTCAAACTTGATTCACGTGATGAAAAGTACATCCCAGCATGGAAAGTGCTTGTAGCAGCATTTACCAAGAAGCCATGCGTTGATTGCGAAACAGACAATGTTCACATGGTTACTAGATTCTGGCGAATTGGTCGAGTCCATGGTGATAAGTGGGATTTGAATTCCTTGAACTCTTTTACAAACTTCCCAATACCTCCTTCTTACTTCAGCGATCACTCATCCAGGGCAAAGACGAATGCCTTAGCCGCTAGGTACATTGAGTCTCTCGTTGCCTTCATGCAATCAGATCCAAATGTTGACGAAGTTGAAAAGAAGGCTCTTGCTGGTTTTGGAATGTGTTCAGATGAATTCACCGATAACAACAATGTGCCATACGAGCCATACATTCGCGAAGGGCGACGCGTAGTCGGTAAATATGTAATGTTAGTCACTGATCAAAAGAGCAATATAACTAAGCAGGACTCAATAGGTATTGGCATGTATCACATTGATAACAAGCTTTCGATAAGCATTCACCACAAGAACCGCTTCTACCGTGACTACACCTCATTTGATAAATCCAAGGTTTATGAAATTCCTTATTCAATTACAATTCCCAAAACGGGACCAAAGAATCTTTTAGTGGCCGTTGGGGTATCAACTTCACCACTTGCCTACGGTTCAATTCGAATGGAACCTCATTACATGGTGATTGGTCAGGCAACAGGGGTAGCTGCAGCTTTGGCAATTCAAAACAAACAACCTGTCGGTGAGATCCCAGTTACAGACCTTCAAAGCATTCTTAGGTCTTGGGGTCAGAAACTTTCTCTCAACAGCTACTTCAATATGTTTGGGTGCTTGAAGTGCTCCCACACACCTCTGTGAAGAATTCCATTAGTCGCAAGAACACTTGAGCTCTCTGTTGTTAGAGCACCATTCAAGTCTGTGATAGTTCCACCAGCCTGTTCAACAATAGGAACTAGAGCAGCGATGTCATAAATTTTCAAATCGTGTTCTGCTGTTATCTCAAGAGTTCCTTCAGCTAGGAGCATGTATGACCAGAAGTCTCCGAATGCTCTTGTTCGCCATATCTTTCTTGAGAGTGAGATTAGCTGATCTAATTGCCCCAGCTGATCCCAGAGCTTTAGGTTGTTATAGCTAAGAGAGGCATTTTCTAGGTTATTCACTTTAGAAACTTGAATTGAAACTTCTCTGCCATCGATGTGTTTGGTGTGTGCGCCAACTCCAGGAGCAGCCCACCATCTTCTTCCCATTGCAGGTGCACTAACTACACTCACTACTGGTTTGCCATCTACTGCTAGAGCAATCAGTGTTGCCCATACTGGCACACCTCGCATGAAGTTGGCTGTGCCATCGATAGGGTCAATGATCCAGGTTCTACTTCCTGCTCCATGCAGGTTCTCGCCAACAGTTCCGTACTCTTCACCAATAAGGGAATCGTTAGGTCTTGCTTCCTGCAGCTTTGCCTTTAGTGCAGCCTCAACACTTCTGTCAGCATCTGTAACAGGGGAGGAGTCTGGTTTAGTCTCAACTACAAGATCTTGAGCATAGAAACGCTCTAGCGAGATAAGGTCAGCAATCTCTGCCATCTCAAGGGCAAGAGCTAGATCTTTACTAAAGTCCATGTATAAAACTTACTCGTTAGATGAGTTGGCTAGTGAAGACATCAGTCTTCTCAGGGAATCAACTCTTTGCTCAGCAGTACTTCCATTGGCTATTGCCTCATCAAGTAGGCAGTCAGGGGAGTCTGCTAGATGAGAGCAATCTCTTGGGCAATCAACTGCGATTGCCCATAGGTCTTCAAAGCTCTTGAGAAGATTCTCTAGTTTGATATGCCCCAGTCCAAAGGATCTAACGCCAGGGGTATCAATAATCCAAGAGTTTGTTTCTCTGTTCAGGTTGATAGCTCTAACCGAACTACTGGTGTGTCTTCCTCTACCAGTTACAGCATTGACTCCGCCAGTAGATCTGAGAGCTCCAGGAGATACAGCATTCACGAGAGTGGACTTACCAACCCCACTGTGTCCAACAACCACTGTGATTTCATTAGCAAGGAAGTCATTGAGTTCTTTTAGAGAAGGAGATTCTTGCTTGTTTAGAATTACAGGAATTGATAGTCCAGAGAAGTTGGCTAAGAACTCAGTTGGGTCTGCAAGGTCCACCTTGGTGATACAGAGAGCAGGTTTTAGACCTGCATCGTAAGCAGCTGCCAGGTATCTATCGATAAGTCTTGTTCTTGGTTCTGGATTAGCAATAGCCACCACAATGAGCATTTGGGTTGCATTAGCAACCATTACTCTTTCAACCTGATCGCTATCGTCAGCACTTCTTCTAAGAAGAGAGGTTCTAGGTTCCACTCGAACTATTCGAGATAGGGCTCCAACTGTGTCAGAAGTGTCTCCTGCTAGAGCGACTAGATCACCAACTGCTACACCTTCTTTTCTTAGTTCTTTACCGAGAGTTGCTGTTATCTCTCTTGATTCATCAACGATTACTGTGTAGCGACCCTTATCAACTTGGATAACCATTCCGATGGGAGCATCTTTATATGTAGGTCTTGTCTTGGTTCTAGGCTTATTGCCTTTAGGGTTTGGTCTAGACCTGATATCACTTTCATCGATATCGTGTTGGCCAGGTTCTGGCTCATACAACCAAGTCAAGAGTTAGTTCCCAACAGGTCGTTCCATAGGGATACAAACTCAGGCATGGTCTTACTCACAACACTGATGTCTTCAATAGTTATTCCAGGAACTCTAAGACCAATAATCGCTCCTGCAGTTGCCATGCGGTGATCTTCGTAAGTGTTCCAAGTTCCAGAATGTAATTCACTACTTGGCTCAATAGCTATGCCATCTTCAAGTTCGGTAGCCTTGCCACCAATCTTGTTTATCTCAGTTGTCAGAGCAGCAAGTCGATCTGTCTCATGACCTCGTAGGTGAGCAATTCCTGTAATTCTTGATGGGCTGTTAGCTAGAACTGCTAGAGCGATGATTACCGGAGCTAGTTCGCCACCGATTGAGAGATCAATATCAATGCCTTTGATGGTTCCTGTTCCAGTGATAACTAGGTCATCACCTTCTCTTTCAAAGTTTGCTCCCATTTGAGTGAGAATCTCGACAAAGTGTTTGCCAACCTGGGTAGTTGTTAGTGGCCAGTTCTTTACCTTTGCTGATCCACCAAGAACTAGAGCGGCTGCTAGGAAAGGGCCAGCATTAGATAGGTCAGGTTCAATGTTTATATCCCCACCACTAATAGGTCCTGGTTCCACAACCCAAAGAGTTTCTTCAGGCTGGGAGACCTTCACTCCTCTTTGTCTCAGGCACTCTAAAGTCATCTCAATATGAGGAAGGCTGGGCAGGTCTTTGCCAACATGGCGAAGCGTTAGACCTTTTGTAAAGCGAGGAGCAGCCAATAAAAGTCCTGAAACAAACTGGCTAGAAGCGCTGGCATCTATTTCAAGGTAGCCACCCTCAATCTCTCCGGAGCTAGTGATAGTAAAAGGGAGAGATCCGGTGCCATGGTCTTCAACTGAAACACCCAATGCTCTTAGCGAGTCGATGGTGGTCTTCATAGGTCGTCTTCGGGCAGCTTCATCGCCATCAAAGGTGATTTCTCCAGCAAATAGGGCTGCCATTGGAGGCACAAATCGCATTACCGTACCGGCTAAACCGCAGTCAATACTTGCCTTGAGGGGCTCTCGACCCTCAATGTCAGTGGTAGGTGGGACTATTACTAAGTCACTCCTTTCGCTGGCGTTGATTTGAGTCCCTAGCTTCATCAGGGACTCAATCATCAGCTGGGAATCCCTTGAATCTAGGGGATTTCTAAGGCGGCTGGGTGATGAGGCAAGGGCAGACAGCACTAATTCGCGGTTGGTTAGGGATTTTGAGCCTGGCAAAGAGACGGATCCAGAGATGGCATGTTGAATTGTTGGGGCAAGCCAAGAAGTTTTAGCCGAGCGGGAATAAATGTTGTCCGTCATGTGTTCTCTATTCTAACGGCATGATTTATTGGTGCCTAAGGACCAAAAGCAGTTCAAAGACGAACATACTAACCCGGAGGATGATACTTATTTACATTTCACAGAATGCAACTCAGCCGGCTCCACGCCGCCACGTTTACCGTGCAACCGCCAGAATCAGCACCAATCACCAATCAGAACTACTAAACTCACAACCAATGAGTAACCAAATGGGAACCCCAGCAGATCCGACCCCGAGTCGTGTTCCTTTCGCCATAGCCGCTGCACCCTACTTTGAGGGTATTCGCCGCTACTGCATTTCAAGAGCGGGAACCTTCCACCGTGGAGAAGACATTGCCCAAGAAGCCTTAATGAAGGCTTTCAAGTCCTGGGATTCCTTCACCGATATCGGCTATGGACCTGGACCTTGGCTATACAAAATCGCCAAGCGTGAACTTGTTTCAGCTGGCATTAAGCAGACCGAGCTGGATAAGAAACACGAGTTCGCCTACGAAGACGAAGAAGGAAACGTCGACTACGGTTTCGA
>Ga0079300_10000844_pt1 | contig 11823 bp, 9 predicted proteins | sample Wag4_2014_7_11_FD_74799 | JGI IMG/M metagenome (GOLD analysis project Ga0079300, IMG submission 74799) | Fresh water microbial communities from Ohio, USA - Utica-2 Time Series HT 2014_7_11 | ecosystem: Environmental > Aquatic > Freshwater > Water tank | place: USA: Ohio | collected 2014-07-11
ACTGTCGCTCTAACCTACTGAGCTACGCCCTCCATTTGGGCTGCAAAAATACGTTAATTCAGTAATCAATAAAATTAGTTGAGCATGTTTTTATAAAATAATGGTAAAAAAGAGTAGAAATACATAAATAGGTCAGCAAGATTCCCTTTTTATGCTATTTTTGAAATCCTAGATGCACAAGATTATGACATACGTAAAACAAAACAAGTGGAAAGTTTTTGCCACAGTGTTCCTTTTTGGAGCTTTATTTTTTGCCTTTAATACCTTTAAACCAGAAGCCCAAGAATCGCCTGAATTAAGACAACGAAAATTATTATCAACTATTGGACAATTACTGGAATCAGAACATTACAGCCCTAGAAACATTGATGATGCATTTTCTAAAGAAGTGTTTGCTGCATATTTTAAAGCCTTAGATCCAGAAAAAAATACATTTCTTCAGTCCGATCTAGATAGTTTATCCAATTATAGTACTACAATTGACGATGAAATCCATGGCGCCAAAATTGCATTTCAACCAGCAGTGAGTCGTATTTATGCGATTCGTATTTTAGAGACTAAAGCCATCTTCAATCAAATCATGGATCAGCCTTTTAATTTTAATGTAGATGATTCAGTGTTATTGAATACGGATAATATGGCTTATCCTAAAGATGCACAAGAAAGAGCAAAACGATGGGAGATGTTGTTAAAGTATAGAACCATAGAACGTTATGCAAGTTTGATAGAGGAGCGAGAAAAAAATAAAGGCAAAGAAAATTTTGTATTTAAAAATGATTCAACCTTAGAAGCAGAATCAAGGGCGTATATTAAAAAGTCTTATAAAAAGAGAGTCGAATCTTTTGAAAAAACATTCACTAAAGAAAAACAATTCGAACTTTTTTTAAATGCTATAACAGGCTTGATGGATCCACATACAGATTATTTAGCACCAGTAGAAAAGCGCTCATTTACAGAACAAATGAGTGGTGTGATTTATGGTATTGGTGCACAGTTGACTCAGGATGATTTTGGCATCCGAATTGCTAGTATCCAGCCAGGAGGTCCAGCATGGAAGTCTGGACAAATAGTAGTAAATGACGTGATTGTTAAAATTGCACAAGGTGCAGAGGAGCCAGTGGATGTTTCTGGTTATGAAACAACAGATGCAGTTAAATTGATCCGAGGTAATTTAGGAACAGAAGTAAGATTGACTTTTAGGAAACCAGATGGTACTTTCAAAGTGGTCTCATTGATAAGAGAAAAAATTGTCTTGGACGAAGGCTATGCAAGAAGTGTAGTGATACAAAATGGAGTAGACAAATACGGATATATTTTATTACCCGATTTCTATGCTGATTTTGAAAGAGAAGATGGACATAGATGTTCAGAAGATGTAGCTGCAGAAATTAAAAAATTGAAAGCTGAAAATGTGAAAGGGATTATCATTGATGTACGATTTAATGGTGGTGGGTCTTTATACGAGGTGGTGCAAATGGCTGGCTTATTTATTGACAAAGGGCCTATTGTGCAAATTAGAAATAAAGAAGGCAGATCTCAGACCTTATATGACGAAACACCTGGCATCCTATATGATGGTCCATTGGTGGTGATGGCCAATGAGTTTAGCGCATCTGCAAGTGAAATCTTTGCTGGCGCCATTCAAGATTATAAACGTGGTATTATTGTTGGAAGTAGTTCTACCTATGGTAAGGGAACAGTACAAAGGAATGTAGCTTTTGGTAAACCCTTAGATTCATTGGGAATACAAACAGAATATGGTGCAGTTAAATTAACGTTCCAAAAATTCTATCGCATTACAGGAAGTTCTACACAAAAGAAGGGTGTGGCACCAGATGTGGTATTGCCAGACGAATACGAGTACCTTAAGTATAGAGAAAGAGACAATGCATCTGCGTTAAGTTGGGATGAAATGGAGCGCGCTAAATACTTGGTATGGCCTAATAATGCGCCATTGTCTCAAGTAGTGCAGTCAACAAATTTGAATATTCAAAATGACACAGCTTTAAATAAATTCAAGGAAAATTTACTTTGGGTGTCGAATCAAATTGAAACCCCAGTGTATTTGAAATTAGATAAGTTTCAAGCCTTTAAAAAGCGTGTACAAGAAGTTTCTAAACAAAATGAGCAGGCCTTAAAATTAAAGACGCCTATGACATTGGCACCAATTAAAGTAGACTATAATAAATTTTACAATAATCCTGATAAATCAAAACAAGAACGCTACCAGGCATGGATTAAAGACTTGGCAAAAGATTTTCAGGTAAACGAGTCAAGTAAAATTTTAGCTGCATTGAATAAAAAAACAACAGCGACTGTAAAAAAATAATTGAGCACATGGAGCAATTGAAAAAATGGCATGTGGTGTATACAAAGCCAAAATGGGAGAAAAAAGTAGATTTAAATTTTGCTCAAAAAGGTATTGAAAGCTGGTGCCCTACACAAAAAAAAGAACGTCAATGGACCGATCGAAAAAAAATTATAGAAGAGCCATTGTTTAAGTCTTATGTATTTGTAAGAGTAACCAAGGAAGAACATGCGAATGTACTAAGTACGATGGGTGTAGTGCGCTTTCTCTATTTTGAAAAAAAGCCTGCTATCATTAGAGACAATGAAATTGAATTAATCAGAAAATACCTTGGTTTATCCTATACTAATATCCAAGTGGTGGATATAGGATCCATCAAGCCACAAACAAAAGTAGCCGTTAACAATGGCTTATTCATGGGTCAAAGAGGGGAAGTAGTAAAAGCAGACAAGAAATCTGTATATGTAAGATTAGACAGCATCAATATGATGATGATTGTTGAATTCAAATTAGAAGAAGTTTCAGTCCTTTAAATCAATTAACTAAATGGTCCAATCCACTATTTGATTGCTCCATTCAGCTTTATACGGTGTAGTGACTCTAATATAATTATCAGAATAACCTTCTAGTATTTCCATACCACCATCTGCTGTCTTCTTTACGGATTCAAATAAGACTTTTCTGTTTTCACCTCGATGTGCTTCTGTAAAATATTGTAATTTCTGGTAAGAAAGATTACGTAAAATTTTATTACGTTCATTGCGAATTGCAATGGGTACAATTGGTTTAATATCCAAGGCTTTGGTAGCAGCTCTTTCAGAATAAGTGAATACATGTAAATATGAAACGTCTAAGCTGTGAATGAAGGCAAAACTTTCTTGAAAAAAGGCTTCTGTTTCTCCAGGAGATCCAACAATCACATCCACTCCGATAGCTGCGTGCGGGATCAATTTTTTAACCAATTCAATTCGTTCTCTATAGAATTGACTATTGTACCTGCGTTGCATTAATTTTAAAACAGCGTCTGATCCACTTTGTAAAGGAATATGAAAATGCGGCATGAATTTTTTACTCTGAGCAACCCAAGCAATGATCTCGTCTGTTAATAAATTGGGTTCTATAGAGGAGATACGGTAACGTTCGATGGCAGTTTCATTATCTAATGCTTTGATGAGTTCAAAAAAACTTTCTTCATGATGTTTGCCACCATCGCCTCCTTTTCCAAAATCTCCAAGATTGATTCCTGTCAATACAATTTCTTTAACGCCTTTTTCAGCTAAACTCTTTGCTTGTTGCACCACTCCTGCCACTGTATCACTTCTGCTTTTACCTCTAGCCATTGGGATGGTACAGAATGAACAACTATAATCACATCCGTCTTGCACTTTTAAAAAGGTCCTGGTTCTATCATTCACAGAAAAAGAACTATGGAATCCGGTTAAGGTATCAATATCACAACTACAAATTTTTGTCTCATCTCCTTTTGTAAGATTAGCAAGGTGCTGCACTAAGTTAAATTTCTCAGCTGCGCCCAAAACCAAATCAACTCCAGGTATAGTGGCAATTTCTTGGGGCTTTAATTGGGCAAAACAACCAGTAATCACAATAAAACTGTCTGGCGCTAATCGCTGCACCCTTCTTACAAGTTGGCGACATTCCTTGTCTGCATTTTCGGTCACAGAGCAGGTATTGATCACATACACATCTGCTTGCTCTGTAAACTGCTTTTTCTCAAAGCCTTCCAGTTCTAGTTGCCTAGACATGGTGGAAGTTTCTGAAAAATTAAGTTTACACCCTAATGTATGGAATGCGACAGATCGATTTTGGCTCATGGGGCACAAAGATAAAAAACCCAACCTACTAATAGGCGGGGGGAAGCATAAAATCTTAAAATAAGCTTAAAAATGGCTCAAATTTCCCTTTTTGCTTAGTTTCAGTTAAGTTTGCAACTACTAAAATGGACAAAATGGATTTCAAAAAAATCAACAATCTAACAGGATGGGCAGTTACCTTAATTGCATGTACTGTTTACTTATTAACGATGGAAGCTTCTGGTAGTTTTTGGGACTGTGGAGAGTTTATCAGTAGTGCTTATAAATTACAAATTCCACATCCTCCTGGAGCACCTATGTTTGTACTTTTAGGTAGGGTGTTTATCATCTTCTTTGGAGACAATCCTCAAACTGCAGCCTTGGCTGTGAATAGTATGAGTGCCATTGCAAGTGGGTTTACCATTCTATTTTTATTTTGGACCATTACGCATTTTGCAAAACGTATTTTAGTAACACAGTCTGGAACTGAATTGACCAATAACCAAATCTTTTTGGTGATGGGTGCAGGTGTAGTTGGAGCGTTGGCGTATACTTTTAGTGATTCATTTTGGTATAGTGCTGTTGAAGGTGAGGTATATGCATTGAGTTCATTCTTTACTGCATTGGTGTTTTGGGCTATTTTAAAATGGGAAGACAAAGCAGATCAGCCAGGTGCGGACAAGTGGATTATTTTCATTTTCTACATCATGGGTATTTCAATTGGTGTCCATTTATTAAACCTTTTGACCATTCCTGCAATTGTAATGGTGTATTATTTTAGATTATACAAGCCAAGTGTTAAAGGTGCTTTATTTGCATTTTTAGTAGGTGTGATCATTACAGGATTAGTACAAGTATTTTTAATTCAATACACCATAAAGTGGGCAGCAGCATTTGATATTCAATTTGTGAATAGCTTCGGACTGCCTTTTTATAGTGGCTTCATTAGCTTCTTTATATTGATCAGCGCATTGTTTGTTTTTGGTATTCGATATGCGAATAAAAATGGGTTCTATTTTTTAAAGTTGGGTATATGGTCAACCATATTTGTTTTAATAGGTTATTCTACCTATTTAACAACCATGATACGTTCTAATGCAGACCCTTCTGTTGATATGTACAATGTAGATAATCCAGTTACTTTAGTGGGTTATTTAGGAAGAGAGCAATATGGAGATTGGCCTATCTTATACGGTCCTGATTTTGTTGACAAAGCAGAAACAGTAGAAGGTAGCGACCAGTATGTGAAAACACCAATCAATTATGAGTTCTCTGGAAAGAATATTAAAAGAGATTGGAGTTCAGCACCCTCTGCGCATTTATTCCCAAGAATGTGGGATGGCGATAATGATCGTGGTCAATTAGATAGTTACCGTGCTTTTGCTGGTGTACAGGAAGGAGATATGCCAACGCTAAGAGACAATATCAAGTACTTTACCAATTATCAATTTGGCTTTATGTACCTGCGTTATTTCCTTTGGAATTTCGCTGGAAAACAAAACGACTTACAAGGATTTGGAAATGTACGTGATGGTAATTTCAAAACTGGTATATCAGTGGTTGATAATTTCTTCTTTGGCGAACAAGCTAAATTACCTGATAGTATTAGTAAAGACAATAAGGCAAATAACAACTTGTTTATGTTGCCATTTTTCTTAGGCATCATTGGACTTTTGTATCAATACCAACAGAATAAAAAAGATTTCGTGGTGACAGGTTTGTTATTCTTCTTCACTGGTTTAGCGATTGTGATTTATTTGAACCAAGTGACCTTACAACCTCGTGAACGTGATTATGCTTATGTTGGATCCTTCTATGCATTTGCAATTTGGATTGGACTAGGCGTTTTACAAATCGCAGATTGGTTAAGCAAAGTTGTTAATAAAAATATGGCGACGACCATAGCCACTGTTCTTTGTTTATTAGCAGTACCAACATTGATGGCGCAGCAGGAGTGGGATGACCATGATCGTGGCCAAAAGACTTTAGCACGAGACATGGCAAGAGCTTATTTAGAAAGCTGTCCTCCTAATGCCATTTTATTCTCATTTGGCGACAATGATACCTATCCTTTATGGTATGCACAGGAAGTAGAAGGCATCAGACCAGATGTAAGAGTAGTGGTGAATAGTTTATTGGGTTCCGATTGGTATATGCGTGAATTAAGGTATAAAGTAAATAAGAGCGATAAGTTTGATGTTATTTTTACAGAAGAACAAGTTGCAGGCAATAAATTAAATGTAGCTTATTATAATCCACTACCAGAGTTTGGAGAAACAACTTACCATAATTTGGATTCTATCTTAAGATATGTAGTTGGAGATCAAACTGGAAAATACCAAGCTTCAACACAGGAAGGCCCAGTCAATATCTTCCCAACACATAAGTTTAAATTACCTATCAATAAGGAGTTTGCATTGGCTTCTGGTATTGCTAAGTCAACTGATAATATCGAGTCTGAGATGTTGATTGATTTTAATCCAAATAGACAATACATGATCAAAAATGAATTGGCTATTTATGCAATCATTGCAACGACTCAGTTTAAACGTCCAATTTGCTTTACCTCTACACAAGAGTTAAAGGATTTAGGCTTAGATCAATATGTACGTCAAACTGGATTAGCGTATCAATTGGTGCCTGTAAAAGGTGCATCAGTAGATACTGATATAGCATTTAAAAATATCATGACTAAATTTGATTTCAAGAATTCAAGTAAGTCTAATGTATACTATGACGAAGAAAACAGAAGACATTTGAATTCATTGAGATTGAATGTGGCTCAAATTGCGCAAGCATTGGTTGGGGTGGGCAAAAAAGACAGTGCAGTTCAAATTTTAAGAAAGTTAGATAAAGAACTGAGTACTAAAAATTTCCCTTATGGCATGTCTTCTAATAGAGGCAATCAGCATAATTACTTCTCTTATTTATATTTACAAGCTGCTTATGCAGCTGGGGATACAGAATTAGCAAAAAGAGTGGGTGTGGCAGTTGTGAAAGATTTAAAACAACAATTGGCTTACTATAAATCTTTAGGGACCCCAATGTCCGAAGCACAGTTTATGCAAAATGCAGAATATGCCTATCAGAATAAAGGAACAGAGTTTAACAATAAACAAGCTGCTTTTGTCCAGGATATCTTGACTTGTTATCAATTGATCAATGTGATTGAAAATTTAGAAAAAGGAGTTCTAGTAGCTAGTCAACCATAGTGCAATTAGATGCTATTAAAAAAGGCGCTTCGTTTGAAGCGCCTTTTTTAATTACTTACTTTATCCATCTATTTATTCTAATTCACACTCAATTATTTTACGATCTTATTTAATCTAACATTGTCAATAATGCTTTTACCACTTGGTCAATTTCGGCTTTGGTATTTTGTTTTGAGAAAGAAAAACGAACAGTGACCATCTCTGTACCTTTATTAAGTGCGTTAATGACATGTGATCCTTGTTGCGCACCACTGGAACAGGCGCTTCCTCCGCTAGCACAAATATGATGCATGTCTAAATTAAACAAGATCATCTCTGTTTTTTCGTTCTTTGGAAAGTTCACACTCAATAAATTATACAGGCTTCTTCCAAATGGATCTCCATTAAAATGCACACTAGGAATTTTATCAACCAATTGGTCATGTAAATATTGTTTCAAGGATTGGATATAGGCACGATCTTCTTCGTGTTTTTCAGTAGCTAATTCAAGCGCTTTTGCAAAACCAACAATCCCGTATAAATTTTCTGTTCCTGCGCGCATATTACGCTCTTGTGAGCCGCCATGCACCAAGGGACTGATCTTCACATTTTCGTTGATATATAAAATACCTACACCTTTGGGACCGTGAAATTTATGTCCAGCGCCAGTGATAAAGTCTACGGGTAGTTGACTTAATTCAAAAGGGAAATGACCTACGGTCTGCACGGTATCACTATGAAAGTATGCATGGTATAGTTTGCAGAGTTGTCCAACAGCTGCAATATCAATCATGTTACCAATTTCGTTATTGGCATGCATGATCGTTACGATTGTCTTTTCAGTTGAACCTGTAAGTAATGCTGCTAAATGGTCCATATCAATATGACCATTTGGTAATATTTGCACAAAGCTTAATTGCAGATTGTGCAATTTTGCTAAATGTGTTACCGTATGTAAAGTAGCATGGTGTTCTATCGGAGAACTAATGATATGCTTACAACCTAAATCATTGATGGCGGCATTTAAAACAGTATTGCTACTTTCTGTACCACCACTTGTAAAAAATATTTCAGCTGGCTTGGCGCCTAAGTTTTTTGCTACAGATTTTCTGGCTTGTTCAATGGCCAATCTTGTTTCTCTGCCATAACTATAAATCGAGGAAGGGTTACCAAATTTTTCGGTCAAATAAGGCATCATCGATTCAAGCACTTCAGGTGCAAGTGAGGTAGTAGCTGCATTGTCAAAATAAATTCTCTGCATGATTGTTAAATTACTGAATTTTAAGGATCAGCTGAATAATTTTATCCGCTAATTGATCTGCTGCTGCTTGTGTTTTTGCCTCAGTATAAATGCGCATAATTGGTTCTGTATTGCTTGATCTTAAGTGTACCCATTCGTTTTCAAAGTCTATCTTCAATCCATCCACATCGTTCATTGGGTAAGCAGCAAATTCGGTTTTCAATTGTTCGAAAATCGTTGACAATGATAGATTTGTATTCAGATCCATCTTTTTCTTACTCATAAAATAAGCAGGATAACTAGCTCTTAAATTGGAACAGGTTATATCAGCTTTTGCAAGATGTGACAAGAATAAAGCAATACCTACTAAAGCATCTCTACCATAATGTAAATCTGGAACAATGATACCACCATTGCCTTCTCCACCAATCACAGCTTTTTCTGCTTTCATTTTTGTCACCACATTTACTTCTCCAACAGCACTTGCAAAATAAGTGCAACCATGTTGCTCTGTGACATCTCTTAATGCCCTTGTAGAAGATAAATTACTAACTGTAGCCCCTTTTGTATATTGTAAGATATAATCAGAAATGGCTACCAATGTATATTCTTCGCCAAATAAATTGCCATCTTCACTCACAAAACATAAACGATCCACATCGGGATCCACCGCAATACCTAAGTGTGCTTTTTCTTTTACAACCGTATCACAAAGTTCAGTTAAGTGTTCTTTAAGTGGCTCAGGATTATGTGCAAAATCTCCAGTCATTGATGCATTCAACACGACGATGTCCTCAACACCAATTGCCTTTAACAAAGCTGGTACTGTAAAAGCACCAGAACTATTAATGGCGTCCACTACCACTTTGAAATTTGCTTTCTTGATGGCGTAAATATCTACCAATGGATGGTCCAATATTGCTTGAATATGTTTTGATAAACTATTGTCATCCCCAATCATTTCACCCATCGCATCCACAGGGGCGTATACAAAATCTTCTTGTTCTGCTAAAGCTAAAATGGTTTTACCATCTTCTCCACTCACAAATTCACCTTTCTCATTTAATAATTTAAGTGCATTCCATTCTTTTGGATTATGGCTAGCTGTCAATATGATGCCACCATCCGCATTTTCAAATACCACGGCCATTTCTACGGTGGGTGTGGTACTTAATCCTAAATGAACCACATCGATACCTAGTGCTAATAAACTTTGTTCCACTAAGGCTTCTACCATTAAGCCACTCATCCTTCCATCACGACCTACAATCACTTTCTTTTTACCAGCTGATTTTCTGATCAACCAGGTACCATAAGCAGATGCAAATTTTACAATATCAATTGGCGTTAGATTATCGTTTGGACGACCACCAATGGTGCCTCTAAAACCTGAAATGCTCTTGATTAATGACATAGTTAAATATTAAAATAAATCGGTCTGCAAATTTACTTTAAATTTTTCCATTCCATGTATCTTTACTGCATGGGGCTAAGTATTTTTCAACAAATTAAGGACATCGATCAGGCATTGTTTCACCAAATCAATGGGGTCTTTCAACATCCTCTATTGGACAATGTCCTTCCCTGGACGAGGCATTCCAATAACTGGATACCCTTGTATATTGGATTGTTGGGCTGGCTGGGATACAAAATAGGTTGGAAAACCCTTAAATGGCTTTTGTTTGCTTTGATCAATGTTGGGTTGACAGATCAAATAAGTAGTAGTGTATTTAAGCCTTTTTTTCATCGTTTGAGACCTTGTAATGATCCTGCATTATTGGGGAAAACTAGATTATTATTAGAGCAATGCGCTGGCGGCTTTAGTTTTACTTCTTCGCATGCTGCCAATCATTTTGGACTCGCCATGTTCATTTTCATTACATGGGGGATGCCAAAACAACGATACACAAAATTCTTTTTTGTATGGGCAGGAATCATATCCTATGCTCAAATATATGTTGGTGTGCATTATCCATTGGATATCATTGGTGGTGCCATCATAGGATTGGTTTCAGGATATTTTATAGCAAAAGCATATCTGAAATGGGCAGGTCCAATGGAATTAAAATAACATTAAAAATATAAGACGCTAATAATTTAAAAATTAAACTGTGTCGTATTTTTAGGCGTCGTCAACTCAAAACTTTTTCTTACTCCACCTACTCTGGTGTGTATAATATTAATTTGATTAGGGTCTATTCCAAACAAAATCTCACAAAAAACATTCAATTGCTTAAGCTGTTTCACTTCTTTGATTTCAAAATAGCTCCAAGTACTTTCTTTCTGAATTTCATAGCCAATAAAGTCCATCTTATACTTTACACTACCTGTTTGCAGTGCTAATTTTTTTTGCATATACAAATTGATATACTTATTGGCTTGCTCTTTTTGATTTGCTTGGCTCAAATCTAATTTTACATTGAATTCTTTTTGAATCATTTTCTCTAAGTCATCTGTATAAGTGCGTACACTAATTTCAATTGTTGCGTCTTTTGCATTGTGCTCAATTTCTACCACAGATATAAAGAAGGGGTGCATTGCAGTCAGCATCCATACCATCCAATGTTTCAAACCAATCCAGGCCATAGTAGTTTATTTTGTGGTTACAAAGGTCTTCATTAATTTAACACCAGAAAAATTCATTTATGGACGAGTTGTTTTTGTATTTAAGACTTGGTTTTAAACATATCATTGATTTAGGAGGGGTAGATCATATTTTATTTGTCTTGGCATTGACCCTACGTTATGTCTGGTCAGATTGGAAAAAAATATTGATTTTGGTGACTGCTTTTACCATTGGCCACTCATTGACCTTGGCTTTAAGTACACTGTCCCTGATTGATATTTCGGTTAATTGGATTGAATTCCTGATTCCAGTGACCATCTTAATTACGGCAGTCTCTAATTTTTGGGTGAAGGACTTTGAGTTTAAACAGCGTTATTCGGCCCATTATGGACTAGCCCTCTTTTTTGGCTTAATCCATGGTTTAGGGTTTAGTAATTATCTAAAAAGTCTATTAGGCAAGGAGGCCTCCCTGCTTGGGCCCTTATTTTCATTCAATATAGGCCTCGAAATTGGTCAAATTTTGATTGTGATAGTGATTCTAGCCCTAACATACTTAATCCTATCCCTCCTTAAAATACCTAGAAAAATGTATGTGCGGTATGGGTCCATCCTCGCGATATGCTTATCTTTACGTATGATCATAGATCGAATAGCATCTCTTTAAACCTCGAAAAAGAAACAACAATGAAGAAATTATTGTCATTCGG
>Ga0079300_10000845_pt1 | contig 11822 bp, 3 predicted proteins | sample Wag4_2014_7_11_FD_74799 | JGI IMG/M metagenome (GOLD analysis project Ga0079300, IMG submission 74799) | Fresh water microbial communities from Ohio, USA - Utica-2 Time Series HT 2014_7_11 | ecosystem: Environmental > Aquatic > Freshwater > Water tank | place: USA: Ohio | collected 2014-07-11
GGACGCTGCAAATATCCTAAAGCCTGCACTTGCTCGTGGGGAACTCCGGACCATTGGAGCTACCACCTTAGATGAGTACCAAAAGTATTTTGAAAGCGACAAAGCGTTAGAGCGTCGTTTCCAAGCGGTAATGGTAGATGAGCCCTCTTTAGAGGATACTATTTCCATTCTGCGTGGATTGCGTGAAAAATACGAAAACTACCACAAGGTTCAGATCCTGGATGAGGCCATTATCGCTTCTGCAGAGCTCAGCCACCGGTATATCAGTGAACGTAAACTGCCAGATAAGGCGATTGACTTGATCGATGAGGCAGCTGCAAAGCTTCGGTTGGAACTCGACTCTGTTCCGGAGGAAGTGGATAAGTTAGACAGGCAGCTGAGGCAATTAGAAATTGAACGAGAAGCCATCAAACGGGAAAAAGACGAGCGGAAGTTGGCTCAGCTAAACAAGGATATCTCCAATTTGCAGGAGCAACTTGATGGCTTGAGGGCACAGTGGCAAAGCGAAAAAGAGATCGTTGAGGCCATCCAGAACTGCAAGCAGAAAATTGAAGACCTTCAAATTCGATATACTCGGGCAGAACGCGAGGGCAACTACGAAGAGGCTTCTCGAATTAAGTTCAGTGAGGTGCCAGCGCAGGAAGCCATGTTAAGAGCAGCTGAAGAAAAGCTGGCCATGCTTGCTCCCGAAAGCCGGATGACTACCCAAACAGTTACCTCTAACGATATTGCAGAGGTGGTCGCTAGGTGGACCGGTATCCCTGTCGGGAAAATGGTGAAAAGCGAGAAGGAGCGCTTGCTTCATTTGGAAGCCGAACTACATAAACGGGTGATTGGACAAGATGCTGCAGTGGAATACGTGAGTGATGCCATCCGTCGGAACCGAGCTGGGTTAAGTGATCCGGAAAAACCGATTGGCTCCTTTATTTTCAGCGGTCCAACTGGCGTAGGAAAAACGGAGCTTGCCAAGGCCCTAGCGGATGTTTTGTTCGATGATGAACGAGCTGTTGTTCGGATCGATATGTCAGAGTACATGGAAAAACACACCGTTAGCCGGCTGGTCGGCGCGCCTCCTGGGTACGTCGGCTACGACGAAGGGGGACAATTGACCGAAGCGATACGACGGCGCCCTTATGCGGTGGTACTTTTAGATGAGATCGAGAAAGCCCATCCCGATGTGTTTAATATCCTGTTACAGGTACTGGACGACGGACGGATGACGGATAACAAAGGCCGAACTGCAAACTTTAAGAATACGATCATCATCATGACCTCTAATTTGGCATCTGATCGAATCCAGGAAGTGTTTGAGTCGTATGAGTCTGCATCCCCCAAACAGCAGTTTTCGCTGATGGAAACTGCTAAGTCGGAAGTGATGGACGCATTAAAAATGCACATGCGTCCGGAGTTTCTAAATCGGATTGATGAAGTGGTGGTCTTTCATCCGCTTCAGAAAGGACAGATTGCCAAGATTCTTCATATTTTAATGGAGGATATTCGGGGCATGCTACGTCGTCAAGATCTTAAAGTAGAAATGACCCCGGCGGCGGCCCAGCTACTGGCAGAAAAAGGATTTGATCCAGAATATGGTGCTCGCCCCTTGAAGCGAGCCTTACAGCGGGAACTGGTGAATAACTTATCGAAGTATTTGCTGGCCGGAAGTTATGAGCAAGGAGATACCGTGTTAATTGATGCCGATTTGGATCAGTTGGTCTTTGGTAGAAAGTCGATCATGGAGGGGAAAGAGATCATTACTCCTCGTTTAAGCTTAGATTAATCAAAGCTGGATAATAGAACATCAGGAACGGGTTGCTTCAGTAGTTGGGGCGACCCGTTTTGGTTTCGTATGAAATATATCCGATGACTGTGTAAGCTCCCCCTTATTCCGAAGGTTTAACCCTAAATTTTCCCTATTTTCGACAATGGGATACCCATAATACGAATCTGAAAAAATTGGAGAGTTGATACTTGACCCTTCTATCAATTGGTAAGTATCTTATTTCAACAGTGTTTAACGTTATCCGAATGGAGCGGGTAGTTTTAGCAATTAATAGCTTTTTCAGGGTTGGGAGTTGAATTTTTGATTTTTAGTTGGCGGTTGAGCGCTTTATTAACCTTAAAAGTAGCATTATTGATTCAAATCTGTACGCCAATTGTAAACTCGTACCTTTGTCACTGTAATTGATCTATATGTGATAAAAAAGTCTCAAAAACAAGCTGCTCGATTTTTCTTCTTTTATCAGTTTTCCTTTTTTTCGCACAGGCCGGGACTAATTTAGTGGCAGAAAAGTCGTGATTGGTTGTTTAGTTGCGAATAAAATGCGGTAAAGGCTCTTTTTTTATATTTTAATATTGCTAAATGGAATAGATCGATAGTATCAAGTTTATCTCAAAAAGTCTTTTACTGAAATCGGGAATTTAGTTTTACTGAATTTTACATTTCTTGAAGAAGTAGATAGGTTACTGAGTTTTTGGATCTCAGAAGCGATACGAGTTTGGTAGACTACGTACTTTTTTTTCGTACTTCTGATGGAGAGATATTATATTTTTTTGAGAAGATATTAGAGAAATGTGATCGTTCCCTAAATCCAACCAAATAAGCTACTTGTTTTGTATTGATTTCTGGGTTGTTTTTTAATAAACTCATTGCTTTTTCTAGGCGGAAATCCTTGAGTAATTCTACAGCACTTTGATCTGAAACGGAGGATAGTTTTCGATAAAGTTGAGTTTTACTGATATGTAGGAGTCTACAAATTTGATTAAGGTCTAATGTTTCTGATTGATAGTTTTCTTCGAATACTTGGTATAAATTCTTTATAAACACATCTGTTGGATCGCTATCCTCCTGCATTTTGGCGGTGGGTGGAGTAATTGAAACGTTGGACGTACTAGAAGTAATAAGTTGGTATCGATCTTTCCATTTTTGCTGTAGTTTGTAAAGATTTTGAAGGCTAATAATTAGCTCTTCATTGTGGAACGGTTTCTGTATATACAAGTCTGCGCCAAGTTTTTGAGCATTAATACGATCTTGAAATTCAGATTTTGCACTTAGCATGACGATAGGTATATGACTTGTTAACGCCCCTTGTTTAAGATGAAGCGTCATTTCGAGCCCATCCATAGTTGGCATCATTACATCAGTAAGGATTAGGTCAGGAATTTCTTGAGTGGCTGTTTCAAGTCCTTCCTTTCCGTCCTTTGCGAATAGTAAAATGAAGTGTGGTTGAAGGCAGAGTTTCAGATAGGCTACTATGGAGGGGTTATCATCGACAATTAGAAGTAATGGGGCATTTGCGGGAGGTTCTATTCCCACGCTAAGCAGATCAAGTGAAGCATTGGGTGTGTTCATCTCAATCAATCCCTTTTTTGTCTGTGGAAATGATGTTAAGAAAGGTAGGGTAATCCAAAAAGTGGTACCTTGGTCAAGGGAGCTTTCAACCGTAATATTTCCATTCATCATTTTAAGGAGATCATGAACGAAGCTAAGACCGAGCCCAAAATGATTTGATTGTGCATCTGTTTTATGAGCACTGTAATATTTTTCAAAGATATGCGGTAGACTATCGGCTGGAATACCGTTCCCTGTATCGCTAATTTTGAATGAAAGGAAGCCATCGGTAGGCTTTTCAACATAAATAACTATGCTACCACCTTGTGGAGTATAGTATAGCGCATTTGACAGCAGATTATTGATGATATACCGGAGTCTAACCTGGTCAAAATCCATCATAATCTGGTCTTGGGCGTAATTAAATTCAAGTGAAATGGAGCGATCAGTTGCCAAAAGAGTAAATCGGTCTATCGTTTGACGTAAAAAATCTATTAGATTTTGCTGTTGTAAATTTAGCTGAATCGTTCCGTTTTCTAGCCGGCTGATGTCCAGAATTTCATCTATTAGCTGAATCATATTATTACTTTCTCTTAAAATAGGTTCCACAAATTCTGCGGGATTATTTATTTGGTTACTTTGTTTGAACAGTTCGCTTACCCCCATTATGATTGTTAGAGGCGTTTTAAATTCGTGAGCGATGTAAGCGAAGAATTTGCTTTTTAATTGCTCAAGAGAAGCAATACGTTTCATTTCTTGCTGGCTTAGTTGGGATTCTTGCCTGAGAATGATTCGTTTTCTATCATATATAATTAGTCCCCATATCGATAGTAAAGCGCCAATTGTGTAAAGCAGATATGCTAAGTTGGTTTTATGCCAAGGAGGGAGTACATGGATTTCGATTGTGGAAGTTGGGATGTTTTCTTTATTCTGCCCGAGAGCGACTAACTGAATTTCCACTAGGTATGACCCAGGTTGCAATCCTGTTAGACTAATGTTGTTTTGGCTGCCATTATTTATCCAATTTGGGGAGATACTAGCTATTCGGTACTGGTACTGCACTGAAGGCATATTTTGGGCTTCAGGAGCTGCAAGTGAAATAATTATTGAGTTTTCATCATGATTGAGTTTTAGGTTAGGTGAGTCATCTGCTTTAAAAGAAAGCTGTTTAGATTCCGATTCACTCAGAAGGGATTTGCCATTAACTTTAATATTGGTTATAAGAACTTTAGCTACTTGATTTGGAGCAAATACTATTGAGGGCTGGATAATATATATACCATCTCCCGATCCGAACAAGAGGTCGCCATTTTCTAGTTTGCCTGTAGAGGCAGCATTAAAATCAACCATTGAAAGGTGGTTGGGAAGATTGATATTTATGAAATCACGGAGTTTTAAATCGAAGCAGAAAATACCATTCGTTGTGCTGAGCCATAAGTTACCGAAATTGTCTGGAACAATACCGATAATGATATTAGGGAAGGTATCGTCATTGAAATAGGTAATCGATTCGTTTTGATAATCAAAAAGTCCTAAACCGCCCCCCATTGTTCCTAGCCACACCAAATTGGGGTTTTCTGCATCAGGGTAAATACATAGGATACCATTGTTACCAAATAAGACGTTTTCTTTAGCATAGTTATCCCATACTTTGAATTCAGGCTCCGCACTGATATTGCTTATTTTAGTGATACCGTAGTTCGTTGCAATCCAAATATTGGACTGTTTATCCAAGATTATTTGTCTAGGCAGTACATTTTCAGAGATATCGGAAGGGTATAGCTTTTTTAAGTTCCAATGATTAGCGGTTTTGGTAGTAGGATTCCATCGAATTATTTCTCCTTTTGATTCAGCGATCCAAAGATTATCTAATGGGTCTACCATCATGAGAGGCGGGGTAACAGAGAAGTTTGTTGTTTCTATGGGTAATTTTTCTATCTGTTTAGAATTGATATGGTATTGGTAAAGCCTGTTTTGTTTTTGGAGATCATTTGATTCGAGCAAGAAAATAATATTTTTTTTTGTATTCGTTGCAACCGCTACGATATATTTCTGAAGATTCGGTGGGAAGTTGCTACTACTAAGTGCTGTCCAGGGTGCCGCACTTGTTAATCCTGTTTGTATGTTTAAAACGGACGTATTTTCAAAACACCCCGGCCAAAGTTGGCCGTTAGTAAGGTTTGAAAAATTATAAACTACCTTTTTCGGCATTAAGTGCCGATATCCGCCGGTGCGTATAGAAATTTTACGAATACCATATCCTGTCGTCCCTATCCAGATATTTCCTTGTCTATCTATAAATTTTGAGTAGGACATAGCTTGGTCAATCGAGTAGATCGACGCCAGGTTTTTTAAGTTTTGGTCGAATGCTTTATTGTCCAAGTTTTCCACTTTATAGATTTGAGTATCATAAAATCGAAATAACAGTTGATTGCCATCCGGTAGAGTAAGGCAGGTGTTTAAAAGGTCCATAGCAATATTATCCTTGTAGTTATGGGTTTTATTGATAATGAATCCTTGTGACCGTTCTTGGTTAGATATTAGGAGCAGATCATTGTCTAGGGTTTGTGCATAAGATTGTAGTGAGGAGGGATGGACGGTGTGTAGTGAGGTATTGATTTCAAACGTCTGCCCGTTTGAGTCCGTAATTAGTATTCTTTTTTGATCAATTTTAAAAAACAGGTTTAAAGGGCTAGCGAGTGAAGTGGGCAAGGGCAAAGAATCTACCTTTATTGTTGGTAGTTTTTTCTTATTACCTCGAATATACTGCTTTATTGTGCTATTCGATTGGACAATGAAAATTTTAGTTGTATTTTTTTGTTTTTGATACAACCATATTTTCCCATCTGGCTGATGAATAGTTTTTAAGGTAAAGCCTGCTGAATAATTAGTGTTAAGCTCAGTGAGTTGAACAAATTTTTCGGTTACAGGGTCCATTATAAAGGTGCCATCCTCCGTAGATAGCCAAAGTAGTCCGTACTCGTCTTCCGCTATGTGGTTAATTTTATTGGATTTGAGGGACCATTTTCCAGCGCGGTTTGGTAGATATGATTTGAATCGCTGACCATCAAAGCGGTTTAGGCCATAGAACGTTCCAACCCAAATAAAGCCCCTCTTATCTTGAAAAATAGAAGTGACATATGGTTGGGAGAGGCCTTCCGTTGTAGAAAATGAAGTCATTTGCAAGTCTTGAGCGCAGACTGTAGCCACTATTAGAATTGAAGTAAAGGAGAGAATTAGTTTTGTAAGCGCCACTTTGGTTGTTCAAATTATAGTAATACTAATTGGTAATCAATCGGATTGACTTTCTGCTAGAATTGAATTGTTAGCGTTTTTAATCTAATTGATTATTAGTTATCTGTATGAAATAGAATGGTAATGGTTTGTATGTTCTTTCATTAATTCAATGGTTTTTGGAGGAGGTAACCTGTATAAATTAAGGGCGACGGTGTTAAAAAAATCAAACTATACCACTTTGCAAACAGAAAAAGTTTGTTGGGGAGGTGCATAATAATATCTAGGGTTTGTACGTGCTTATAAGTTCATAAGCAGGAGATAATAATAGTGGAATTACGATTTTGATAAGGAAGTTTTCATTATCAAGTAGAAGAACAGGTTAAACCAAGAAGAAATAATTATTTTTTACGATTCAGCTTTAGTCAAAGGCTAAACTAACTACCACCCTTATTGATTTTGTACCTTATTGTCGTCATTTTTAAATCAAATTTAACTCAAATTGGTTGGCATTTGAAAATGATAAACTGAATGGTACAAAAGTCGGGAATTCATAATACATAATTGGTACTTTAGAGTACGGCATGCTTATTATTAAATAGCTGATAAGCCTAAGTTAAAATCAGGCTTCCAGTGTTTATTTTATCTGGATGGCATGGATGGTGTTTTACTATTTTTGCTCGTTGTAGATAGGATAATAGAACATGACTTCTTGATGGAATGATAATGATAGAAAGAACAAGAGTATAATTGGCTAAGCTTTCTTTTCCGCTTTTAGATCTATCGGTAGAAGCATCCTTAGGTTTTGGTTTTTTCGTTTTTTTAGGCATTCGGTTAGCTTATCTGGTTAATTGGTGCATTGGCTTCCATTTTTATGTATAAATTTTAAATAATACCGCCTCAATGATTATTGGGTCGTAAATGTAATCTGTTCAGTTCCTGCTACTCCTTGTGTATGGTCTGGCACTATTATATTTATCATACTGAAGGAAAGATCGCTGGACCTCAGCATTCGTTCTAAAAATCGGACTGCTACGGCGGGACCTGACAAGAGAGTAGCTCAGTAGTCAGTGGCGTATTCAGCCGCTGCCAGCGCTCCTCAATTAAGACTAATTTTACCTATTTGTAGTTGTTTTCTTTTGCAAGGGTGAGGAGCTGATTGTGTAAATCGTCATCAAGTACATAATGGTATTTCGCCTTATACACCTTACAACCTTATCGGATAGAGATTCTTTTGTTATTAATAATCTGAATTGTTTGGACGAGGCTGCTTTAATTATGACAGCTCCGATTGGGGTGTTTGATCTTAAAACACCTTCGGAATAATCCTTTTCGCTTAACTCTTACAAGTAAACACTCTGCAAGGTTGCCTAAGTTTCCTTCCGAAACGCTCCTCCCATCTTATTATTCGGTTTTCAGTATTTTGGGGAACAAGTATCCCTCTATTTAAGCGGGTCAAAGCAACTTTTTGCGCGAGGCCAATTTGATACTAAGTATGGTTCTTTAGAGTACAACAAATGGTAAAATATAGTACGTGTGGGAGTAGGTATCAGGCAGACATTTGTCTTTGTTATTGCAAGAGAGGAGAGGTCATCAAATAGGTTGCTTCAACTTTCTACTTAGTTATTGGGTGAAGGTAAGTCAATGTCAATTGAGATGGTTGTCGGTGGTTCGTTTTTGTATTCTGTGTTTTGCGAACTACTCAACCAATTATGAATCTAAAAAAGAAACCTGAAACAGATTAGCGTTTAATGAAGGACATAATTGAATTAATCTATATTATTACCCAGCATCAACTGCCAATTTTGAATGGGAGAGGTCAGCCATTAGAAAGAGATACGCTTATCTGGCGGCTTTTTGAAGGAATTAGGAAGGGGCAATTCACCTCTGATGAAGAGGCGGAAAAGAGTTTGTATCCTAAAGAAAAGGGTGGCGCCAATTATAGGAGATTGAAGGCGTCCCTGAGAGATCGGATGTTGAGCACAATTGCGTTATTTGAAGCAACTAGTGATAATTTCTCTGATTATCAAAGGGCCTATTATGATTGTCACAGAGAGTGGCATATTATCAAGATATTAATTGGTCAGAACGCCAATGTTGCTGCCATGGAGTTAGCTGTCAAGCTGCTAAAAAAATCGCAGAAGTATGAGTTTACGTTAATCACAATGGATTTAGCATCCTATTTGGCCTACCAATATGGGTTGCGTGAAAGTAATGATAAGAAATTTAAGGAGGCGAATGCGCTTTACAATCAAAGTCGACGGATCAATGATGCGGAATGCCTAGCGGAACAATTGTACAACCAGTTAATGGTAAAAGTAGTGAACAATCGAACGGCCAATGAGCGGGTAGCCCAATTGGCAAAATCGTTCTATCAACAAATCGAGAAACAACTCAAGACATATAGCTCTTACCGCTTGCATTTGTATGGCAACATGCTTGCAATTTTACAATACTCCTCCACGCATCATTTTAATGAGATAATACCCATCTGCAATCAGGCTATTTCATTTTTTGAGAGTAAACCATACGTAGCCCGTATTCCGCTACAATTATTTTATTATCACAAAATGATAGGGCATATTCAGCTAAAAAATTTTGAGGAAGGTAAGCAGGTGATGCAATACTGTCTGAGTATGGTTGATGAAGGTACGTTTAATTGGTTTAGGTATATGGAGCTTTATGTGAAACTAGGGTTTTATACCAAGGAATATGAACATGGAGCCTCTATTGTTCAGGAAGTAGTCTCCCATCCTCGCTTCCAGTTTTTACCTGAAAATGTCAAAGAAATCTGGCTTATTTATAAGTCGTTTGTCAGTTATCTTGTTAAAATAAACTTTGTAAGAAACGGGTTCCTTGATTTTAAACTGTCAAAGTTTATTAACGATACACCTATTTATGCAAAAGATAAAAGCGGAATGAATATTGCCATAATGGTTGTAAGAACTATCTACCTTTTGGCGGAAAAGCGATATCAACAAGTACTAGATAATGTGGAGGGAATGGATCGTTACTGCAGTAGACACCTTCGAGGGGAAAATCTGTCTAGAAGTTATAATTTTCTCAAAATGCTCCTTCAAATCCCTCTTGGGCACTTTGATCCTCAGTTGATTGAGGTAAAGGCTGCTCGTTATTATTCCAACTTAATTGAATTTCCTATTCAATTATCCGACCAATCTTATGAGATTGAGGTTATTCCATATGAGGATCTTTGGGAAATGACCCTCAATACTATAAAGTCCAATCAAGGCAATCCTATTCTATTTGATAATACGCCAAGATGACTAACTTGTTAGCGGCCTAAAAAATAAGTGTGTACAATCACCTGTACTAGGTAGTCCTACTGGAGGAAAAAGCCTCAATATAGCGCTTTGGATGACGCTTTGTAAGCTCTCCCAAAAACAGTTCGTTTTCAAAATGAAAGTCCTGCTGTTCCCAACTACTCATGGTTCTTGCCGTTTACTTCAATCTTACCGCGGTTTCTCCTTTTAATTACTTTTGTTATGATCCCAATACTCTGTTTTGGTACTAGGCTCAACTTACTCAATTTAGGGTTGTAGAAGTAATATTGAAATGGTTGTATCGTATTATTCTAGTCCCTAAACAGCCTGGAAGAACACTTATTAATCCGACGTTTAGCGCTTGAACACTCTGTAGCTCGGTTTTAATATCATCGGTGCTGCTATTTATGATTTGTTTGGTGTGGCTTTGCTCCATTCAGTCAGCTTTTTACGGTATCCATCTATTTACCCGATAATGAAGCTATTAATTCGTTGGACACATTTTGGTACTGTATAGCAGCCATATCCATCTGCACCATATCTGAATTTTACACACTAGATGCCGTTTTAGAATTAATCCTTGAGTATCCTCGATCCTTAGTTCCTTAGGCCAATTACGGAGTAAAAAAATCACTTGAAACGAAAGAACGGCTTATTTGAAAATACGGCCCCACAGTAAAGAAGATCTATCCGCCCAACCCATTTCAACGTTCCATCACATTTAATACGTATTGCAATAAATAGGGTCCGTAGCGTCCAAGTTACTAATAATTAACTTTCTTAAACTCACAATCAAGTACTGTTTCGGTACATTCAAAATATTTTAAATCAATTAGTTAGGATTTTACAGTCTGTCCATAAGCTCCTACTGACTTACTCACGCATCTATGTTTTTTGCTGCATTCACTACCGTAAATCGGGATGAACTTTGTCCTATTAAAATTTAAAAATACAAGAGAATCAAGAAAGCTACCTAGGTTGCTCGCTTCATAGACTGCTTACTGTCTAAAATAGCGAGATGGTTTAGATTGTTCAGCTCTTTTAGGATGATTCTCTTTTTTTATTGAAACAATTTATATGAAAAAGTGCAAGTTACGCTTCCCAGCTAGGTCTGAAATAGCATCTCATGCTACTATGTTCGACGAGCTTTGGAGGTTAAGTAGTATTGTCATCTTGACAGTTTCCAAAAATAGTAATCGATCTGTTTTTTGCTTCTGGTCGTTGGTTTTTCCTACTATTTGTAGTAGAGAGCTTTGTTCAAGGGGCTGGAAAGTAGGTAAGCGATTTTCAGAAAACCATTCTTGGAGTATTCAAAATGGAATGCCAAGCGAGATTGAAATTGACGGATTCAAGCGTTGGCTGGTTTGGATATTGGGTAAACCTAGAATTCAGTTACCTCCAGGTATTTTCAGAAAGAATTGGGGGTAATGCACGATCAAATTTGAAGCTAATTATTAATTGACTTTTCCTAACAATCTATATTTCAATATGATTTTATTTTCAAATCAATTAAAAACAGTAAAGCGTTCATTGAAATACAAATGGGCTGCGTTAGCTGTTTATCCATCGGGAATAAGCTTATTGTTCCTCTTACTTCTTTTATCTGCAGGCAAATTATCGGCGCGGAGAGAGGTTCGTAACGACTATCCTGCCTTTTCTTCGACGGGGCATACTACACGACCATATGACTATTTATGGTCTAGTACACCTTCAACTGAGCGCAGAGGGAGGGGCATTTCAAGAAGAGGCAATACAACCCCAGTTGGAGGCATATCTCCAACGGTTATGCGCTCTTCTTTAAATAGTGGTAATAATACTTCCAGGTTACAAACCACAGACACAGATGGAGATGGCGTGGAGGATAGTTCGGATTTAGACGATGATAATGACGGGGTCTTGGATGTTGTTGAATGTGTACCAGTAAACAATGTGACGAACGGTAATTTTTCAGGAGGATTAAGTGGCTGGACGAACTCCGG
>Ga0079300_10000846_pt1 | contig 11814 bp, 7 predicted proteins | sample Wag4_2014_7_11_FD_74799 | JGI IMG/M metagenome (GOLD analysis project Ga0079300, IMG submission 74799) | Fresh water microbial communities from Ohio, USA - Utica-2 Time Series HT 2014_7_11 | ecosystem: Environmental > Aquatic > Freshwater > Water tank | place: USA: Ohio | collected 2014-07-11
ATCCAGATCTGGTGGTGGACCCATTTCGATTTCCACTTCTACTGGAGCTTCTTCCTTCAGCGCGTCCGACACAACACCCACAATCCGGGGCAGCAGAAACAGGATAGCGAGGAACAACAATCCGAAACCGAAAGCACGCATCAGGTACTTGTTATAGGCGCGGCGAAGCTGGTAGGCTCCGTACGCCTTATTGCGGTTTGCGAAGATGATGTCCAGCATATCGCGGTACTGCACAGCGCTGGTGTTTTTATCTTCTGCCATTGTTAAATAATTTAAACCGTTGTTAAGTTAGAAAAGAAGGTCGCTTACTACTTACCCTTTGCTGCTTCAAGCTGGTCTTCCACACTGAACTGTAGGCCGCCTGCAGGGTTTTTAATAAAGTTCTCTTCCTGTGTTGAAATATCGAGCATTACGTAACGACCGATGTTGCAGATTTTCATCTCATCAAAAGTGTCCACTAAATTTTTATAGCGTGACTCTTTGGTTGGCTTGATGATTACGTTCAGCTTAGAGACCATTTTCTTTTGGCCCGGATTCTTGGGATCATCTTTTTCATCTTCACCCCATTCCGCTTTTACACGGTCCTTTTTATCAAGGATTTTGGCGCGCAGACCTTCTGCAGAATAATCGGTTGAATCCAGTACCGCATTGGTAATCTCCTCGTAAAAGTAAACTTTATCATTTCCGCCGAGCAGCAGGGTCAGTACCTGTGACTCCTTGGTAGCTTCCAAATCTTCCTCATTGATGTCCTTTTTTTCGGGCATAATGATGGGCATGATATTGGGCTTGGAGAGTGTGGTAGTTAACATAAAGAAGGTGATCAGCAGGAAGGCCAAATCCACCATTGCGGTGAGGTCCACTTTCGTGGACATTTTTTTCGACCGTGCTTTCCCGTCTTTACCACCACCACCTTGTTCTTGTATCTCAGCCATGTGAATGTTAAGACTTAATTGAGTTATGAACTAAACAGGAGCTTTCCTATTTATTCGGATCAGACTCTTGGGTAGTAATGAGGTTAAACTTGTTGACGTTGATGTCCGTGAGTGTATTGATCACTCGTTGAACAGCCGGAAACGGTGTGCTCTGGTCGGCTTTTACAACGATTGCGTACTCGCTTACCTCTTTACCTTCCGCCATCATCTCCTTTTTGTAATTGAACTGAGCAAGTCGCGCTTGATGGATCCAATTGGCCAGCTCACTTTTGTTCACATCTGCCGTATCGATCGGAATTCCTTTAGGGAATCGATTCCGTTCACTGGCATCTGCATTCAAGTACGCTGCCATTTGGTTCATCGGAACTCCGAAGCTTCCTCCGTTGACGAACTTCCGCTGGTCTTGTGCATTCAGCCCCATGTTGTACGTGGCATTCATCGTTTCGATCAGTGCCTTGCGGGCATGAGAACCGGCAGGATCCAGGTAAACATCACCTTCCGGGCTGATCAAAATAGTCAGCGTACCTACATCTGGGAGTTTGGACTCCGAGATGGAAGAAGGCGTATCTACAGTTACCGTCTCTTGTGGCTTTGCTTTTGCCGTCAAGATAAAGAAGGTAAGGAGCAGGAACGCTACATCACACATGGCCGTCATGTCGAGGGAGGGCGCACTGCGTTTGGGTTTATGCTTTGGCATGTTTAAATGACTTGTTTTGTGCTACTAGTTCCGGTGGGGAACTGGCAGCGGTGGGTACAATTTACTTGCCTTTGGTAGCGTACGTCTGAGTCAAGCTGTAACCTGCCTCATCAATACGGTATGTCAAAGAGTCAATACGACCAGTGAAGAAATTGTAGAAAATGATCGCGATTGCAGAAGAACCGATACCAAGCGCCGTGTTAATCAAGGCCTCAGAGATACCTGTTGCAAGTGCAGAAGAGTCAGGAGCACCTGCTGTAGCCAAGGCACCGAAGGCGCGAATCATACCCAATACTGTTCCAAAAAGACCCATCAACGTAGCAACAGAAGCGATCGTTGCAAGGATGTTCAAGTTCTTTTCCAACATTGGAAGCTCCAAGCTAGTTGCTTCTTCAACTTCTTTCTGGATCGCCATTACTTTGTCTTCCTTCTCCATTCCAGAAGTAGTCAACATTTCCTGGTACTTGCTGATGCCTGCGCGAACCACGCTCGCTACAGCTCCCTTTTGCTTGTCACAAGCCTTCATAGCTCCTGAGAAGTCTTCCTTGTCAAGGTGCATTTTAATGGTGCGAACGAAATTATCAACATTAGATGTTCCAGTAGCTTTTGACAACGTGATAAAGCGCTCAAAAACGAACACGATAACAGTGAACAGCAGCGTCAAAAGAATTGGTACCACGAATCCACCCTTGTAAACTACACCGAGGTAGTGGTTCAATGCTGGTTCTGGAACCGGATCTTTAGTTAAATCGCCTCCAGGGAAGTTGGAAGGAGCACCAAAAACGTACTTGTAAACAACAATCGCAAGAACGAATAACACCGGAATGATGATGTAGGGGAAGATGGCACCGAATCCGCCGCCTTTACTTTGATTAGCAGGTGAAGTGTTAGCTGCTGTCATGCTGGATAAAATTAATTTAGTTAAAGAATGATAATTAGTTTGACTACACGTAAATCCACCACCGCCTCTTAGTTGAATTCAAAAAAGAACCACAAGCACCGCACCTTCTTTTACCTAAGATGAAGGCTATTTTATTTTTGGTGGGAACAAGGTGTTTTTTTTCAAAAAAAAGTAGAATGGATGTTTAGCGAAATTTTGCTTCCAAAATTTGCGGTAAAAATAGTGTGAGATTTACATTTTCAAGACCCAAAGGAGAAAAAATGATTTAAAATTAATGGAAAAAAAATATTATTTGGCTTGGATATGCATTTTCTATTAAATCATTGGCAGTATGGGTACAAAAATCCCCAGCGCCTCCCTTTCCCATTAAAAATCTACTCCTAACGCTAGGTGTAACATGGGTTCTCGAATTTGTTGAGTCTCAATCCCCCAAGCATAATCGGCTCGCAGAAACAACCCAAATAACTGCACTCGAAGCCCCGCCCCATAACCCGCCACCAATGGATCTTTAAAATAATTTACCCGCATCCGAACGGTAGGTGGGTTCTGTAAATAGACGATATTGATCGGGTTATCTTTATTGTACGGACTGCTCCCCGTCCAAGCTGTTCCTGCATCAAAGAAGCCCACCAATTGAAAATTTCTCCAAAAATTCCCCAATGAGGGCCTCCGAATCAGGTACTTGAACACGGGAATCCGCAATTCCGTGTTTAAAAGTGCAAAGGAGCCACCATTTCGTACGTTCTGCTGAAAACCGCGCAGATTTGCTGCCAAGGTCTCATACGCAAACACTTCGGTGGTAGGTGTCGGGATCTGTGTGCTAAATTGCGGGATAATCCAATTATCTACGCCTCCCAGATAATATAAAATACGCTCGGACCCAAAGGTAGTCGCCGCCGCCAATCGAGTAGCTAATATGGAATACTTATCCAAACGCTGGTAATGCCGTGCATCTAGGTTTAAGACGGTCATAAACCCGCTATTGAGTCGCAGGCTCCAATCTGGGGAGGTATTCAATTCAAACCGTTTGACCGCCTCGATGTAAAAGCGGGCCCGGGTACCATTTTTAATATTGACGTCTATATTTATGGTATTATCGTACACAGCCGCCAATCGGATTGCTGCACGCTGCTCTGCATAATCTGGTGTTTCGAGGGTTCTTTGATCTGAACTTAACGTTATTTGCTTATCTTGGCGAAGTGTCGCCATGGCGCGCAAACTGAAGAAGGGATCAAATGGGTACTTAAGTTCATATTGCCCCAACAGGGTGTTGTAGCGAAGTTGGTAGGGATTGCCAACGGTATTCTCTAAGGTTTGAACGGTGCTTTTGCGGTAAAGGGTATAGCGGCGATCCAAGCGTTTTTTGCGGTCTTCCATCGAAATGTAATATTCCGAACCGTTAAAGGAAGTAGGAAGTCGAAACCCCGCTTCTACCAGGTAATTTTCCAATAATTCTTTGAAATTGGCGCGCAACAATAATCCTGGCGCCGGAGTTCTGAAACCACTCGGAGAAGCCGCATAACTGTCCAGACCTTCAAACAACAAACTGTTATCCATGTCTGTGGTGATAAAATCGGTTCTGAATCGAAGGCGATAAGCAATGGTACGCGATGGATTAAACCGAGTAAAGGCCTTGCCCGTCTGACGCACTTGGCGAACGCGGCGATTCAGCATTTTGCTGTTCCAAGCTTGCTCACTCGTCGATAGGCTGGGAGCGGTCTCCTCTATCCGGCTTCCCACCGGCGCTGATGGTGAGGGCTGTCGGAGGTGCTCTGGTACTTGAAAAGCCCAACCCAGTGGCAAACTGTCCAGCTTGAACTGTTCTGAATCGGATTCTTGCACCTTTGGTTGAAAGGAGGGCACGCCAGCCTCCCCCAGGGTTTGCTGCCGATAAACAGTGTATTTGATGGAGCGGAACGTTGGAGCAAGCGATCCGGGCTGCTGCAAGTAAAAGTAGGTGTGCCGCCCTTTACGTTGGGCTTCAAGGTAACGCGGAGTCGTTGAGGGAGCCGCACTAATGGAAACAAGTCCTCGGCTATATTGGCTGTCCAACCAGCTTGTGACCCGTTTCTTATATACTGGAAACACTCGCATACTGTCCACTTGGCTACTATCAACGTTGCGCAGGACTTCTTGAAGTACCGGGTATATCCGGGTCGCTTTTTCCAAGTTCCAAGCCGCTAACCGACCTGGGTCGATTGCATTTAATTCAATTCCATTTTTGAGGTAAATTACCGTTTTGTAAAAGGCAAGGTACTCCTCTACCCTGCCCACCGCGCGATTATCGATGCCGGTTTCATCACTGATCCATGCGATATGTATGCTATCCAAGACTACCGGATTGCGTTCTTTAAAAAGGGGGGTCTCTGTCACGCGGAGGAGCTCCTCGCTGCGACTATCCAAATTATATAAAAACAAATCACATTGGCCGACAGGCAACAGGGAGTCGAATCGGACCGGGCTCAGGGTGTCTGTGGGTCGATTGCTTGCAAACAACAAATAGCGCGTGTCCTGGAGTCGAAGGTAGGTAGCATCTCGGTCATCCCAAATATCTTGGGTTAGACGCTCCGTTTGCCGGTTTTGGGTGCGATAAAGGTACAAATCCGTGTAGCCGCGAGCGGTTGCCGAAAACACCAAGTCGCTCGGATTGATAAATGCAACACTGTGTATACGCTGAAATTCAGGAGAAGCAGGCTCTATGCTCCTTGCTCCTGTGGCAAGGTTCAATAAGGCAACTTTAGGGACATCCCGTTGTTCAAAAACGACGCAGAGGGTTTGCCGATCTGGTGACCAAGCAAGCAAGGGATAATCATAATCGGTGGCTTGCTGGGCATTTCGTATTCCTCCTCGAAGGACCTTCTTTCGTTTGCCGGTTTTTAAGTCTTTTACCCATACTTTCCATTTCCCAATATCGTTTTGTACCCAAGCGATTTGTTGTCCATCTGGGCTGATTTGGGCTTGGTAAAGGGGTAACTTGCGTTTATTTTTTACTTTTACTAACGTAGACTCATCGGGTTCCTGTGTCTCTTTCTGGTCTTCGGAGGCGCGCTGCTGGTAGTGTTCAAAGACAAGCTCGGTGGTTCGCTCGTATCCATTTCCCATCACATACCGGAAGCCCGCATCCAGTCCGCGGTTGATCCGGGTGAGGTAAAGTAGATTACTGATTGTGCCCACACCAAATTGTTGAGCAATATACTGCCAGAAGGCATGTCCAGCCAGCACTGGATATTTTTGGGCAAGTTGGGAAAAATTGGAGGCTTCTTCTGTTTGAAACACCTGTCGGAGCTCTTCATCGCGTTGGACACTCCATGCGGTGCCACAATAGGCTTTTAATCCTTCAATGTACCAGTCGGGCATATTTAGCAGGACCGAATTTTGAACAATTTCTTGAAGGTTGCCCCCCATAAGCATCGCATTCAAGACAATACCCGCAATTCCCTCCCGGATATGTTGTTGAAGAAGCGCGTGGTCTCCATTGTAATAGACGAACATTTTATTGCCCGATACTTTGGTTTCACCTGATTTTACTAGAAAAAGCTCATCGGCTCCTATGTTGCTTTGTTTAAGGTCACTGAGGTCGGTAAAAACCAGCAATTCAATCGGCTCGTTCAGTTCGTATTCCAGTAGTTGTTGGATTTCAAGGTAATTGCCTTCTGCCATTTGAAGGGCTGGAATGGCAATATTTTGAGCTTCTCCATACCAGTAGGTAGTAAAATGGGCAGTTTCGTAGTATTTCCAATCCTCTTGATGGTGGTGGTATTGTACCCTGTTTTTGCCAAAACCAGCTTGAAGGTTTTGTGCGTTCAAAGCGGTGGCTGATACGAGCAATAGCATACTCAGCATCAGTAAGGTGGGGGAAAAAAGTGCTTTGGTTTGCATAGGCCTCCGATTTAGGTGGTAAATATAAGCCGTTGAGAAGAAAGGTGGCGGTTGGGAGCCGCTTGAATTTGATTTTCACCCAATATCAACTAGAACAACTGCTGTTTACAGGATGGAATATTCTACAAAAGGCAACTTGGCTGGAAAATCCGTATTGAAATGCAGCCCCCTACTTTCCCTCCGATGGGCCGCCGAACGGGTGATCAAATAAGCTACCGTTATTAAGTTCCGGAGTTCCATGAGTTGCGGGCTGACGGCGGTGGTACTGTAGAGGGTTTCCGTTTCTTCATACAGGAGGTATAAACGGTCCATTGCCCTTTTTAAGCGCACATTATTCCGAACAATACCTACATAGTACGACATGATTTCCCTCAGTTCCTTGGCGCTTTGGGTGATCAATACCAGTTCTTTGGGCGCAGTAGTTCCTTCTGAATTCCAGTCGGGAATCCCTTCTTGAAAGGGCATCTCGGGAAGATGGAGTACCAGGTCTTCCGCAATTCGGTGGGCAAAGACAAGAGCCTCTAACAGGGAGTTGGAAGCAAGTCGATTTGCTCCGTGCAATCCGGTGCTACTGCATTCGCCTGCAGCATATAAGCGGTGAATACTACTTCTGCCTTTTTCATCTACCCAAATACCTCCGCACATGTAATGGCATGCTGGCACCACGGGGATATAATCCTTCATTGGATCAATACCCACACTCAAGCAGTGTTGATAAATGGTAGGGAAATGCGCAAGGAAGCCCTCTTTGTCCAAGTGGGTGCAGTCGAGGTACATACAATCTGTACCACGCTTTTTCATTTCAGAGTCAATGGCCCGTGCAACGATATCCCTGGGAGCTAACGAAAGGCGCTCGTCGTACTGCTCCATAAAGGATTCGCCTTCTTTCGAGCGGAGTATGGCGCCGTACCCTCGGACCGCTTCTGAAATAAGAAAAGAAGGGCTCTCGCCATTGGGATGATAAAGTGAGGTGGGGTGAAACTGCATAAATTCCATTCCTTCTACCCTACCCTTCGCACGGTATACCATGGCCACTCCATCCCCAGTAGCGATAAGTGGATTCGTGGTAGACTTGTATACTTGTCCGCCACCGCCCGTACAGACTACCGTTGCACGGGCTAGGATGGTTTCAATTTCACCCGATTGCTTGTTAAGGGCGTAGCAACCGTAGCACTCAATTCCAGGAGTAACCCGGATGACACGTCGGCCGAGGTGGTGTTGGGTAATAAGATCGAGCGCAAAATAATGTTCTAAAATGGTGATTTGGCTGTATTGCGCCACCTCTTCCAACAAAGTACGTTGAATCTCCCAACCAGTGAGGTCTTTGTAATGCAAAATCCGGTGTTCGGAATGGCCCCCTTCTTTGGCAAGATCGTATTCCGGAGAGTTATGGGCCTTGTCAAAGCGCGCGCCCATATTAATAATTTCCTGTACACGTTCGGGGCCTTCGCTGACCACCAGTTTCACGATTTCAGTCTTGCAAAGTCCATCACCTGCGTCTAACGTATCGGCAATATGCTTTTCAAAGTTATCCTTCTCAGGGTTCCACACGGCGGCTACCCCACCTTGTGCATACCGCGTATTGGTTTCTTCTTCATGGGTCTTGGTCAATACCAAAATAGAGCGATCGGGCAGTTGGCGGGCTAACTTAATGGCTAGGCTTAAACCAGCAATGCCGGATCCGAGGATCAGAATATCCGTTTTCATAGTAAAAAAAATATGGCATGCCGGCTGGGGCATGCCATATTGAATAGAACATTAATTCAAAGAAAAAAGGGGCACCTAACTATGCCTCGTTATCGTCTTCGTAAAAGTCATCTTCTACTTCCGACACCTCATCATCTGGGAAGGCCCCTTCAAACGGCTTGGGTCCGCCGGGTTGACCGGTAAAGTGTTTGATGAGCAGAACCTCCCGTTGCGTCAGCTCGCGGAATCCACCACGCTGAAGTCCTTTTTTAGTAAGTCCAGCAAAATAGAAGCGGTCTAAGCGTTTTACTTCATAACCCAACGATTCAAACAAACGGCGTACCACTCGGTTGCGGCCACTTGTAATTTCGAGTTCTACCACATCCTGTTCTGGATGGTCTTCTGCAAAGCGAATCCAGTTCACTTCTACGATTCCATCTTCCAGCTCCACACCAGCCATAATCCGGTCGTAATCCTCTTGGGTGAGTCCGTGGCTCAAACCAATCCGATACTGCTTTTGCGCATGGTAACTTGGATGGGTCAGTTTTTGAGCCAATTCCCCATCATTGGTCAACAAAATCAAGCCGGTGGTGTCGCGGTCGAGACGACCTACTGGATAAATCCGTTCTGGGAAATGTGGATCAACGATATCCATCACGGTAAACCGGCCTTTTTCATCGTCCGTAGTCGTGATCACGCCCTTCGGCTTGTTCAGAAGTACATAGATTTGACGCTCTTGGATGGCTACCTCTTGCCCTTCGCAGGTAACATGGTCACCCATTTGGTAACGGTAGTAGGGTTCCGTAACGACAGTGCCATTGACGGTCACCATTCCATTTTCGATAAACTCTACTGCCTTACGCCGGGAGGCGATTCCACAATGGGCAAGGTATTTATTGAGTGGCATGCCTTCTCCCGTCGGAAGATCGGGTTTAGGCATTTTCTCTACATAAAAGTCATTTTGTTTTTTGAATGGCTTCCTCTTGGGGAAGCGGGAGGGGCCTCTGCCACCACCCTGGTAGCCACCACCGGAACGATCTTGGTACGGACGACGCTCGTAACCACCGCCTGAACTGCGGTCCTGATAGCCACCGCCTCCAGAGCGATCCTGGTACGGACGACGCTCATAACCACCACCAGAGCTGCGGTCTTGATAGCCACCGCCTCCGCCAGAACGATCCTGGTACGGACGACGCTCATAACCACCGCCCGAACTGCGGTCTTGGTAGCCACCGCCTCCGCCAGAGCGATCCTGGTACGGACGACGCTCATAGCCACCGCCCGAACTGCGGTCTTGATAGCCACCGCCTCCGCCAGAGCGATCCTGGTACGGACGACGCTCATAGCCACCGCCCGAACTGCGGTCTTGATAGCCACCGCCTCCGCCAGAACGATCCTGATACGGACGACGCTCATAGCCACCACCAGAACTGCGGTCTTGATAACCACCGCCTCCGCCAGAACGATCCTGGTACGGACGACGCTCATAACTACCGCCAGAACTGCGGTCTTGATATGGGCGACGCTCATAATTTTCTCCTCCACCTTGGTAGTCTTGCCTCGGGCGAGGGGTATATTCTCCCCCAGAACGATCTTGGTAGGGCTTGCGCTCATAACCACCGCCAGAATTACGGTCTTGATAACCACCACCCCGGTTTTGGTAAGGCTTACGCTCGTAGCCACCGCCCGAATTACGGTCTTGGTAGCCGCCGCCGCCAGAACGATCTTGGTACGGACGACGCTCGTAGCTACCGCCCGAATTGCGGTCTTGATATCCGCCGCCTCCAGAACGATCTTGGTACGGACGGCGCTCATAGCTGTTGTATTCAGAACGAGGGCGAGGCTGATAGCCTCCCTCTGGGTTCTCTTGGTTCGTGTCTTGCCAAGAAGATCTGCGTTCAGGCTGATCGTAGGAGCGATAGTCAGACTGCTCGTTTTGCGGTGCATTGAATTCTGTGTGGTCATTCGTTTCTCCCCGCTCTTGCAACGGGTTGTCCACATCGGTACGGATGACTCGTGGACGGCGCTTTTTTTCTTCCATGAAAATAAAAAATAAATGTGATGGGGAAAGAGTTGAAAACTATAAAAGTGATAAAGTAGTTAAGTTGAAGATACTTGAATCAATCGATGTTATTAAAAATCTGTTCAATTCGGAAAAACATGTGTAAAGTACGGCGAAGGACCTGGCATCCGGAAAAATTTCTTCCCTTTAGAAAGCCTTTACCTTAATTAGCTGAGCAAAAGTAGGGCAATTTATTGAAATCAAAGTGCTATTCCATAAATTTGTCAAATAATTGACATTTACCTATACGTTCTATCTTTTCGCATCCTTTGGCTGCTACTTATTTCATCACGATGTTATCTTTTCTCCAACAGTTCACCTTCTCAAGGCGCCTTTTCCCTTTTTTAACGGTTGCCCTTGCTGGGCTAATCATAAGTGGGGCTTGCCAGCAAGCGGAAGAAGGTGATTTAGTTCCACTTCCAACGTCTGTTTGTCTGCAGACCATGCACCATGATGTGCCCGTTCCGGAGGTCAATGTCTTTTTTAAATTCAATTGCGACACTTTTCCGGGCTATTATCATTCAGCAGATTGGTTTGACACCCTCGTTGTGAGCAATGAACAGGGTCAAGCCTGCATCGCACCTGTTCCTCCAGGAAAACATTGGGCTGTAGCGTTTGGCGTCAGTGAGCATGGGCTGATTGTACCCATTTTTGGTAGGATGCCCTTTGAAATCAACCTGGAGAACCGGTTAAAAGTAGACACGTTTATCTATTTGTACGAGTAATTCCCTACCGAACGGTCACGACTTGCTCCGGGCGTATAATCGGAAGTCGCTTCATCTTTAAAAACAACTGGGCGGTGGCGAGTACATCTTTCTCACAGTACGTGGCAATCCGATCCAGATCACGATCTTCCCAATACACGGTAGCCACATCTGCCCCGCTGATATCGTCTTTGGGAGATGGGAGCCCAAAAACGGCGGAAAGCAAGCGGAGCGACGTGTAGTTCTTATTGTCGCCAAATTTCCACAACTCCAAGGTGTCCAATAAATGCTTGGTTTCCCAAGGCTTCCGTCCAGCAATATCGATCATTTTGGGTAATGGGAGTTGGTTGAGCATCATCCTACGACAGATATACGGTATATCAAACTCCTTGATATTGTGGCCACAAATGGCAAACCGATCCGGATTATTGAAATGCTTTTGAAGCAATTCACTGAAATCTTCTAGCAAACTGGCTTCCATGTGGTTGTAGTACGACTTGAGGCGCATAATGGGAGCAGTGTCCTCTGCGGAGCGAGTCAAAAAACCTACAGAGATACAAATAATTTTACCAAATTCTGCATAGATGCCAGCTCGGGTACTGTACAAATCTGCCATCTCGTCGTATTCCAACTCCTCATCCGCTGGCTTGCGCAATAAAGAGCGGCACTTTACACCCCACAACTCCTGTAATTCCTCGTCTAAGGCATCAAATTCAGCATGAGCAGGCACCGTCTCGATGTCTAGAAAAAGGACACTAAAGGGATCAAACTGATCGAGTAAAGACATAATTAAACGTGGGTTTAATGAATTTCCGTGGAACGCCCCTCCAGCAACGACTCTTAACCACCTGTCGACCACCCTACAAAGGTAATCGGTATGGAAGGATTTCCGAAAGAGGGAGCGCCCCTTTTCGTTTTTTTTTATTTTTTATGAAATAAATTTAACATTGATA
>Ga0079300_10000848_pt1 | contig 11806 bp, 8 predicted proteins | sample Wag4_2014_7_11_FD_74799 | JGI IMG/M metagenome (GOLD analysis project Ga0079300, IMG submission 74799) | Fresh water microbial communities from Ohio, USA - Utica-2 Time Series HT 2014_7_11 | ecosystem: Environmental > Aquatic > Freshwater > Water tank | place: USA: Ohio | collected 2014-07-11
CCATAAAACCCACACCCTCTCCGGCCTGAGCGTACTTATAGCCTCCGCCGAGATAGAAAACCTTTCCTTCAAGTTTTGATAGGTTGGTGGGGAGTGCTCCAAAGCCATGATAGCCATCAATCACCATGATGGTGGAGTCTGAGCAACAGGCATTTAAGTCCTCTAGTTCTTCATCCGTAAGAGCAAGACCAGAGTCAAAAAAGACCTGACTGATAAAGAAGAGGTCAGGATTTTTTTTAAAAGAATCCTTCACTTCATCCAAAAACTTTTGACGATTCAGGAGAAGATCAGTTGTTGGTATGGTGGTCACCTTGACTTGAGGATACTCCATGAGCCGCAGGATTTGCCTTCTCCAGGAATGAAACTCACTTGAAGTGGTAAGAACATGGAGGGATTTTTTACCCAAGAACAAAGAGAGAAGCCTCGCTGTGAGTTCGTGAGTGTTGGGAGCAAAAACGATTTGCTTTTCATGTTTAAGATTTAAAATCTCAGCAATGTGTTTTTGTGCTTTCGGAATAACGTCGTCAAAAATTTTAGACCACTTTTGATCACTTAAGAGAGCACAATCATCCCAGTATTCGAGATGGGCCTCTCTTGTGACATCAGGCCAGAAGTGGTGGGAGTGGGCCGCAAAATGCAGGGTGCCTTCATGGCCTTTTAAAAAATGCTGATAAAACTTTTTAGGTTCTAAATGAGTCATACACTATATCCAGTTGGTCCCTGATACTTTGAGGAAGTTTTGGGGTCATGGTTCTTGGAATAAGAAAGGTTGCAAGATTAAAAAAATCCACGAAGGCCCTGTTTCTCTCGGTAGTAGATTTTAGGTACTCATGACCTGAAGATCCACCTGTGCCAATTTTAGTTCCAAGAATTCTCTGGACCATGATGGCATGACGGTAGCGCCAGGTTGTGAAATTCTCATCAACCTCAACCAATGAATTAAGAATCCTAAACGGCATTTGGAGGGCCGGATAGTCTCGATAAAGGTAAATAAAAACGGCCGACAGCATGGCCTTTTGAGAGATTCTTATTTTTCCCTGATTTCTCCATTCTTCAAAAAGTCTTGAGTCCAAGAGTGTGTTAAACGTGTTCTGGGTGAGGTCCAGATTTTTAAGTTCAAGGGAGCGGGTCCTGTCGTCGAGGATGGGATTATTTGAAATGATATTTCTGTCTTGTTTTAACATAGTATCAACTGCGAGTGAGTATTCTCCCCAAAAATCAAAATCATCAAATTGACTAAAAGGCATTCTCTCTAGCCAATTCTCAATGAGCTCAAGAATGCTAATTTTGTTTTCAGTTTCCTCCAGGGTTTTTTTATCCTCTGGTTTAAGGCGTGAGGTAAAAAACTGTTTTTCTATCTCCATTCGATGATGTGCTTTTATACCTAAAGTTGCTTCTATGAGGCGGAATTGAAGGCTCTGAAAACCAGATGCAGGTACCAAATAATCCCTGAATTCCATAAAATCCAATGTGGTCATGGTCTCCATAACATCAATTTGATCAATCAGAATTTTTTGAATTGCAGTGACCCGATCAATTCTTGAATTAATAGTTGATAGATTAATGGACGGAACAAATTCCTCCTGCATGATCTGTCTGACTGAGTCAAGTTCGTGGAGGATTTGTTTAAACCATAGCTCATAAGTCTGATGAATGATAATGAAAAGGGTTTCATCATGGGCTGCCTTGCCATATTTTTCACTCTCAGTTGTTTGAGAATTAAGGATTTTGGGCAGTTGTAGATAATCACCGTAATAAACTGGATTTTGAATTTTCATAAAAGCCTTCCCAAGAATAGCGGAGGAGAGTATTTTAAAAGGGCGAGGTTATTGTATGAAAAAATCATTCACTCTATCAAATCAAACTATTAAATCTAACATCCAGAAGCTCAAAAAACTTATGACTGAGCGTGGCCTAGATGGGCTTTACATCTCAAGTTTTGACCCTTTTTTGAATGAATACGTCCCAATTGAAGACAATCACCGCTATTACATCACTGGATTTACAGGTTCCACGGCCGAAGTCCTCATCCTTCCCAACTCAAAGGTTAGACTTTATGTGGATGGGCGCTATCACGAGCAGGCCGATAAGGAGATTGAGGCTTTGAATGGGGAAGTTGAGGTCATAAAAGTTTCAGGTCACTCCTCCATCTCTCATGAACTTGCTAAAGATGTTAAAAATCTTAGCATCAGAAAATTGGGACACGAACCCGATAGAACGACTTTGGAATTTTTAAAACTGTTATCAGAGAATGCTTCTGAAGTTATCTCCCTGGAAGTAGGGGAGCTTTCACAACTCATTTCTTTTGAACCCCTGCCTCCTCTTAAGGAAATTCAGTTTGTTCCAAGAGAGTGGAGAGGACGTGATACCCTAGAAAAAACCCGCTCCATTTTTACAACTGATAAAGAAGGGATGTTTCTTACGGCCCTTGATTCAATTGCATGGCTCACTAATTGTAGGGGATATCATCTTCCTTATCTTTCTAGTTTTTATGCTAAAGCTTTAGTTACAAAAGAGAAGATTTTTGTTTTTGTCTCACCTGAAACACCAGTTAGTGACAAAGCAAAAAAAGAAAGTGGGCTAGAGTTTATTGTAACTCCTTTCCAGCTCCTTCCAAAAGAATTGGACCGGATTCAAAACAATCTTCATTTAAATGAGGTCTGGTTTGACCCAAACATGTTAAATAGCGCCGATTTTGGGATGCTCATAAAGATTTTTGGAACAGACCGGCTGAAGGAAAAAAACGGTGGATTGTATGAATATCAATCCATCAAAGAACCAGTGGAGTTAAGACAAATTGAAAACTCCTTCAAAAAAGCAGATAAAGCAATTTTTAACACCATCAAATGGGTAAAGGATTCTATCCGCCAACAAAAAAGGATCACAGAACTTGATCTCTATGAAGAGACCACCAAAAAATATAGAGAACAAGGGGCCGTTGAACAAAGTTTTAATACCATCGCCGGAGTGGGGCCCAATGGTTCTATCATTCACTACGGAACCCCATCGGATGAGGTGATCATTAAAGAGACTGATATGATTCTTCTCGATTCCGGAGGATATTTTGAAGGGGGATGGGCCACTGATACCACCAGAACTTTTTTTGGCGATTCTTCTAAGAAGGCCGATCCTAAAATGATTGAAATCTATACTCTCACTCTCAAAGGACTACTTGCCGTTCAGTCTGCAGTTTTTCCTGAAGGGACAAAGGGTATTGTGCTTGATGGGCTTGCTAGAAATGCCATGAGAAAAAAGGGTTATGACTATAATCATGGAACAGGCCATGGTGTGGGAATTCATGTCCATGAACCGGGAGTAAGACTCTCTAGTATCTCAAATGTTCCTATGAAAATGGGCCAGGTTGTTTCTATGGAGCCGGGAATTTACATTCCAGGTTTTGGAGGGGTTCGCCTCGAAAATATTGCCTGGGTAGATAAGCATCCAGAGTATAAAAATATGCTTAGGTTCGTGCCTCTTGTCTACATTGGCTTTGACCCTGCACTTATTGATATGAATCTTCTTAACAGTGAAGAGAAGCTTCTTTTAGAAGATTATGAAGCTGAGTGCTTAAGACGAGGGACGAGTCTTAGGTCGATTAAATAATCTAAAAACTTCAAATCCCAAAATCATCAAAAATAGCATTGCCCCCATTGGTAAAAATGGGGGATTTCCAGGTGGGGGATTTTTTGACATCGAAATGGTTCCGCAACTTGCCATCAGACCATTTTCTGAAAACCCATAAAGGTCTCCTTTCATAGGATAGAGGAAAGAGATACCATCGATATCATCTTGCCCAAGTCGTTTTCTTTGTTCAACGGTACGATAGTACATCAAAGAGGCATTCTCTTTTGAATGTCCCAACCCAAGAGCATGGCCAATCTCGTGGGCGATGACGCCAATTTGATCATTTCTAGATAATCCTCCAAAGACGTTACTTGAGTCGTTGATCAGAATAAGGGCACCAACAATTTTTTTTCCGGAATATTTATTGGGAATAGTTACTGCCAACACGTTGTTGCCGCCAAAATTAAGGGGATTACTGTTACAAGCGATAACGATGTCGTTAACGGCGGGAATGAGTCCCTTTAGGGGATCAATATTTCCTGCATTTATCCCATCTTGAATACAAGTTTCATTTGTTGGAGAACAAAGTCGTCCCTGATTAATGGTGTCTATATGTTCGGAGAAGCCTGCGTCTTTAAGTCGTAAATTTGAAGTGGGTACTTTATTCCAAAAATTATCTAATGCAGGCTCGATTAAACTTTGAAGCTCATCTGGAGTCATCATATTTGTGGAGCAAACAGTTCCCTCGTCAATAAAAACATCGACCCTGTTGTCTTTAAATGAACCAGTAAAATTATTATTTAACGTCCAGGCAAAAACAGTTTGAGAAATAAAAAGCATCAGAATAAAAAATTTCATCTAAATCACCTATCCCAATAATAGGAAATAAAAATTGAATATGATATTTGGCGTCTTCTTGGTTCGAGAGCAGAGAATGTGTATGTCTGAAACCTCAGAGAGATTTTTTTTATTAACAGCTCCACGCCAAGATCAATTGTGTTGTTAAAACTTGATCTGTTTTCCGTCGGATAGTAGAAAGTGGAAGTACTATTTCCATTATTAATGATCTCCTCTCCACCACCGCCTTGTTGATTTAACCAAGCGATGGAAGTTCCACCACGAATCCGAAACCACTCCATCGGGTCATAACCGAGATCGGCCCTGAAGAAGAAAACATTTTTTACAACCCTCTCTCCAGATTTTCTTGGAAGGACCCAATTCATTTCGGGAAGAAAACTAAATTCATGCTTCAGAGGAATCTTCATCCCAAAACCAACTGTAGGGGCCCGGTCAAATTCCTTCAGGCGTCCTGTGGTATCGATTTGAACTTGATTATAGAATTCAGTGTAGGTGCCAGCATTAAAAACAAAACTATTAACTGATTTATTTGTTTCTGAAGCAATACTTCTGTCTCCATAACTTGCGACGCAGAAAAGGACTGATAAAAGATAAATATGAAGTCTTAGCATAGTTAAAAGCTACCAAATTTCGAGGGGGATCGCTATCATAGAGCTAAGTTTATCTCCTTTTATTTTTGCTGGAGCTCTTCATGTTTGAAAATTTTAAGGTACCAAATGATCTTATGCCCTCTGATCCTCGCTTTGGAGTGGGACCCTCTCTCATTCCGAGAAAATCAGTCGAAGCCCTGGTCCAGACTGTTCCTCATTTACTGGGCACGAGTCACAGAAAAATGCCTGTAAGAAATTTAGTCAAAGAGGTCCAAGAGGGCCTAAAGAATTATTTTAAACTCCCTCAAGGATATGAGGTTGTTCTTGGTAATGGTGGAGCAACTTTCTTGTGGGATATGATTGGACTTGGATTGGTAGAAAAGTCTTCTCTCCACTTTATTTGTGGAGAGTTTTCGGACAAATGGCACCGGGCACATAGTAAGATTCCATGGATTAAAACCATGGCCGAGAGGGTGGAGTATGGGCAGGGAATTAACCCAGTGGAAAGGCCTGATCATGATTTAGTGTGCTGTACTTTAAATGAAACCTCTACGGGTGTTCAGTTATCAACTATTCCGGCCTTAAAAAATCCCGAGACCCTTCTTGCAATGGATGCTACTTCGGGTGCCGGACAAATTAAGGTTGATTTTAACAAAGTTGATCTTTACTATTTTTCTCCCCAGAAAGTTTTTGCTTCAGAAGGAGGATTTTATGTCGCCATCATGTCTCCCAAGGCGATAGAACGGGCCCATAAAATTGAAAAAAATGTCCATAGATTCATCCCTGAATCGATGAAGTGGATGAACGCTATTGAAAATTCGAGAAATAATCAGACATATAACACTCCCGCGGTATCAACTATCTTTTTTTTAAACGAACAAATTAAGCTCATGAATAAATTAGGAGAGGATCAGGTGATTTGTGAGGCGAAAAGAAAAGCTGATCTTCTTTATAGTTGGGCGGAAGCTAAACCCTACCTTAGTCCCTTTATCCAGGACTCTCAATTTCGCTCCGATGCTGTTGCCACCATTGATATAGATGAAAAATATAACTTAGATGACCTCACAAAAGTTCTAAGAGAGCAGCATGTGGCTTATGATATCGATGGTTACAGAAAACTTAATCGAAACCAATTAAGAATTTCTCTGTTTCATAATGTAAGCTATGAAGATCTTGAAAAACTGACAAAAATCATTTCTCTCGCCATCGAACAAACTGCCCTTTAGGGTTTTATGAGTTAACTCATCGTGGAGCAATTTTTTATTAGACAGTTTTAATCGTGTAATCAAGGGATTCTCTAAAAAAACCGATACCTAAAACTGATGAAAATAATAAAAGACACTCCATGAATGAAGTTAAGGTTTCTGTCGTTAATTTTCTATTTCGAGAAGATTTGAAGGCCCTTCAAAGTGCTATTGATTTATTGTCTTTTCATGAAAAGAAAACTTTAAAATCTGCCAATGAAGTTCTTCAGGGGATTACTCCAGAAACAGGTACTCTTGTGGTTGCATCTCTTGTTGATAAAAATGATCTTATTGAAATTGCGACTTTGGTAAAAATGTCAAAAAAAATTCCCAAGGAAGCAAGTTACAAAATCATAGTTGTGAATTTCAGTAAAAACCAGGCCTATGAAAAGGCCATAGAAAATCTGGGAATTAAGGATTTACTAGAACCAGGTCTTAACACAAAGGCTTTTAAGTTTAAGCTTGATTTCCACTTTAAGGCCATTGCTTCAAAACTTAAGCGTGAGATTGCTCAAAATAATGAAAAAACCTTAAAAAATGATAACCAGGTAAGAGAGGAGTCTAAGGTTAGTAATAACCGTCAAATGATCTGGGATCCTCCTCTTGAACTTACAGACGATATTTGGCTCACGAGGGATGAGGGAGATGTAAAATTTATTTTTTCTAGATGGCTCGTAAAGCTTATGGGGCCTGGTCCATACGCTGGACAGTGGAATGAAGAAAAAAATGGAATATGGCGTTTTGACTTTAGGCCTGGTGAAAAAGGGGCCTTTGTTTTAACGGAAGGTATCTGGTTTTATAAGGGCGAGCAAAGACCTGAATTTGATATTCATGAAAACCTGTGGTTTTTTACTGGTGACAATTTTGAGCTTTTTTTTAGTAATGAAAACCAAAACTTTAGTCGTGTAAAGTGTGTAAAAAAAGAATTACATGTTTGTAAAAACTCCTCTCATGCCAAATTAAAAGAAAAATCAATGTATGAGAGTTTTGATAAAGAGATCACTTTTTCTAAAGAGGCGGATAAGTTTAAAGACATGGAAGGCGAATCTTCCACTGATACCATTGAACAGGGGCCCCTTAAGGGAAAAACCAATGCTCCCGTTGATCATCTGACTAACTTAACGGGAAAATCGGGACAAGGTGAGAAAACAGAAAGTGATGATCAAGGGCCTTTAGGTGGAAAGTCAAAAACATCTCACCTTTCAACATTTTGGGAAGGAAAACTTGAAACTGGTGATGAAGAGAAGGAAGGTGAAGAGAGTGAGGTTGATTCAAAGAATGAAAGTTATTCAAGTGATTCATTAAAAGGAAATATAAAAACAGAAGCATCTGGAGATGAAGATAGTTTTAACATAGATATTGATGGAGTCCATTCGGGTAGTGATCTAGACATGGAAGCTGATAATGAGTTTCAAAAATATTATAAGAACCACAACGAGGCAAAGAAATACGGTACTAAGGATTTACCCAAAGGGGGATTAGGGACGAAGAGTGAAATTGAAGAAAACGATGAACTTTTTGTCGATCTTACTTCAGGTGATGAGCAAAATCTTTTAGATGAAATCACTCAGAGCACGGCTGAATCAGCAGAAAATTTATTTTCAAAAACAGATGAGGTCACTGGAGAATTTAAAGTCATCTGTTACATTATTTGTGGAGGTCACAGGATTAAGTGCAACCTTTATGATTTTTTTGACGATCTTATCATCTATCTTGCTCAAAAAGCTTCCATTCAGGAATCGAACAAGGTTGACCTTGATATGATGTTTAGCTTTAAAGATGATAAAAAAAATTTAAAGATGATAGGTGATGTTGTTTCCATTGAAAACGACGATGAAGGGAGTCTTTTTGTCTGTGTTAAAATTTCTTCGGAAGACGTTAAGGTATTTGAATCTTTTATGAAGCATTATCAAAGAAGGCAAATCAATATAACCAAATTTCTTAACAGGGCTAAGGGAGTTGCTTAAGCAGGGAATAAATGATTGATATACAGCTACTTCAAAAATTTATCGGAGTGAGAGAAGTTTTGGTGGTTGACCGAAATTCAATCTCTCGTGGTCGTCTGGTGAAAATACTTCCAGAATTTGGAGTTAATTCAAAAAAAATCGTATCCTGTGGAACTCTTTCTGAGGCCTTAGAATTAGTAAAAAAAAGAAATATTGGTATTGTTTTTTCAGAATACATGATTGGCGGCGGAAGTGGTTTTGATCTTTTTCAAAAAATAAGAGAAATTCATTCTCATCCTCATGAATTATGTTTTTTTCTTATAACTTCAAACCTCTCTCAGTCCACTATTGGTATGGCCGGGGAGAGTGAAGTCGATTCCCTTATTATAAAACCTTACAACCTACAGAGCATTCAGGAGAATCTTTTTTCTGCACTGACATTAAAAATGTCACCGTCGGATTACCTTTTAAAAGTTCAGGAAGGAAAAGAGCTTATTTCAGAAGGGCTTTTAGATGAGGCAAGAATAGTTTTAAAGGACGCTTTAATCCTTCACCCCAAACCGGCCCTGGCGCTCTCTCTTATTGGAGAGATTGAGTATGTTAGCAGTCAAGTTTCTGAAGCAGAGGTTTCATTTACAAAAGGCCTTGATTTAAATGAAGTGCATTTTCGTTCACTCATTAATCTTTATCAGCTTTATATGCGTGAAAAAAAATTTCATGAGGCCTATAAGATCGTTAAAAAGATCATAAAGTTTTATCCGGGGAATCCTCAGCGCCTCTCACAGTTTATCCATCTTGCTATCCGTACAGGTAATTTTAGTGATATGGATCTTTTTTATGAAGTTTTTTGTTTTCTTGATGGTTCAAAAGAGTCTATAAAAAAATACATTGGTGCAGGTCTTTATATTGCTGGTAAGAATAGTCTTATCAAAAAAGATAAGGAAGGAGCATTAAGATACTTCTCTCAAATAGCACAATCATGTCCTGAAGATAAAATCATGAAAGCCATTAGGGATCTTCTTCTTGAAGAGGGGCTTGTCGATGAATCTCAGATTTTCCAAACTGCCCCCCCTTAGTGGTGTTCTAGAGGAAGTCTTTTCACATAAAATAGGTTTCACTGTTTAACTTATCGCAACAAACTTCTTGTGATTTTGAATTCTTCGAACGATCTCTTTAGGCATCACCTCTTGCATGAATTCCTTCATGAAAAGACTTTGCCCAAATACCTTCTGTGTATGCCCTAATGATATTATCCGAGATGGATTTTATTACCGAAGGGATGATTCAAAAATTATCCAGCGTTTTCGTTGTAAAAGTTGCGGCTCTCGGTTTTCGAATGCAACCTTTAATCCCACTTATCGACAAAAAAAAAGGCGAGTCAATCCCCTGATCTTAAAGCTTCTCTCCTCAGGAGTTTCCATCCGTCGTACCGCCATTCTTTTGAGCATTAACAGGAAAACGGTGGAAAAAAAATTACCCTTTCTTGCGAAACGATGCTGCCTTCATCATAACCGTCAAATGCAAAAACTAAAGGGTAGAATTTTTAACATACAACTTGATGATTTGATCACCAAGGAGAACTCGAAACTAAAACCACTCTCGGTTTCAATTGCCGTGGACGATGACCGCCGGCTTATTCTTGGGGCGGAGGTTTCTCCCATTCCTGCCTTTGGGCATCTTGCAAAACTTGCTGTCAAAAAATATGGTCCTCGAAAAGATGAACACTTTGATGGACTCACACGGCTTTTTCAGAAGATTTCACCAATTGTTTCACAGGAGGTTCAGATTAAATCCGATGAGCATCAACGTTATCCTGGGTTTATTTCAGCTTATTTGCCAAAGGCGAAGCATCTCACTTTTCCCAGTGAGCGTGGTTGTGTCGCCGGTCAGGGCGAGCTTAAAAAAGTTCACTTCGATCCACTCTTTATCATAAATCACACCTGTGCGATGTTGCGGGCAAATATCAACCGATTGATCCGTAAGACTTGGTGTACGACAAAAGATCCAAAGAGATTAAAGGATCACCTGGATATCTTTATTTACTTTTATAATCAGAATCTCCTTAAGAAAGCATTAACACCACTATAGTGGGGCAGTTATTGCCTAGTACTTTTAGGATTAATTCCTAAATTATTGAAAACCCTAAGGTTTTAGTACCGAGTTGTGGCGATCTGATTTCGGTACCTTATTTTAATAAATCGGCAAATAATTAAAAATAACAAGAATTTATACCGAAAAGAGTACTTAGAGCGTTTATTAAAATGTTGAATAAAATATGTGGTTTTATTAAAAACGAACTGGGCCTGTCGATGGTTCAGGGTATGGTCCTCGCTGGAGTTGTGGCGGGTGGCGGACTCATTACCACAAAGCTTCTTGTTGAACAAAAACAGGCCATGAAGAGTGCCGAGACCAGGGATCAAATTGAAGACGTTCATAATCTCATTACCGGAATATTAAGAGATAAAGACAATTGTAGACAAACCATGGTTCAGAATAGTCTCCATATTACTTTAGGAGACAGTGTTGTTTCACATTCTCTAACAAGCATTAGTGGCAAAGATTCAGGAAATATTATCGCGACTGTTGGTGGGACTTATCTAACGAACAACGTACTTATTCAGTCCATGACTCTTAATGCTCCTTCATCGGGATCAAGAAATCTTGAAATCCTTTATGAGCGTTTAGATGATTCATCAGCTAAAAGAACTAAGAGGGGAATGGGTGCAAAACACATCAGAAAGTCCATACCCCTTCGTATCCAAAAAACGCAAGGCGGGGATTTTGATTATTGTTATGCTGTCTCTGATTCAACAGAAGATACGGCCAACAACACTGAATCCTCTAATAAAACAGGCACAGATCTTTCAAAAGAAATGTGTGAAGAGTTATCGTCTGGAACAGCTGAGAAAGCTTTTTACTGGGACGAAGCAAAAAGTTTGTGTGTTCCAAATTCTCAGTGTCCGGCAGATAAGATTTATGCCGGTATTGATGAACAAGGAAATCGACTTTGTAAAAATATAGAACAATGGGTGAACTTTAGTGAAATTCTCTCTACAGAAACTGCGGAGTGCCCTGTAGATTCATTGGTAGGATTTCAAATTGATCAAGATAACAAACAAGTTAAAGTTAACTGTACTATCACAAACGATACAACTCCACCGTCTATTATTTCCTTTAGTCCTGCGGCGAGCTTCCGTAGCTCCGCTCCCTCTCCGATACTTGTGACATTTAGTGAACTTATGAAGGCAGAGACTGTGACGAATACTTCTAACTGGAGTATGACCTGTACCAACGGTGGAAGTTATTCTATCTCTTCTGTGACTCTCTCTGGTCTTGTGGCGACCGTTAACCTCTCTGGTAGTATGTCTAGTAGTGGGACATGTACCTTTATTGCCTCATCAGCCATTACGGATAAATTTAATAATGGTCTCGTCGGTGGGCTGCAAGTTATTTATGACATAGATAAAACTCCACCAACTATTACTTCTCGTACACCATCACCTAACACTCAAAATGTGCTTGAAACGACTCTTGTGACGGTGACTTTTTCAGAGGCCATGAATCCCGCTACCATCACAAATTCTACTTTCACGATTTCAGGTCG
>Ga0079300_10000858_pt1 | contig 11777 bp, 12 predicted proteins | sample Wag4_2014_7_11_FD_74799 | JGI IMG/M metagenome (GOLD analysis project Ga0079300, IMG submission 74799) | Fresh water microbial communities from Ohio, USA - Utica-2 Time Series HT 2014_7_11 | ecosystem: Environmental > Aquatic > Freshwater > Water tank | place: USA: Ohio | collected 2014-07-11
ATGGGTAATCCCATTTTGAGGAAAAAAGCTACATTGATTCCAAAGGAATTTATTGATTCCGATGAGTTTGATCAGCTATTGAGAGACCTTAAAGAATCAATGAATCATTACGGAGGAATTGGTATTGCCGCTCCCCAGATCGGTATTAATTATCAAGTAGCTATTATTGAACTAGTTGGGCTTAACAAGTATGGAGAAGAAATTAATTTTCCATTTTCAGTATTTATTAATCCTGAGATTACCTATTTGACTGAAGAGACACAGGGGTTCTGGGAGGGATGTCTCTCGGTTCCAGGCCTTCGAGGTTTTGTTGAAAGACCCAATAAAATTCAAGTTAACTTTCTAAATGAAAAAGGTGAAGCCAAGGAAATTATTGCTGAGGGTTTTTTGGCAACTGTCATTCAACATGAGCTGGATCATTTGGAAGGAATTCTTTATGTTGACCGAATTAAGGATACCCGCTTAATCTCATACCAGGAAGAGTTTGATAAATTTATTGTGCAACGGACGTTAGATTGAATAATACTGCCCTCAACAGAACAGTCGCTCTTAAACAAATTTTAAAATTTTCAATTCCTATTATCATTGGTCAGATTGGTCTAATGCTTATAGGAACCGGAGACATGGTTATAGCAGGAAAGTACTCCAGAGAGTGTCTAGCTGCTATAGGACTGGCCATTTCAATTGCTAATCCTATTCAAATCTCATTACTAGGACTCCAGTTTTCAATTTCTCCGCTACTTGCTCAGAAAAGGGGAAATGGAGAAAGCCCTAAAGATTATTTTTGGACGGTTATCTTTTATAGTTTTTTAATTTCCATAGTTTCGTTTGCTCTGACTTATCTAAGCTTTAAAATCGTACCACTCTTAGGTTACGGGACGAAAATCAATTTAATTATTGAGGAATATCTCATTATTACAAGTTTCTCTTCCTTTGGACTTTGTCTTTATCAGGGGATGAAGGAATTTTTACAGTCTTTTGAAAAAACTTTCGCTTCAAATTCGATAGCTTTAATTGCCGCTGCCCTTAATTTAGGACTTAATTTTGCATTAGTTTTCGGAGAATTCGGTTTCCCTGAGATGAAAGAAAGTGGACTAGCTTGGGCCAGTCTTTCAGTTCGAATGTTCATGGGGTGTAGCCTGTTTTTAATTGCCATGGTTTGGTGGAAAAGTTCTTTTAGGATAGATTGGTCTTTCATGAAGGAATTATGGTCCTTAGGAGCACCTATTTCAATTTCTCTTTTTTTCGAAATCATGGCTTTCTGTTCTGTGACACTCTTTATTGGTAAATTTGAAGAGATTCAGACTGCTGCTAATAATCTCGCTCTAAATATTGGATCACTTGCCTTTATGGTTCCATTATCTGTTTCAGCTGCAGTTGCAGTTAAAGTTGGCCATGCTTATGGTGAGCGTAACAAAAAATCGATTAAGATCTATTCTGAAGTAAGTTTACTTTCTTCTTTTGTTTTTACATTTGTTATGGGGTTGATATTTTATTTTTTTCCACATGATATTCTCTCCTTATATACTCAGGATATGTTAGTTTTGAATTGGGCAAAAAAACTTTTATTTTGGGTAGCATGTTTTCAGCTTTTTGATGGCGCCCAGGTAACAATAGCCGGAATATTAAGAGGACTTTCAGTTACGCGACCTGCCTTCATTTCTATCTTTATTGGCTATTGGATAATAGGAATTCCATTGGGGTATTATCTTAGTTTTCATTCTGGATTTGAGGCCCAGGGGTTTTGGATAGGTTTGGCTATCTCTCTCGCTACAGTTGCCCTTATGCTTGCTAAAATTTTACACCGAGAATTCACTTTTCTTTCCTTTTCTCCTTCAGATGTGGCTAAAACATGATTGAGCAGATCCTCCAAGGGTTAGAAGCAAAAGGTTACTCCTTCCTCCCACAAATTCTTAATGAGGAACAAATTTTAAGGATTAATAAATTTTTTGATGAGTATAGAGGAGAATTTCGACCGGCAAAAATTGGAATGAACGGATCAAAGCAAAGGATTGATTCGATACGTGGTGATTACACATATTGGCTTAATCCGATAAACTCTAAAGGTCCCTTTGTTGAAGTTTTTGAATTTTTAAACAAATTAAGGGATCAAATTAATGAAAGATTTTATTTAGGTTTAAAGGAGTATGAATGTCACTTAGCTTACTATCCACCAGATTCTTTTTATCATAGACACTTGGATAGATTTAACAAAGATTCTTCTCGCACGATTTCGTTTGTTTTTTATCTAAATAAATCATGGGATATTTCAAATGGCGGTGAAATTGTAATGTATGACAAGAAAGGAAATATTTTAGATTCATTTAGTCCCATGCCAGGTGCTTTTATTTGTTTTTTAAGCGATGAGTTTCCTCACGAAGTTAGAAGTTCAAATTTAGAGAGAAGAAGTTTGACTGGTTGGATGCATAATAAAATTATTTATTAAGGAAATCTCATGTCTTGTTCATTATGTGAAAAGATTAACAATACTAGGAATGGTTATTCTCCTCATTTGATAAATGAATTCAAAAATAGTTTTCTTTATCTAGGGGAACATCAGTATTATGCAGGTTACTGCGTGCTTGTGTCTAAAAGCCACTATCGTGAAATGACGGACATGCCACCAGCAATAAGGGGAGAGTTTTTTCATGAAATGATGATTGCTCATGAGGCAATAGAAAAAGCTTTCAAGCCAAAAAAAATGAATATGTGCAGCCTTGGAAATGTAGTTGATCATATTCATTGGCATTTCTTTCCTCGTTATGCAGATGATCAAAATTTTAAGAATCCTCCATGGCTTCAAATGCATTTATTTGATAATGCAAAGCCTGGACCTCAAGAGATAGAAGAAATAATTTTAAAGATAAAAAAACAAATTTCATGATGTAAGTAAGAGTCAGAACTATTATTTTAACACTCCATTCTTTAATTCAAATGTAACGCATACATCAAATAATTGAAAATAATTATTGCCAAATAATCGGAGGACAAGTTTCATTTAAGAGCATGAACTTTTTGACATGGATGTACAAATGAAGTTTATTCTACTCTTTTTGATTTTTAGTATCCAAGGATGGTCCAAGTGGAGCGTTTCGTCTTACAATATTAGAAATTTTGATAAAGATTATAATGCTGGACCAACAAATATTGCTGAGCTTTCACGATTAATCAAAGAAGTGAAAAGTGATGTTATGGCCTTTCAGGAGGTTGTAAATAAAAATGCCTTTCTGGAATTGATAAAAAAAAATCTACCTAATTACTCGTACCTCCTTTCATCCTGCGGAGGATTCGGAAAACAGCATTTAGCGTTGATCTATGATCCCAAAAAGTTTGAGTACATTACGCACTCCGAAGATCTTAGTGTTTCTGGAGGAGGAGAGAAGTGTGGAAATCTTCGTCCAGCCTTGTTCGTTACTTTAAAGAATAAGGACACAGGAACTAAGCAGACCTTCGGTATTGTTCATTTGAAGGCTGGATCTTCGACCAGTGCAATGGAGCAAAGATGGCAGCAGTATAAAAGAATGGAAACTTTGAGTAAGAATTTTTTAAATCATGATCTCATACTTTTGGGAGACTTTAATACTACTGGTTATATTTCTGAAAATGAGGACTTTAAAAATTTTGATGGTATGACAAAAAACCTAAACATGAGATCTACATCGGAAAATTTAAACTGCACTAATTATTGGGAAGGTTTATCGGACGATAATGAATACCAATCATCCATATTAGATCACATCATTATACAAGATAAATATCATTCTAAAGTTGAATCTGTAAAATCCCTTGCCCATTGTTCAATTCTTGAATGTCATTCAGCAACTTTAGAAGAACTTGGTTTAAGCTTTGAAACGGTTTCAGATCATTGTCCTATTAAAGTTTTATTTAATTAATAATGGTCAAATACTGATTTCTTTTTTTTATCCATCAATTAAAAATTCATTCCAATAAAAAGCTGTTATCTGATACAATTTTCTGGTAACAGCTATAAACCCTAGGATAGATTTATCATGAATTTTCTTTCCCAAAGAGTGCAAAAATTAAGCGAGTCAGAAACACTTGCCATGGCCCGTTTAGGAAACGAATTGAAAGAAAAAGGAATAAATGTCATTAACATGAGTTTGGGGGAACCAGATTTTGCAACTCCCGAATTTATTAAGTCTGCTGCAAAGGATGCAATAGATAAGAACTTTTCATATTATACTCCAGTTCCAGGTTACAAAGATTTACTTGAAGCAATTTCCAAGAAATTTAAACGCGATAATAATCTTAATTATAGTCCTTCTCAGATAGTTGTATCGACCGGCGCAAAACAATCTATTATCAACGTTATCATGGCCACTATTAATCCTGGTGATGAGGTTCTTGTCCCAGCTCCCTATTGGGTGAGTTATTTTGAAATGATTCAGCTTAATGAGGGTGTTGTCATACAAATCGATACCGATTATAAGTCAAATTTTAAAATAACTCCCACTCAACTGGAAAACGCAATCTCCCCAAAAACTAAAATGTTTCTTTTTTCAAATCCAAGTAATCCTACGGGATCTATGTATAGTGAAGAAGAGTTACGAGCGTTGGGGGAAGTTTTTAAAAAGTATCCACATGTTCTCATTTTATCTGATGAAATTTATGAACATATAACTTTTGAAGAAAAAATGTTCTCAATTGGATCGATTCCTGAATTGGCAAATAGAACAGTTACTGTAAATGGTCTGTCAAAAAACTTTGCAATGACAGGTTGGCGTTTAGGATACCTTGGAGCACCACTAGAAATTGCTAAGGCTTGTGTAAAGATTCAGGGACAATTTACTTCTGGTGCAAGTTCCATTTCTCAACGAGCTGCAATCGCAGCTGTTAGTGCTGACCCATCCTGTGTTCATGAAATGCAACAAGCTTTTAAGAGTAGACGAAATCTTTTAATTTCTTTATTTGAAGAAATTCCTAATGTTCATTGCAACAATCCCGGTGGCGCGTTCTATTTATTTCCGGAAGTATCTTTCTATTTTGGTAAAAAGTATGGTGACTCAGTTATTAAGGATTCGAAAGATCTTTGCATGTACTTGCTAAATGTCGGCCACGTGGCCCTAACTCCAGGCGGTGCATTTGGTGCACCAAATTATATAAGATTAAGCTATGCCACTTCTGAAGATACTATTAGAGAAGCCGTAAAGAGAATCAAAAGAGCCCTCTCTGAATTAAGATAATTTTTTTAGGCCATAATTTGGCCCATCCTGACTCTTTGGTTAGAGATCATCATTTGAGGATTACGTAATATCTTCATTTAGTGACTTTAAACTTCCAGAGATCACTTATTTGCATGAAAAAATATCGCACAGAAAAAGACTCATTCGGAGAAGTTTTGGTCCCAGAAAATCGTCTGTGGGGAGCACAGACTAGACGCTCTTTGACTTATTTTTCCATTTCAGATGAAAAGATGAGTCCAGAATTAATTAAATCTCTTGCTTTGATCAAAAAGGCTGCAGCTCAGGTTCATGAAGATTTAGGATTGATGGTTTCAGAGAAGGCCAATGCTATTAAGTTAGCATCGGATGAAATTCTAAATGGCTTACATAATGAAGAATTTCCTCTGTCTGTTTGGCAAACCGGAAGTGGTACCCAGACAAATATGAATGTGAATGAAGTCATAGCAAATCGTGCTAGTGAGTTGATGGGGGGAAGAAGAGGAATCGATCGATTTATTCATCCAAATGATGATGTTAACAAGAGCCAAAGCTCTAATGACGTCTTCCCAACTGCTATGAATATAACTGCGGTAAAAGTTTTATTGAATGATCTCATTCCAGCTATAATGAGATTAAGAGATTCACTAAAAAATAAATCTTACGAATTTCGAACCATTACAAAAATCGGCCGTACGCATTTGATGGACGCCGTACCATTGACCCTTGGTCAGGAATTTACGGGTTATACTTCACAAATGGATCACTCACTTTCTCACATAAATAAGTCATTAACTCACTTGAAGGAGTTACCCGTTGGAGCGACAGCAGTGGGTACCGGTCTTAATGCTCCGGAGAATTTTGATTTGAGAATGGTAGAAATGATTTCCCATTATACCGGAATTCACTTTTTACCAGCCTTAAATAAATTTGAAGCACTTGCTGCCAATGATGCGTTTGTTCACTCTCATGGAGCACTCAAGGGGCTATCGTCCTCTCTATTTAAAATAGCTAATGACATCAGATGGCTAGCGTCTGGACCCAGAAGTGCTATTGGTGAAATCACTATTCCTCAAAATGAACCTGGATCTTCAATAATGCCTGGTAAAGTTAATCCCACTCAATCTGAAGCCATGGCCATGGTTTGTCTGCAGGTCATGGGTAATGATGCCACTATTGGTTTTGCAGGTGCTTCAGGAAATTTTGAGCTAAATGTATTTAAACCTCTTATCATTTATAATTTTTTGCAAACAGTTAAGTTATTGTCAGATGCTTGTCGCTCCTTTGAGAAATTTTGTGTGAAAGATATTCAACCAAGAAAGGATCAAATTGATCGGCACCTTAATAGCTCTCTGATGCTGGTTACAGCCTTAAATCCTTATATTGGATATGATAAGGCGGCTCAAGTCGCAAAAAAAGCTTATGAAGAAGGAAGAAGTCTCAAGGAAATAGCGGTTGAGCTGGGCTTTTTAACTAGTGAGCAATTTGATTCTTGGGTTCGTCCAGAGACAATGACCAATATTAAATATTAATTCCCAGTTTTCGATATAAAAATCTTGTGACCCATAATGGTCCAATCAACAAGAAAACTATATCCTGAAGGAATGAAGGTTTTTTTCCTTCAATTTTATGTCCCCAAAATTGCGCAATCCAAGCAAGCACAAATAATATTGAGCTAAATTCTAACAGATATCCAGTTGAGTTGATAAATTCTACGATCCCACACATGAGCGCTGTTTGAATCAACATTGCAATAAACATCATGATATTCAAGGAGTAATAAAAGATTAGGCATCCAGATACAAAGAGAGTTGCCCAATTTAAATAAGGGACTAATTCAAAAATATCTGGTCGAGGTATGACCCATAAAAAGCCTATCACTGATAACATGATCAGTGGAACGCAAATTTTGTGTACTAATTGGTTGGTTGGATTTTTATGACTGACACCATACTCATCCATCCATTGATTAAAGTTTCTCATGATATTCTCCCCATGATACCAATTATTCTATAACGATATTAACAATACTTTCAATTTCCTTTCGATGAAGAATTGATAAGTCCCTGCAACCAGGAAATGCCAAACGAACTCCCATTTTTTTTAGTGCATCAACACAGCCCTTAAGATAGGAAGCCTGTGCCTGATCGAGAGCAACTGTCATTGAAACCATTTCTTCATCTTTTTTGTGGGCACAACCTAAGAGAAGAAGGACGAAGAGTATATATAATTTCATCATTAGAGTGTCCCCTAAATCTGAATAGAAGGGAAGTTTCAAATCATCATTTAATAAAACCCGATCATTTTGATCTTCTAGTGAGATATCTGTTCACTTGAAACTTATGGGTATATTTATTTAATATAAAAAAATAATTTGGGGTTAATTATGATTCAAATTTTGATTTCTTTTTTTATTCTTTTTTATGCCCATGCTCAAGGTGTCACTCGTTGTAATACAACTTATGATCATCTAAATATTGCCCATGTGGATGTACATTCCATAGAGGATTTTTATTATTGCTTTGGTCTTCATCACGGTCAGGATCGAGCATGGCAGATGGATTATTTTAGAAGATTAGCTCAGGGTAGAAATTCTGAAGTTTTAGGCTATTCTCATTTAAAATCAGACCTCATGATGAGACTTTTAGATCTACCCTCTGAGGCGGAAAAATTATGGTCGAAATTTCCTGACAAGAGTAAAACATGGCTCGCATCTTATGCTCAAGGAGTAAATAAAGGTTTTGAGAAAGGAAAAAATTCAAAGGAGTTTGTTGAAAGTGGATATTTCCCTGAAAAATGGTTACCTGTCCACTCTTTAATGATTCTTCTCCTTCAATCCTTCGATCAAACGAGGAAGACTTTTTTTAGAGACTATGAGGAGGAGCTTCAAAAAGAAAAATGGGGAGAAAAGGCAGCACTTCTTTTCGATGAGGATCATATTCCTTGGGAAAATACCATACTCAAAGATGGAGAGTATGAGAAGAGAGAGAAGGTCGTTAAAACTACTTACAATGACAATACATTCTCAAAAATGTGGGCCCAATTCCCTTCTGTATTTGGTCTTGAATCAGGTTCAAATAATTGGGTTGTAAGTAAGTCTAAGTCCAAAAATGGGAATGCCCTGTTGGCCAATGATCCTCACCTTGATCTTAAAACTCCTCTTTTTTGGTATTGGATTTCTCTTAAATCAGATGATGTTAAGGCCATTGGTGCAACTCTTCCCGGAGTGCCTGTCATAGTAAGTGGAACTAATGGAAAAGTCGCTTGGGGACTCACTAATTCATATCTTAATTCTGCAGATGCGATCTATGTTAAAGATCTACTGGCCGATGATATTGAAGATTTTCGTCCAATAGTCTACGTAAAGTGGTGGAAATTTAAGATACCATTCTTTTTTAAAAGTTTTCAAAAATTGAGGACAGGGCACCGAATTTTGCCTCTTGAGGTGAAGACCAAAGATAAACTCTTGCTAAGATGGAGTGGTTTTAATCTTAACCCTGAAGATATTATACCTATGCTGGAAATTTTTAAGGTTTCAGATGTTAAGGAAATGGATAACTTTCTTTCTGAAATAGGATTGCCTTCTTGGAATTTTGTATTTGCGGATGTTAATGGAAATATTGGCTACAGATTAGTCGGTAAAACTTTTCGTCAAATAAGTAAAACTCCTTTGGGAATTCCTGAGATGACTTTCGATGAATTTTTGAAAGTAGAATATCTAGAAAAAGATAAAAGACCACATATCTTAAACCCGAAAAGGGGATATATTTATACAGCAAACAACCGTCATTGGCCTTCTGATTCAAAGTACTATGGTGGAAGAGGTTATAGTCATTCTTATAGAGGATTTAGGATTGATGAGCTTTTAAAGGAAAATCAGGATGTAGATAGCTTTAAAAAAATTCAATGCGATCGACAGGTCGTCGACGCTAAATTTTTTCTCGATAGAATTAAAAAGTACACCAATTTTGTAGAATTTGATGACTGGTCCATGGTGGCCGATGATACCTCAAAAGCACTCCCTCTTTATCGTAGATTAATGGATTTAATGATGGAAGAGTGGAAGGTTAATGAAAACGGTCTTTTCAGACTACTGGAAAACCTTAATGAAGAGCAAAAGATTGTACTAAAAAAATTAAAATCAAAAGTAATTTCAGAGATTGATGGGAGGGATTGGGGAAAGATCCATAGATTAAATTTTCCTCATATTTCTGGTAATCCTGATTGGAGATTTTCTCCAGATATAGCAGGAGTTGGTGACTCTCATTCTGTAGATCCGGGGACTGCAACTTGGAATTCGGAATTGGGAATTTATGAGCAAACTTCTGGTGCTTCCATGAGGATGATTATAGAGATGGACACTGAACCTAGAATATGGCTTTCACTTCCTGGGGTTAATAGAAATTATGAAAAACCAAAGAGTTCTCCCTGGTTAGGGTGGAAAAATTGTCTTTATTCAGAGATTAAGTTGTGAAAAGAGAAAATTAAATGACTCATTTTCTTGAGTCTATCTTTTCGAAATTATTGAATAGATTTTACCGATATTTTTGCTCAAGTTTTTTGTTTTGAGAGCCGATAAGATTTTAGACTCTCATATTGAGACGTTTTTATTCTGGAGGTTCGTATGAGTCATAAGGGAAGTTCAAATGGGCAAAAGAAAAAGCTAACAAAAAAAGAAATTAAGGCCCTTAACCATGCAAAGTTAATGGGTGCCAAGGCCCAACATACAAATGTTGTTGATATTAATGCCCATCGAGATCAGGAAAAGAAGAAAGCAGCTTAATTACTTAAATAAAGGGAGACACAGTCTCCCTTTATTGTTCAGCATACTTTCTACAGCGATATCTGCTCGATTTAAGTGAGTAAGTAAGTTTCGTTGTCGTAGACTCTATACACGCTTGATACAATTCTCTTTTATTATTTTCTTGCCAGTCAATTTTGACTGGTCTTCCATTTTGATCTCTCTCTAAAAGACTTTTTGCAACAATAGATGGGGTCCAAATAGTATGGGGAACAATCTTATAGTAGCAATCATATTTTCCATATAGTGTTTTTTCCGGAAAAACCTGGCCTTCGAACATTAATTCAATTAATTCAGTTTCTGTTCCATCTATTTCTTTGCAACTTTTAGTTTTAGCAAAAAATTCAAACCATCTTTCAAGCTTTGAAGGTTCTTTCAGGGAGTAAGGATAACCAGCGTCCATGATCCATATGTCACCATTTTCATTTATTAAAGGTGAGGCATGATACCACCACGTCTTAAGGCCATCTTGACTATTTTTTTTTGTAAAAAATAGAAATATTTTTCCTGATTGAATATCATATTTTTTTTTAAAGTCATTTGCCCACATATGAGCACTATTAGAACAGATAGCACTATTAATATTGATAAAGTCTCTGTCCATCTCAGAAAATATCTTTTCTTTTGTGAGATCTTTTTTAGATATATCAGTTAGGAACCACTGATAATCGTTAATTAGTAAATCGTCAGATTTTGCGGCCAGAGAACTTAAGAGTAAAATCAAGAATCCAATAAATCTCATGTTTAGACTCCTAAAAAAATTAATTCATTCTCACTGATGAACTCTTGAAAAGTCATCTATCAAGATGAGGTATTAAAAAAAGTAATATTTTGTTTGAAAGGTTGATACTGTGATTTTAATAACTTAATAATAGTGATTCAAATTTATCATTATGCAAAAATTTTTTTCTATCAGTGCGTTTATGAAATTCTTCCTTATTCTCTTCTTTATAAGCTTTGAATCTTTCTCTTAAAATACTTCAGGTGGCTTTCCTAGCAGAGGCCAGAGCAATGCTTCTCAAATTAGAAATTTAAAAACAAAATTTAAAATAAATTATTTTAGTTAAACACTAGGTCCATCTCTACAGAGATAAGGTGATAATGAGATTTCGGACACTGCGAATAGAAAGAGGGAACCGATGACATTAGTTATTTATTCTTCCTTGTCTAATTCATCCAAGTACTCATTTTGTTCTTTCTGAAACTTCTCACCCCGCTTAAGGGCTTCCATGATTTTTACAGAATCAGGTGGTGTCGTTGAAGATTTAGTTTTTAGTAATTGATCCTTTAATATTTTATTTTCTTCAATGAGCTTCTTTTGTTCTTCAGGAGAAAGATTTTGAGAATTTCCAGCTAAGGATAAAAGTATTAAAAAGAGAATAGATTTCATCAATAAATCCTTTAAATAAAAAAACTATACTCAATTCTTCAATTGCACGCACGACAATTATTATTTTCATCTGCTCTTTAACTAGATTAGTAATCTTTTCGGTGGCGATTTTATAAATCATTTCTTTGTTTAATTCTTATGAATGATCACGTCTCTAAGGCTTTTCGAATGCTTCAAAGCTGAGAGCCTTCATATATTCTACTATGAATGAACTTGAATCAATACCTTCATGAAACACGACAAGAAGGTCGATGTCACTATAAGGCGTAAAATTTGAATTGTAGCTGATCCGAATAGGTATAGTCTTTGACCTTCCATTTTTTGCAAAGCTTCTCGATGGATGATCTATAAGGATCTTAATCAAAATCTTTAAAATTTGAATTCTATATTTTATTAGGGAAAAATT
>Ga0079300_10000860_pt1 | contig 11756 bp, 8 predicted proteins | sample Wag4_2014_7_11_FD_74799 | JGI IMG/M metagenome (GOLD analysis project Ga0079300, IMG submission 74799) | Fresh water microbial communities from Ohio, USA - Utica-2 Time Series HT 2014_7_11 | ecosystem: Environmental > Aquatic > Freshwater > Water tank | place: USA: Ohio | collected 2014-07-11
TAGCACGGTGCTGTCACTCAAGTCTCTTTGAAGGCGGGACACCGGAAGTTTCTCGGCTAAATGACCCAAAAGGGCGTTGGAAAGGCCCAGATTTCCCTCCGCGTTCTCAAAATCAATCGGGTTGACTTTGTGAGGCATGGCGGAACTGCCCACCTGGCCTTGGCGGATTTCCTGATGAAAGTAGCCCATCGAAATGTATTGCCAGAGATCACGGCACAGATCCAACAAGATGACTTGGATGCGTATCATGTTATGACAAAAAGCCGCCAGGTAATCGTAGTGTTCAATTTGGGTGGTGTAACGATAGCGCGTCAGCCCAAGGGTATCTTGGACAAATCGATCGGCAAAAGCTGGCCAGTCCGTTTGGGGCCAGACCAAATGATGGGCGTTGAAATTCCCGGTAGCTCCCCCGAATTTGGCTCCAACAGGAACATCGTGCAGCATTTTTAGTTGACGTTCCAATCGTTCCACCCAGACCAAAAACTCTTTGCCCAGGCGAGTCGGGGATGCCGGTTGTCCATGGGTTCTTGCCAACATGGGTAAATCCAACCACTCCAGGGCAAGGTTTCGAAGTTTATGAAGGAGTTGCTCAAGGGCGGGTACGATGACCACCTGGCGGGCATCCCGTAACGACATGGGGACGGCTGTGTGGTTAATGTCCTGGGAAGTCAGTCCAAAATGCACCCATTCTTTGAGGGCTGCGCCCCCGTTTTCTTCCAAACAACCCTTCATCCAATATTCCATGGCTTTGATATCGTGCAGAGTGGTTTGTTCGATTTCTTTGATGCGCTGGGCATCGTCGACCCCAAAGGCACGAAAGCGCTGGTCAAGATCTTGACGGACCTTGGGATCCATGACGGGACCTCCCACCAAGTTGGCATCGCAGAGGGCCTGCAAATACAGCCATTCAACCAAAACCCGGTATTTGAAAAGGGCCCATTCCGAAAAGTAATTCCCCAAAACGGCGGTTTGGCTTTGGTACCGTCCATCCAAAGGAGACAAGGCGGTCAGGGCAAGGGAGTTCGTGGACATCAAGGTTGGGTATTCAGAATAACTTTGCAAAAATAGCGTTTTGCAGTCTAAATCACGGATCATGACCCGGTTTAATCGTCCAAATCAAGCCCTCAGTGCAGGACGGCGTGTCCTATGGAGCCTGATTCTGGGCTGGGGAACCATTCTTGGAAGCGCCAAGGCCCAGGCGCCGGTTCAATCGAGACCCATGGAGCTTCCGGCTTACATAGACAGCAACGGGGATACGGTCCCGGTGGCCTTTTTGCCCCATGTGGATGTCCGCGACAAGCGGGTCTTTCGATCGGCTGCTGACAAAAAGCGCTTCGATCGACTCTATTGGAATGTTATGAAAGTTTATCCCCTCGCCAAAGCCGCAGGGAAGCAACTCAACGATTTGGAAGTGGAACTCCAGACCATTCCTGAAATTCAACATCGAACCTATTGCAAGAAATTGGAGACCTCCCTCAAGAAGCAATACAAAAAGCAGCTGATGGATCTGACCGTTACCCAGGGTCGTCTCTTAATCAAATTAGTGGATCGGGAAACCGCTCGAACTTCCTATTCGATCGTTCGGGAATTTAGGGGGTCCTTTCAGGCCTTTATGTGGCAAAGTCTGGCCCTCCTTTTTGGGACTAGCCTCAAATCCACCTATGAATTGCAAGAAGACAGGGATATTGAATTGATCCTGATGATGATCGAAGGCCAGGCTTATTCGGTTCCCTACAAATTCCAAAACACCACCAAACCATGAACCCAAAACCATTGACTCCAGCCTGCGATTGGCTGGTTTTTGCAGCCCATCCGGACGATGCCGAACTGGGGATGGGGGGTACCCTCCTCAAAGCACGAGATCGCGGTTTTGATGTGGTCATGGTTGATTGGACCCGTGGTGAATTGGGTACCCGAGGAACGGCTGAAACCAGGGCCGCCGAGGCCCTAGCTGCGTCGCGCTTGTTGGGTTTGAGGGAACGCCTCAACCTCGATTTAGGGGATGGCTATTTTGAAGGAACCCCGGAACTAATGCACACCTTGGTGCGCTGCATACGTCGGTTTAGACCGAGGGTGGTTTGGGGGAATGCGGTATCGGACCGGCATCCCGATCATGGTCGGGCTTCCGCCTTGTTGGGCAGGGCGGTTTTTTTGAGTGGCTTGCTCAAAGTTCGAACGGATTGGGAAGGTGAAAACCAAGAACCCTGGGCACCGCACCTGGTGGCCCATTATATCCAAGACCATTACCATGCCCCTTCGTATGTCACCAGTATTTCGGAACAATGGCAGGCCAAGACCGAACTGTTAGCTTGTTATGCTTCCCAATTTCATCAAGAAGGCTCCAGCGAACCGGTCACCCCTATATCCCGACCTGATTTTTTGCCTTTTATCGAAGCCAGAGCCCGGGAAATGGGGCGTTTGATCGGAGCAGAATTTGGAGAAGGCTTTATCATGGCGCGACCCCTCTGCCAACGGGATATGCCTTATTTACTCTAGTTAATTTAAGCATCACGCCCCCGTGGGTCCGCGATAGGGTTTTTCAAAACGAGGGTCCAGAAGTGAAGACCAAATCACCGCCTTTTTCCAATCTTCGGTCGTTTTTGGTCGAAGATCGGACCCTGGTTTTTCCATAGCATCGGGCTCTGAGGGCTGGATTCGGGTTGTGGACTGGATGGCTCGACCTGTCTTTGGGGCCTGAATGCGGTTATTTGGCATCTGAGCGCTTTGATTGGAGGCCTTGACAGGGGGGCTGGGTGAGGGCGGTGTCCAAACCGGCGGGGAAGGGGCCTGCTGAGTCGATGGGGTGGAACGCCTACTCCAGAGGGCGTACAAAACGGCCCCCAAAACATAGACGACGGTGGATAAGTCCATAGGAATGTGGGCATAAAAGTAGAGGGTATCGGGTTAAGTTTGTAACCCCGCGTTTAGCGCGGTTCGAAAACAATACGATACTGAAAATATGCGACTTACGGAAATTGAGGTCAAGGGTTTTAAGAGTTTTGGGGATCGGGTCTTGGTGCGTTTCAAGGAAGGGGTCACCGGGATAGTCGGACCCAATGGGAGCGGTAAGTCCAACGTTGTGGACGCCATCCGATGGGTATTGGGCGAACAAAAATCCCGTATGCTCCGCTCCGACAAGATGGATGGGGTGATTTTTAACGGGACCAACAACCGCAAACAAGCAGCTTTGGCCGAGGTTCGGTTGACTTTTGATAACCACAAGGGCATCCTGCCCTCCGAATACCGCGAAGTGACCATTGGGCGCCGCTTGTACCGTTCCGGAGAAAGTGAGTACCTTTTGAACGGGGTCACTTGCCGCCTCAAAGACATCACCAATCTCTTTTTGGATACCGGTATTGGCAGCGATTCCTATGCCATTATCGAGCTCAAGATGATTGACGAGATCCTTAACGACAAGGATCATTCCCGCCGTGATTTGTTTGAAGAGGCCACAGGGGTCTCCAAATACAAAATCCGCAAGAAAGAAACCATGGCTCGTTTGGAGGATGCCGAAGCCGACCTGTCTCGGGTTGAGGATATTCTTTTTGAGATCGACCGTTCCATGAAGCAATTGCAAAACCAGGCCCGCAAAGCGGAACAGGTTCAGCAACTCAAGGAGGATTACCGGGTGGCTGCCATGGAATGGGCTTGGCATCAATTGCAAGGTTGGCAGAAACAGTGGCAAGAAGGCAGTGTTCAGGAAGGGGATTTGGGATCCGAAAAAAGCCGGTTGGATCAGGATTTGCAAGATACCGAGGCCAAACTGAGCGCTGGTAAGGCCCGAATGACCGATGCCGAACAAAACCTCAGCAACGCTCGTTCGGTCTTGCAGGATGTTTCCAACCGCCTACGTTCCCTGGAATCGCAACAACAATTGCAACAGGAACGTCTCCGGCATTTATTGGACAAAATCCAATCCCTGGAGCAACAAAAAGCCAACGACCGGGAACAACAAGAAGAGCAAAAAACTCGTTTGGAAGACCTCCAAAATCAGTGGGCCTCTTGTTCACAGAATCTTGACGAGGCATCGGCTGCGGTTGCCGAAGTGGCCATCCGTTTGCAGGAGGCCGATCACCGAATGCAGGAACAGGATCGGGCTTTTCAGGAAATGCGCAAGCAACAGGATGAACGTCAGGCCAATCGCTATGCCTTGGAAAGCAGTGCCCATGTTTTGGAAGCCCAAATCAAGGCCCTCGATTCCGAGAAAGATCGAATTCAAACGGAGACCCAGAACCGCAAAGATGAATTCTCCAAGCTGGAAACCTTGGTCGCCACCTTGGCGGAGGAGGTGCAGAAGATGGAGGCCGGGGTTCAGGAATTGGAAGCTTATCAAGAGGATCACCAAAAACAAACCCAGGCTTGTCAGCAGGAATTGCAAAGCCTTCGCCCCGCCGTTGCGGAAGCCGCGCGTCGTTTGGACCGCAAGAGCAACGAGGCCCAACTTTTGGCCGAACTGGTCCAAAACATGGAGGGTTACCCCGAATCGTTGCGATACCTGCGGGATCACCAGGATTGGGCCCGCACCGCTCCACTTCTTGGAGATATTCTGCACGTTGAGGCCCTATACCGCCCGTTGATCGAACGGGTTTTGGAGCCTTACTTGAGTTATTACGTGGTCAAATCCTACGACGAAGCCCGTTCTGGAATCCGATTGTTGACCGATGCGGGCATGGGCAAAGCATCCTTCTTTGTGATGGAAGCCTATCGAGGACTCAGCGAACAAGGACCCAGCCCCATGAAGGCGCCCGAAGGGACCGTTGCTGCGCTTGGGTTGGTCGAAATCCCGAAGGATTATCGCATTCTCTGCGAGCACCTATTGGGTCGGGTCTACATTCAAACCGAAGGCGCGACGGAATGGTCCTTTGGTGAATGGAAGGATCGTTACCCCGGGACCCTGCTCGTCACCTCCAATGGGAATTGTTACGGCGATGGTCGCTGGCTGACGGGTGGTTCCATGGGTCTGTTTGAAGGCAAAAAGTTAGGCCGCAAGCGGAACCTGGATCAGCTGCTCGAAGAGGTCGAAACCGAAAAAGCGGAACTTCTCAACCTTCAAAATCGCTTGCAAATCCTTCAGGAAACCGAGGCAACATTGCGGGCCTCCTCCAAAGAATCCCAGCTCAACAACAGTCGTGCAGCTTTGTTACGCAAAAGCTCCGAATCGGCTCAGGTCCAGGCCCGGCATGAACAAATGGTCCGTGCCTTGGCCCAATCTTCCGATCGGAACCGGGTGATTGATGAGCAAAAACAAACCATGCAGGAAGAATGGGCGACGCTCCAACCTCGGGTCGAAGCGATTCTGGTGGAACTCAACGAAGGCAGCCAAAATCTGGCTTCTATGCAAGAGGAATGGTCGGTGCGTAAGGCTGTTTACCAAGGGGTTCGGGAAGAATACACCGGGATCACCAAGCAAGAATTGCATTGGGTGAACCAAAAAGCCAATATGGAAACCCAGATGGATTTTCGCCGTGGCCAAATGGAATTGTTACAAAACCGATTGGAACAGGCGGAGATCTCCGTGAAGGAATTGAAAGATGAACATGCCCGGCTTGCGCAGGAATTGGAGCAAAGCGATGATCGTCGTCCTGCGCTCTTGTTGGAAGAGGCCGGGGCCCAAGAGTCCATGAACCAGGCCGAGGCTGATTTCTTCGGTGCCAGGGGCGAACAGGACAGCCTGGAGGAGCATGTGAGGCAATTGCACCGTCAGCGGGAAATGAACGACCAATTGCTCAGTCAACGCAAACAGTTGGTGCTGACCGTTCAAATGGAAATCAAAGCACTGAGGGAGCGCTGGGCCTTGGAGTTCGACAGCGACCCCGATATCCTGGATTCCATGGAGGCCCCGGAGCGGGGTGAACATGAATTGGCGGGTCTGGTTCAATCAATGCGCCGAAAGATTGAGAATTTTGGTCCGGTCAACCCGATGGCCTTGGAAGCCTTTGCAGAAGTGGAACAAAGGCATGTCTTTATTACCGCCCAAAAGGCTGATTTGGTGCAGGCCCGGGAAGCCTTGTTGCAAACCATCGAAGAAATTGATCTCAAAGCCACCGAGCGATTCTTGGAAGGTTTTTCAACCATTCGTGAACATTTCATCGAAGTTTTCCGCTCCTTGTTCACCGCCGAAGACGATTGCGATTTGATCCTGAGCCATCCCGAAATGCCCTTGGAATCTTCCATTCAAATCATGGCCAAGCCCAAAGGCAAAAAGCCACAATCCGTCAATCAGTTATCGGGTGGGGAGAAGACATTGACCGTTACCGCCTTGCTATTTGCTATCTATCTGTACAAGCCAGCGCCTTTTTGCATTTTTGATGAGGTGGATGCGCCGTTGGACGATGTGAACATTGACAAATTCAACCGCATGATTCGCCGTTTCTCCAAGGACTCTCAATTCATTATTGTGACCCATAACAAGCGCACCATGGAGACCACCGACCTCATGTACGGGGTAACCATGGTTGAGCAGGGTGTAAGCCGGGTGGTTCCGGTGGATTTTTCGAACCTGAACGAGTACGTCCCTGCCGATCAGGCCGCCGTGCCTGCGTAGGACCAGCCTGTGTTAGGAGAATTTAATGTTACGATCCACCGTGCGTTGGGCAAAGAAGGAGGCGGCTAGGTAGAGGAGGATCGCGGTTGCGGCCAGCGCCCAGCCGTTGACAAGGGCCCATTCGCTCCATGCCAAGCGCAGGGGGACGGCATCCAAGTAATAGGAACCCGGATCAAGGCCAAACCAACGGTAGCGAATCTGGGTGAACATCAAGATGCCCAGGCCTAGGTTACCGAGCAACCACCCTTTGAGAACCATTCGCATGCCCAGTTGCCAAACAACCAAGGCCAATGGACCGGACCTCAACCCCAGGCTTTGGAGGATTCCCAAGCTATTTTGGCGTTCAAGTAGCAGGATAAACAGGGCGGAGATCAAGTTGACCGCCCCGACACTCGCTAGGAGTATGAGCAAAACCAAACGGTTGGTATCAAAAAAATTCAACCATTCAAAGAGGGAAGGCATTTGATCCTGCAGGGTCAGACATTCCTGTTGCACCGGTAACCTGGTTTCTATACGATCGCGTACCGACGCCATGCGCTCAAAATTTTTTAACTCCAATTCCAGATGACTGCAGCGATCCGGACCCCATCCCAGGATGCGTGACAGAAGGGCCGAGGGCACCAAGGCCACCGGTCGCCCCAATTCGCTTTGCATAGGCATTTCAAAAAGGCCCACCACCCGCAACGAGCGCATTCGCACCGGTTCCTGCATGAAATAAACGGTCAACTTATCTCCAAGTTGGATGTTGAGTTCCCTTGCTACGTCCTTGGGGAGCAGTATTTCTTGGGCGTTTGCTTTGGGCCAGCGAGGTATGGGCCCTTGGACCAGTGTTCCGGCCGGAAAGGGCTGCGGCACCGTGTCCATGCCTTTGAGGAGGAGGCCCTCCATCCCGGCCTTGGTTTGGGCAAGGGCCGGAACCAAGATGACGGGGGAGACGCGCACCACCTCGGGTTCTTGCTCGAGGGTTTGCCGCAGGTCATGATCCAGCTTCAGGGGTTCTCGGTATTCCTGCTCGGTGGTTTGGAGATTCCGGACTTGGAGATGTCCCCAAAATCTCCCCATGCGTTGAGGGATTTCCCATTGAAAGCCGTTGACCACCGCATGCCCCAAGAGATAGAGACAGATTCCAGCCGCCGTACTGAGAATCGCCATGCGTTGGACGGTCCGGGTATGTTGCCCGGCTTGGGCCCCTGTGAGGGTTCTGCTCAGAAGTTTTCGTAATTCCGGGGACCAAGCCATAGATTTGTCAAAAGTATGCGATTCTCACTCCAAATAAGGCGAACCTTGGCGGCGATGCGAGTGACCTTTTTGGTGTGGTTTGCGATGATATGCACCGTTCAAGCGATGGAAAAGGTCCCTGCCAAGGAGGGATATCCGTCGGTGGCCAACCGATGGCCGGAGTGGAAGCATCATGTGGAAGGGAAGCGGGTGGGGTTGGTTTTACATCAAAGTTCCACGGTCAGGGGTCGCCTTTTGGCCGATGTTATGTTGGAGGATGGAATCAAGGTACAGGCCTTGTTTGTGCCCGAACACGGACTTCGGGGGGAGGCCGATGCCGGTGCCCAAGTGGCTGATACCTTGGATCCCAAGACATCCCTGCCGGTTTATTCGTTGTACGGTCAACGAAAGGCCCCGAGCCTGCAACAACTTCAGGATCTGGACATGCTGGTTTTTGATTTGCAAGATGTGGGCGTTCGTTTCTACACCTACCTAAGCACTTTGCATTATGTTATGCAGGCCTGTGCCTTGGCAGGCACTCCTTTGTTGGTTTTGGATCGTCCCAATGTGAATGATTACACGGTGGATGGCCCTGTTTTGGACACGGCCTTTCGTTCGTTTGTAGGAATGCATCCCATACCGGTTTTGCACGGGATGACCTTGGGGGAATTGGCCGGTATGATCAAAGGCCAGGGTTGGATCACGCAGGCCGAGTCCCTTCGTTTGACGGTCCTACCCATGATGGGTTACCGCAAGGGTCTTCGCTTGCAGCCTGAGCGCCCTCCGTCCCCCAACCTTCGAGATTCCATTGCATTGGCTTGGTATCCGACCCTCTGTTTTTTTGAGGCTTGTCCCGTATCGATAGGGCGCGGCACAACTCAGCCGTTTGGCTTGGTCGGGAGTCCTTGGTACCGAAACGGAGATACCTGTTTTGTGCCGCGTCCGCTGAAAGGCCGATCCCAAAGCCCTGTTTTGAACGGCCGTATATGCTGCGGTTTTCGCGTGGATCGATGGCCCCAAGGCCCGTTGGACGGCCCGGGAATCCACCTCCCCTTGTTAAAAGAATTTTGGTTGGCTTTTGAAAAGTCGTACCGTGAAGGTTCCGCACCGAATTCAATTTATTCGGAATCCAAATCCAAATCGAAGGGTCGGAAACAATCCGCTGCGGAGGTTTTTTTTCAACCCTTCTTTGACAAACTAGCGGGGGGACCTGCGTTGCGTTTACAATTGCAAAAGCATACATCGGTTCGAAAGATTCGTCGCAGTTGGCAGCCCGCCTTGCAGCGATTTGAATCCCAACGCAAGCCCTATCTCCTCTATCCGAATCCTTTGACGCCATGAGATTTGTTTTTTACGGAACGCCCGATTTTGCTGCCGTGACTTTGAGGATTTTGCTGGAACAGGGGTGTCGTCCGTTGGCGGTGGTCACATCCCCTGATCGGGCCTCGGGAAGGGGTCTGCGCACCGTTGACACCCCGGTCAAGGCCTTGGCTTTGGAACAGGGAATTCCTGTTTGGCAGCCGGAAAACCTCCTGGATCCTGATTTTCTTGAAGCGTTGAGAAAATTGAATCCTGATTTTCAGTTGGTGGTGGCTTTTCGGAAGCTTCCATCGGAGGTTTGGGATGGGTTTTGTTACGGAACCTGGAACCTGCATGCTTCGTTGCTGCCGGATTTGCGAGGTGCGGCCCCTCTTCATTGGGCGCTTCGATGGGGCTATACCCAAACGGGTTTGACGGTTTTTCGGATCAACAACCGCATTGATACCGGGGATATGCTCTGTCAAGAAAGTCTGGAGATTCCCATCGCATGGAATGCAGGGGATTTGCACGATGCCATGGCCGAGGCGGGTGGACATCTTTTGGTTCAGGCGGCTCGTCGTATCGCGTCCGGTGATCTTCGGACCGTGGCCCAGCCAACGGGACAGCCGTTACGTTCGGCTCCCAAAATTTCCAAAGAGGATTCGGTCATGGATTGGAACAGGCCATCGGAGGAGTTGTTTCATTTTGTCCGGGCCTTTGCCCCGGCACCGGGTGCAAGAACGGTCCTTGGTCAACGGCAGTGGATCGTCCTTCAAGGAGCTCTCACGAGCCCAGAACCCAACGATTTGGTGCCTGCAGAACCGTCACCACTTCCAGGGACCTTGAAGGTCCAGGGGGGTCGATGCTGGGCACGCGCGTTGGATGGTTGGTTGGAAATCTTGGTGATCAAACCCCAAAACGGGAAAGCGATGGCAATGGAAGCTTTTCTGAGGGGCCAAGCGCCTTTGGACGGACAAGTTCTGGGCTAAAGACCGGTGAGGGCTATATTGGCCGCATCCACCATTTCATCCTCGGGTTGACGGGGGAGGGGTTTTCCGTTCCAATGCGAAACCCTTTGGACCCCCCGAATGGAATTGGTGAGCCAAAGTGAGGAACAATCCATGAGATCCGTGGGTGGTTCCTGAATCCTTTGGACTTGATGGCCATGTTTTCCCAAAAATTCGACCAAAAATTCAGCGCAGAGCCCCGGTAGACAACCGCTGTTCCAATCGGGGGTATAGCAACGGCCCTCTTTCCAATAAAACAGATTCGATCGACTGCTTTCAATCAGCCCACCTTGGGGTGACCTGAGCAAAGCGTCGTCCCAGCCTTGGTTGATGGCAAATTTTTCGGCCAGGATATAGGGCAGCGCGGACATGCTTTTGATATCTGGCAGCAAAGGCGGGCATTTGATCAAGGGGGAGGCACCAAGCCGCAAGACCGTATCGGATTGGGACAAAGGACTTTCGTCAAAATTCTCCAATTCGGTACGCCAATCCGCGCTGAAACCATCGGGTCGGTAGCCACGTCCATTTTGTCTCCAAATCAAGGTCCGAAAGCGGCCGTAGACGGGTCGGCCTTGGTCTTGCCAAGCCCGCAACGCGAAATCTTCCCAATCCGAGCCAGCTAGCCAGGGAAGGTCCAAGCCCATAACACGGGCCGCATAGCGCATGCGTTCCAGGTGCTCCTGGGCCCAAACGGGGCGACCGTTGACAAGCAAGGCCGTATCAAAAAAACCATCGCCGTATCGGACTCCGCGATGAAGGTCTGTTAACACGTGGTTGTCAAGCACCTTCAAAGGTATTAATTTAGGCTTTGTTTCAATCCCCCCTTTTGTTATGAATGCCCAGCGTATCACCACCCTTGGTCAATTTATCATCGAGCGTCAGGCCGAATTTCCTTATTCCAAAGGTCAGTTGTCTCGATTGTTACGGGATATCGGGATTGCCTCCAAAATCGTGAACCGAGAAGTGAACAAAGCGGGTCTGGTAAATATCCTGGGCGATACCGGCGAAACCAATATCCAAGGCGAGACGGTCAAAAAATTGGATCTCTTCGCCAATGAGCAATTTAAGGCAGCCCTCAAAGCCGGGGGTGAATGCTGCGTTTTTGCGTCCGAAGAGGACGATGAAATCACCACCATTGAGGGTGCTGTTTCGGCCGATGCCAAATACGCCGTTTTGATGGACCCCTTGGATGGGTCCTCGAATATTGATGTGAATGTTTCGGTGGGAACTATTTTTTCGATTTATCGTCGGGTTTCTCAGGAGGGTCCCGGTCTTCTGAGTGACTGCCTCCAAAAAGGAATGCATCAGGTGGCCGCGGGTTACGTCGTCTATGGTTCGTCCACCATGTTGGTCTATACCACCGGTCACGGTGTGAATGGATTTACCCTGGATCCCTCCATCGGTGAATTTTGTCTGTCCCACCCTGATATGCGGATTCCCGAACAAGGTTTTATTTACTCGGTCAACGAAGGGAATTACATCCACTTTCCTCAGGGCATTAAACAATACATCAAGTATTGCCAGGCCTACGACGAAACCACATCGCGTCCCTACAATTCCCGCTACATTGGTTCCATGGTTGCTGACTTTCATCGCAATCTGCTCAAAGGCGGGGTCTTTATTTACCCAGCAACCGGGAAGGCGCCCAAAGGAAAGCTACGTTTGGGTTACGAATGCAATCCCATGGC
>Ga0079300_10000862_pt1 | contig 11754 bp, 9 predicted proteins | sample Wag4_2014_7_11_FD_74799 | JGI IMG/M metagenome (GOLD analysis project Ga0079300, IMG submission 74799) | Fresh water microbial communities from Ohio, USA - Utica-2 Time Series HT 2014_7_11 | ecosystem: Environmental > Aquatic > Freshwater > Water tank | place: USA: Ohio | collected 2014-07-11
GCCTCCCCGTATGGTCGAGGCCGAATTCTCCCAGATCTGGGATCAGGTCCAGCAGGACAAGACGGCTGGCGGCCTGCCGCCCGAGGATTCGGACAAGTCCGATGCCCAGCTTGAGGTCGAGTACCGAAAGATCGCCGAGCGCCGTGTGCGCCTGGGCCTTGTGCTCGCCGAGGTCGGACGGATCAACAACGTCCAGGTGACTGAGCAGGAGCTCGCCGAGGCCATGCGGGCCGAAGCCATGCGCTATGGCCCCCAGGCCCAGCAGATCTTCGATTTCCTCCGCCAGAACCCGTCGGCCCAATCCCAGATCCGGGCTCCGATCTTCGAGGAGAAGGTGGTCGACCTGATCGTGTCCAGGGCCAAGGTCGAGGACGAGAAGGTTTCCAAGGAAGACCTGCTCAGGGAAGACGACATGCCGGCGGCCTACAAGGCCTAGGCACGGTCATTTCGGGTCGCGGCCTTGCCACGGCCCTGTCGAAACGCGATATCGAGGGCGAGCGTCTCCGCTGAGGGGTCGCCGCTTCAGCCTCAAGGTGCACGCCAATGCCGGATATGGTGACGACTGCCCTCAACCTCGTTCCCATGGTGGTCGAGCAGACCAGCCGGGGCGAGCGCGCTTTCGACATCTTCTCCCGGCTCCTGAAGGAGCGGGTGATCTTTGTATCGGGTCCGGTCGAGGACGGCATGTCCGCCCTGGTCTGCGCCCAGCTTCTCTATCTTGAGGCCGAGAACCCCAAGAAGGAGATCCAGATGTACATCAACTCCCCGGGTGGGGTGGTGTCGTCAGGCCTCGCGATCTACGACACCATGCAGTATATCCGCAGCCCCGTGGCGACCCTGTGCATGGGCTATGCCGCCTCCATGGGCTCCTTCCTCCTTGCAGCTGGGGCGCCCGGGCGCCGGATCAGCCTGCCGAACGCCCGCATCATGGTTCACCAGCCGTCGGGCGGCTATTCCGGCAAGGCGTCGGATATCGAGCGGCACGCCGAGGACATCCTCAAGATCAAGCGGCGGCTCAACGAACTCTACGCCAAGCATACTGGCCGGACCTACCAGGAGGTCGAGGAGATGCTGGATGCAGACACCTTCATGACCCCTGAGGAGGCCCGCGACTGGGGTCTCGTGGACGAGGTCCAGGAAAACCGCGGCGACGACTGACGTCATCCCAGGCCGGGATCAGGGGCGTTCACCGAACTCGCGGAAGCCCGCGTGGACGGCAATCGCCAACATGTCCCGATCCCCAGCCGTGTCGCCATAGGCTGCAGCCAGGCGCACATCCTCACCGAAGGTTTCCTGGAGGCGGCGGACCTTTTCAGGGCCGCGGCAGTTTGCGCCGTCCAGGTCCCCGGTAAGGCGTCCGTCGGCGTCGAGGGCCAGACGGGTGCCCAGGAGATGATCGGCGCCCAGGCCGCGGGCAAAGGGCGCGACGAGGTACTCCGGAGAGGCGGTAACGATCACCAGGGTCGCGCCCCGTGCGCGCCAGTAGCGCCAGGAGTTCAGCGCATCCGGCCGCAGGAGGCTGCGGGACCGGGCCTCCGCGTAGGCGCGCGCGCGCGCTTCGAGATCGTGCAGGGGCGTGCCGGCAAGAAACCGCCGGGCGACGGCGCCCTTCAGGAGCCCCGGATCCCGGTTTACGAGGTACCGGGCGGCAGCTGGCGCGAGCGACACGAGGCCGCGCATCCAGGTCAAGGCACCCACATTCCAGGACAGAAAGTCCGTAAAGCTGTCCCGCACCGTCAATGTGCCGTCGAAGTCAAAGGCCACAACTCCGATCGGGCGCAGGGGATCATCCGCCAGATGTTCATCCGGATCCATCGCGGGCTGGAGCAGGCTTTCTGGGGGAGCGGGCACGGTCCGGCCGGGTTCCTCTGGAATTCATCCGAAAGGGACGCCCTGCGAGGATTCGCCCCATGACGACAATGCCACAGGTTTGTGATATAGGCTCCGCCTGCGGACCTCAGACTTGTCGTCTGGGTCGGCATGGGGGAGTGTCAAGACTTCGGCAATCCGTCATCGGTAGGCTGAATCGAGTCTTAACGGCTTATCCGGGGTTCGACGGTGCGTCGTCAGGTCGCCCGTCGGAGGAGTGAGAAACGCATGACAAAGGCCGCCGGCGGGGACTCGAAGAGCACCCTCTATTGCTCATTCTGCGGTAAGAGCCAGCATGAGGTCCGCAAGCTGATTGCGGGCCCGACCGTGTTCATCTGCGATGAATGCGTCGAGCTCTGCATGGATATCATCCGCGAAGAGCACAAGATTTCCTTTGTAAAATCAAAGGATGGGGTGCCGACTCCCAAGGAGATCCGCGAAGTCCTCGACGATTACGTGATCGGTCAGGAGCACGCCAAGAAGGTGCTCTCGGTTGCGGTCCACAACCACTACAAGCGCCTCAACCACGCGTCGAAGAACAACGACGTCGAGCTTGGCAAGGCCAACATCCTGCTCATCGGTCCGACCGGTACGGGCAAGACCCTGCTGGCCCAGACCCTGGCCAGAATCATCGACGTGCCCTTCACCGTCGCCGATGCGACGACCCTGACCGAGGCCGGTTATGTCGGGGAAGATGTCGAGAACATCATCCTCAAGCTGCTCCAGGCCGCGGACTACAATGTCGAAAGGGCCCAGCGCGGCATCGTCTACATCGACGAGGTCGACAAGATCAGCCGCAAGTCGGACAACCCCTCCATCACCCGGGACGTGTCGGGCGAGGGCGTCCAGCAAGCCCTCCTGAAGATCATGGAAGGTACGGTCGCCTCCGTCCCGCCCCAGGGGGGGCGCAAGCATCCCCAGCAGGAATTCCTGCAGGTGGACACGACCAACATCCTGTTCATCTGTGGCGGGGCCTTCGCCGGCCTCGATAAGATCATCTCGGCGCGCGGGCAGGGCACTTCGATCGGCTTCGGTGCCCGTGTTTCTGATCCCGATGATCGCCGGACCGGCGAAATCTTCCGCCAGGTCGAGCCTGACGATCTTCTGAAGTTCGGTCTGATCCCGGAATTCATTGGGCGTCTGCCGGTCCTGGCCACCCTCGATGACCTGGACGAGAAGACCCTGGTCAAGATTCTGACCGAGCCCAAGAACGCCTTCGTTAAGCAGTACCAGCGCCTGTTCGACATGGAGAACGTTGGCCTGACCTTCACCGATGACGCCCTGTTGTCGGTGGCCCGCAAGGCGATCTCCCGCAAGACCGGTGCCCGGGGCCTGCGCTCCATCCTCGAAAGCATACTGCTCGACACCATGTACGAGCTCCCCACCTGGGAAGGCGTCGAGGAGGTCGTGGTCAACGCGGAGGTGGTCGAGGGCCGGTCCCAGCCCCTGGTGATCTACGCCGAGCGCCGCGACAAGGGCGGCGCGGCCTGATCACTTGGCAGGGGTAAGCGGCTTGACCCGGGCCATCCAGTCCAGCCCCTTGAGCCAGTAGGTCTCGGTCGAGGTCAGGAAGCCGTCCCGCTTCCGCGCCGAAATCCACCCGTTCAGGAAGTTGAGCATGTTGGTGTCGCCCTTGCGCAGGGCGAAGGCGTCGGCGGTGCGTCCTAGGGGCTCGCCTGAGGCGATCACATAGCGCTGGGGCGCAGATGACGCCACTGTCAGGGTCGGGACCGGTTCCTTGAAGGCGAGGGCGTTCACGGCACCGTCATCCAGGGCGCGCTGGGCTCCTGCCAGGTCGACAAACTCGCGAAAGGTGGCCTGGGGCAGGGCGAGACGGGCGAGGTCGGCGGCCAGGGTTCCTGTGACGATCCCGATCGCCGTGTCCGGAACATTCAGCTGGCGTGACTGGATCGGGGCCTTGGAGCTGGCGACGATGCGGATTTCGGATTCCGCGTAGGGGTTGGTCATCCACGCCTTGAGGAGCTTGTCTGGGGCGATGGCCAGGGCCGCAGCCGCAAGATCACACTCGCCGGCATTCAGCCGGTCCAGGACATCGCTCATCGGGACGACCTTGAGCTCCAGGACCAGGCCCGCGTCGCTCGCCAGGCGCGAGACGATATCGATCTCATGGCCGATCCGTTCGCCGCTGGAGGCGCGGAAGACAAAGGGCGGCGCATCCGCGGTGCACACCCGAAGGGTTCCCCGGCCAAGGGCGTCCTCCAGAGCTCCCGCTGTCGCCGGCGTCACGGCCAATGCCGAAGCCAAAATCAGGCCTGAGAGATTCGCCTTCATGTCACCCTCCTCTTGTCCTTCAGTCAGCTTGCATTCAGCTTGCCGCCAGCACAACCACCTGACTAGATTGTCGAAGGCCGAGCAAGGAGACTCCCATGCGTCCGATCCTGGTCCTCGCCGCTGCGGCCACCACGGTGGTTGGGGTGGCTCCACCGGTTCCCGCCCGGGCGGACTCCTATGTCAACTGTTCATCCCAGAACTACCAGCGGAACTGGTGTCCGGTGTATTCGGGCGGTCGCGCCTATCTCGATCGCCAGTACTCCGATGGACGGGGTCCCTGCATTGAAGGCTCGACCTGGGGGCAGGACCGCCGCGGCATCTGGGTCGATCGCGGTTGCCGCGCCCGGTTCCGGGTCCAGGACAATTACGGCCAGTATCCGAATTATGGCTATCCCGACTACGGCTACCCCAACAATAACCACAAGAAGGACGACACCGGCGCCCTGATCGGCGGCCTTCTCATCGGTGGGCTCCTGGTCGGCGCCATGGCGGCCGCCGCCAATGAGAACAACGCCTCCAAGCCGCCGTCGGGATCCGGCGGGTCGGGTGGGTCGGGCGGCGGGTCCGGCTCGGGTACCGCCGTCGAGGCCTGCCGCGCGGAGGCCGTTACCCAGGTCGCGGGTTACGGGCAGCGTCCCCGCATCGACCGCATCACCACCACCTCGGCGTCTGCCGGAGGCTGGAATGTGCAGGGCTACGTTTCTGTCGACGTGGGTCCCAAGGCGGTCTCCTATGCCTTTACCTGCCGCTACGACAACGGCTCGGCGCGGATTACCAAGCTGAACTGACCGGGCTCGGCGCCCCGCCTTTTCACGGGTTGTCCACGGCTGTCTGCCGCCGGTGGCTTGAACCCGCACCCCAACGCGCCACATTAATCGGCAAGCCGCCTGCCCTGGCGATCGTCGCAGGGGGGCGCAGCCGTCCCTGCTCATCAGAGGGGGCCGGAAAGGAGTAAGTGACCATGACCGAAGCTCGCACGCTTCCGATCCTCCCCCTCAGGGACATCGTCGTCTTTCCGCATCAACCGGTCCCGCTGTTCGTGGGCCGGGATAAGTCCGTCAGGGCCCTCGAGGAGGCGATGAAGTCCGAGGCGCGGGAAATCCTGCTCGCCACCCAGAAAAACAAGGATGATGACGACCCCGGCGCGGAGGGCATCTATGACGTCGGCGTCGTCGCCGCGATCCTGCAGCTCCTGCGCCTGCCCGACGGCACGGTAAAGGTGCTTGTGGAGGGCCGTGGCCGGGCCGGGATCGTCCGTTTCGTCGACGAGACCGAATGGTTCGCCGGCGAGGTTGCCGTGGTGACAGAGGACGCTGCGCCGTCGGCCGAGATCGAGGCCCTGACTCGAGCCGTCGCCGAGCAGTTCGAGACCTACGTCAAGCTCAACAAGAAGGTACCCCCGGAGGCGCTCTCGGCCCTCCCGGGCATTGAGAATCCGGGCGAGCTGGCGGACCGCATCGCCTCGCACCTGAATGTCAGGATCGCCGACAAGCAGGAACTGCTGGAAATCTTCAGCGTCTCCAAGCGTCTGGAGAGGGTCTACGCCCTGATGGAGGGCGAGATCTCGGTCATGCAGACCGAGAAGAAGATCCGGAACCGCGTGAAGCGGCAGATGGAGAAGACCCAGCGCGAGTACTACCTGAACGAGCAGATGAAGGCGATCCAGCGGGAGCTGGGCGAACAGGATACCGAGCGCGACGAACTCGCCGAGCTGGAAAAGCGGATCAAGCGCACCCGCCTGTCCAAGGAGGCCCGCGTCAAGGCGAACGCCGAGCTGAAGAAGCTGCGGTCCATGAGCCCCATGTCAGCGGAATCCACCGTCGTTCGGAACTATCTCGACTGGCTGCTGTCCATCCCCTGGGGCAAGCCAAAGTCCAAGCCCATCGACCTGGAGAGGGCCGAGTCCATCCTCGAGAACGACCACTATGGCCTGGAGAAGGTCAAGGAACGCATTCTCGAGTACCTGGCGGTGCAGGCCCGTACGGGGTCCCTCAAGGGGCCGATCCTTTGCCTTGTCGGTCCGCCTGGGGTCGGCAAGACCTCGCTGGGCAAGTCCATCGCCGAGGCGACCGGCCGTGAGTTCGTCCGGGTCTCCCTGGGCGGCGTGCGCGACGAGGCCGAGATCCGCGGCCACCGCCGCACCTACATCGGCTCCATGCCCGGCAAGATCATCCAGTCGATGAAGAAGGCGAAGTCGACCAACGCCTTCTTCCTGCTGGACGAGATCGACAAGATGGGCGCCGACTGGCGGGGTGACCCGTCCTCGGCCCTTCTCGAGGTGCTGGACCCGGCGCAGAATGCCACCTTCGCCGACCACTATCTCGAGGTCGACTACGACCTGAGCCCGGTCATGTTTGTCACCACGGCCAACAGCCTCAACATGCCCCAGCCCCTGCTGGACCGCATGGAGATCATCCGCATCCCGGGCTATACCGAGGACGAGAAGGTCGAGATCGCCCGCCGGCACCTCCTGCCCAAGCAGATGAAGGACCACGGCCTGACCGCTGCAGAGTTCAAGCTGCCTGACTCCGCCCTGCGCGACCTGATCCGCTACTATACCCGTGAGGCGGGGGTGCGGTCCCTTGAGCGCGAGATCGGCAACCTCGCCCGCAAGGCGGTCCGCGACCTTATGCGGCGCAAGGTGGGCGAAGAAGCGGGTCCGATCCTGGTCGATGAGGCGCGGGTCGCCGACTATGCCGGCGTCAGGCGCTTCAAGTATGGCGAGATGGACGGCGAGGATCAGGTTGGGATCATCACCGGTCTGGCCTACACCGACTTCGGCGGCGACATCCTCACCATCGAGGCGGTGAAGATGCCGGGCAAGGGCCGCATGCAGGTGACCGGCAACCTGAAGGACGTGATGAAGGAGTCCGTACAGGCCGCCCATGCCTACGTGCGCAGCCGCGCGACCCAGTTCGGTATCGAACCTCCGATCTTCGAGCGCACGGACGTCGCCATCCACGTTCCTGAGGGTGCAACCCCCAAGGACGGGCCTTCAGCGGGGGTCGCCATGGCGACCGCCATCGTCTCGGTCCTGACCGGCGTGCCGATCCGCAAGGATCTGGCCATGACCGGGGAGGTTACCCTTCGCGGACGGGTCCTCCCGATCGGCGGCCTCAAAGAAAAGCTGCTCGCGGCCCTGCGGTCGGGCGTGAAGACGGTCCTGATCCCCCAGGAGAACGTCAAGGATCTTCAGGACATACCCGACAATGTGAAGGCGGGGCTGGAGATCCTCCCGGTCAGCTCGGTGGACGAAGTCCTCGCTCACGCCCTTGTGCGTCCGCTCACGCCGATCGAGTGGACCGAGCCCCCGCCGCCTCCCGGGGCGGAACTCTCCGGGGACGAGCCTGTCCTGACCCACTGACCCTTGTGTCCCCGGCGGTGTTTGACACGCCGCCGGGGCTGGTCATGATGTGTGCAGTGGCTTCGCCCTGGCGTGTTGTTGTTTGAGGCGACGCTTGAAACAACGACACCCCCGGGGGGGCTGCGCCTCATGAACAAGACCGAGTTGATCGCCGCTGTCTCTTTGAACTCCGGCCTGGCCGCGCCAGAGGTCCGGCGAGTCCTGGACGCTGTTCTCGACACCGTCTCCTCCGCCCTGCGGGAGGGCTCAGAGGTCAGGCTGGTGGGTTTCGGGACCTTTTCCAGACTCTACAGGCCCGCGGGCCTGGCCCGGAATCCGGGAACAGGTGAGGCGGTCCGGTGCCCCGCCATGCATACGGCGCGCTTCCGGGCCGGCGACAGCCTGAAGCGAAGTCTGAATTGATGGGGTCCGAAGCCTCCTGGCGGATTTCCCCTTGGCGCGAAGAGCGGTAGACAGTCGCGCGCCTGCGGGCGGGAGGGGCGGCTAGCTCAGCTGGTTAGAGCACCTGGTTTACACCCAGGGGGTCGGGGGTTCGAACCCCTCGCCGCCCACCATCCCCGGAGCCGACCATGCAGAAGCGTCCGCTCGGCCGCACCGGCCTGCAGGTCTCCGGGATCGGTTTCGGTGCCGCCTCCTTCTGGGGCCATCCCGCCTTCGATGAGGCCGAGGCCCGGTCCCTGGTCCACCGCGCCCTCGACCTGGGGGTCACCCTCTTCGACACTGGCCCGGCCTATTCCCGGGGACAGGCCGAGGCCCGGCTGGGGCGAGCCCTTTCGGGGCGGGACCTGTCCGGCCTCGTTATCGCCACCAAGGCGGGCACGACCTTCGCCCGGGGGCGGGTGCGCCGCGACATGTCCCTGCCGGCCATAGAGGCGAGCCTGGTGGAAAGCCTCCATCGCCTGCGACTGGAGGTCCTCCCGCTTGTCCACCTCCACGGCCCCGCCGCCGACGAGCTGACCCCCGATTTCCTCGGCGGTCTCGGGCGCATGCGGGACCGGGGACTATTCCGACATCTTGGCGTCAACAGCTTCGACCCGACGGTCATCGATGCCGCCCTTGTCCTGCCCGAGATTGACACCGTCATGGTCGATATCAACGTCCTCAGGCCTGAGCGCGCTCCCCTGGCCGCCCGTGCGGCCGCGGCAGGGAAGGGGGTGCTGGCAGGTATGCCCCTGGCCATGGGGCATACGGCCCCGCGCGCCTGGCGGAACCTTCGGGTCAGGGACGCCTGGTACCTGGCCCGGGCCCTGAAGAACCATCGCGCCGACATGGCCGCCGGTCGCCGGTTCCGGTTCCTGCATGGCCGGTCTGACATCTCTGGCGCCCAGGCGGCCCTGGCCTGGGCCCTGGGCGTGCCCGGGGTGTCCGCCGCTGTGGTCGGGACCACCCGTCTCGCCCACCTAGAGGACTGCACCGCCGCCCCGGGCCTGGCGCTACCCCCGGAGCTTGCGGCGCTCATCGCCGAGGCTCAGTCCCGCATCTGAGGACCAGCCTTGCCCGGCGCGCCGGAATGGGGTCTCCTCACCCCACAGGGGTGACGCAACGCCCCGGACCCAGGAGGAATTCACATGGCGGACGGGGCGGTCGGAATGGATGAGGCGCGCCGGCGCGCCTATGCGGTCAAGCTCGAGGACATGAACCCGGGCGACCCGGAACTCTTCAAGTCCAACGCCTTCTGGTCCTATTTCGAACGCCTGCGGAACGAGGATCCCGTCCACTGGTGCCGGGAGTCCGAGTTCGGGCCCTACTGGTCGGTCACCCGCTACAACGACATCATGGCGGTGGATACCAACCACGGGGTCTTCTCCTCCGAGGCGGCCCTCGGCGGCATCACCATCCGCGACGCCCGTCCGGACCTGCGCCGGCCCAGCTTCATCGCCATGGATCCGCCGCGGCACGACGAGCAGCGCAAGGCCGTCAGCCCCATCGTCTCGCCGGGCAACCTCAAGACCATGGAGCCCATCATCCGGGAGCGGGCCTGCCGCATCCTCGATAACCTGCCGCTCGGCGAGGCCTTCGACTGGGTGGACCGGGTCTCGGTCGAGCTCACCACACAGATGCTGGCGACCCTTTTCGACTTCCCCTTCGAGGAACGCCGCCGCCTGACCCGCTGGTCGGACGTGGCCACCACCATCCCCTATCCGGGCGGATTGGTGGAGACGGAGGAGGCCCGCCAGGCCGAGATGATGGAATGCCTGGAAGTCTTCACCGGCCTCTGGAACGAAAGGGTCAACCGGCCCCCGACCGGCGACCTTGTCTCGATGATGGCGCACAACGACGCGACCCGGAACATGACCCCCGAGGAGTACCTGGGGAACATCATCCTCCTGATCGTCGGCGGCAACGACACCACCCGGAACTCCCTTTCCGGCGGGGTCCTGGCCCTAAACCAGAACCCGGCGGAGTACGCCAAGCTCCGCGCCAATCCGGCCCTGGTGGAATCCATGGTGCCCGAGATTATCCGTTGGCAGACGCCGCTCGCCCACATGCGCCGCACCGCGCTCCAGGATATCGAGCTCGGCGGCAAGACCATCCGCAAGGGCGACAAGGTCGTCATGTGGTATGTCTCGGGCAATCGTGACGAGCGGGCCATCGAGAACCCCGATGCCTTCATCATCGACCGCGAGCGCCCGCGCCAGCACCTGTCCTTCGGCTTCGGTATCCACCGCTGCGTGGGCAACCGCCTGGCCGAGCTCCAGCTGAAGATCGTCTGGGAGGAAATCCTCAAGCGCTTCAGCTTTGTTGAGGTGCTCGAGGAACCGCTGAGGGTGCGGTCCAGCTTTGTGAAGGGCTACGAGACCCTGACGGTCAAGCTGCACCCGGCCAACTGACGTCGGGGCGCCCTTCCTTTCCGGTCCCGCCTGCGGTTTCATGCCGCCAATTCGATAGCGATCCCCCGGGGAAAACACGTGTCCGACATCGACCTGACGCAGCTCGACAGGGCGCTCGCCGCCGCTCACCAGCCCGCCTTGCAGGCGGCGCTTGTGCACCTGACCGGCGAGGACCATTGGCTCCGTCCCGAATGGGCTCCCGCCTATGTCCCACTGTCGCGGGGCGACACCGGCGTTCCCGAGGCTGAGCAGGAAAAGTTCCTGGCGGAGGCCAAGGCCGCCCTGGTCGAATGGTTCGGCAGTGGCGACAGAAAGACCCATCAGCCCTCCGACGCCACCCTGCGCCGGATGATGAGCTTTGTGGCCGGGGCGGAGATCCCTGAGGGCTACGCCGACTTTCTCGTCGACGAGCTCAGCCTTGCCGAGACCAATACCAAGACGCCGGTCTGGGATGCGCCGCGCCTGAAGGAAGGCGCCGCGAAGCTGCATGTCCTGGTCATCGGTGCTGGCATGTCCGGCCTGCTCACGGGTATCCGCCTCAGCCAGGCTGGCGTGAGCTACGAGATCCTCGACAAGAATGCTGACGTCGGCGGCACCTGGTTCGAGAACACCTATCCGGGTTGCCGGGTGGACTCCTCCAACCACATCTACTCCTACAGCTTCGAGCCCAACCACCACTGGCCCCAGCACTTCTCCACCCAGCCGATCCTGCTGGAGTATTTCCGCGGGGTTGCCGACCGCTACGACCTGCGAGGCAAGATCGCCTTCGAGACCGAGGTCGAGACCCTCGACTGGGACGAACCCCGGGCCCTCTGGAAGGTCGTCGTCCGCGACCGGACGGGCGCGCGCCGGGTGATCGAGGCCAACGCCGTGGTCACCGCCGTGGGCCAGCTGAACCGGCCTCGCATGCCCGACATCAAGGGGCGGGACCGGTTCGCCGGCCCGGCCTTCCATTCCGCCCGCTGGCGCCATGACGTGGACCTGACGGGCAAGCGCGTGGCGGTGATCGGCACCGGGGCGAGCGCCTACCAGTTCGTGCCCGAGATCGCGGGCAAGGTGGGCAGCCTGACCGTCTTCCAGCGCACGCCGCCCTGGGGCCTTCCCGTGCCGCACTATCACGAGGCCGTGCCGGACGGCATGAACTGGCTGCTGGAGCACGTGCCCTACTACGACAAGTGGTACCGCTTCTGGATGTTCTGGATGGTCACCGACGGGCTTTTGCCCATGGTCACGGCCGATCCCGGCTGGAATGGCCCGCCGACCGCGGTGTCCGCGATGAATCTCGGGTTCCGGGAGATGATCGCGGGCGCCATCGCCGCCCAGGCCCCGAACCGGCCCGATCTGGTCGAGAAGGTCGTCCCGACCTATCCCGTGGGCGGCAAACGCTCGCTCCTGGAC
>Ga0079300_10000863_pt1 | contig 11754 bp, 6 predicted proteins | sample Wag4_2014_7_11_FD_74799 | JGI IMG/M metagenome (GOLD analysis project Ga0079300, IMG submission 74799) | Fresh water microbial communities from Ohio, USA - Utica-2 Time Series HT 2014_7_11 | ecosystem: Environmental > Aquatic > Freshwater > Water tank | place: USA: Ohio | collected 2014-07-11
GTTCATTGTCTTCCTGAAGCTGCGCCTGGAATTCGTGGCCCAGGGCCGCTTTGAAGCCCCCAGCGCAGCCATCCCCGATCCCCTGGCCAGCACCCCCTAGAACAGCCCCAGGAATTTGCGCCGGACGGCCCGGCCCTGACCGCCATCCTGCTGGTAGCGGGGCTTGTTGTCGCCGATGGTGAGCAGGGCCTCCTTGTTCTTCCACCACACCCAGTCGCGGATCGGCGGGGTGTCGGCCAGTTGCTGGCGGCTGAGGCCCAGGCCGAGCCGGGCGGAAGCGTCCAGCAGCACATCCAGCATCTCCTCACCGCTGCGGCACCGAGCCAGGGCCTCGCTGGTGCGTTTGGCGCCGTTGAGGGCCTTGACCAGGGCGTTCACCCGCTGGCTCACGGGCAGCTTCTGCAGGTCCTGGGCCGGAACGGGGTTGGGGCGAGCTGTGTCGTCCTGATCCGCGCCCGCTCGCTTGTCAGCTCCGCTCATCAGGCCTCTCCCCGACTGGTTTCCGACCGTACGCAAGATCCGGGGTGGTGACAAGGAACACATCGAGGGGCAGACTGAGGCCATCGCATCCTTCCGATGACGCCCCCCAGCCGTCCCGCCCGTCACTGGGTCATCGGGGACGTTCACGGTTGTGCCGAGAGTCTTCAGCAGCTGGTTCGCCAGCTTCCAGGTGACGACCGGCTGGTGCTCTGTGGAGATGTGATCAACCGCGGTCCGCGGATCCTCGAGACGATGGAGCTGGCCTGGAGCCTGGTCAAGAGCGGCCGGGCCGTGTGGCTGCAGGGCAACCATGAGGCCGATCTTGCGGCGGCCCTCGGCCGCGACGACCGCGAATCCCGGCGCAACCTGGCGGGCTGCGACACCTACCGGCAACTCGGCGACCGCACCTGCCGGCGCTGGGAGCAGCGGCTCGCGTCCCTGCCCAGCCTGTACCCGGGCCGGGGCTGGATCGCCACCCATGCGGGCTTCGATCCCCACACCTGGCAGCCCGACCTGCGGATCCGCCAGCCGTTCTGGCAGGCCTACGACGGCCGCTTCGGCGACGTGGTGATCGGCCACACGCCCGGACCCTGCGTGCGTCGCCGCGGCTCGATCGTGCTGATCGATACCGGTGCCTGCTACGGGGGCACCCTGAGCGCCTACTGCCCGGAAACCGGGGCAGTGCGCCAGGTGGCCGGCAGCCGCGACCGGTTGCAGCGCAGCCTCGCGGCCCGGCAGGCCTGAGCCCGGGCCGGCACCGTGCTCACGGTCTTCCGCAGCAATCGGGCCGAGATTCTGGTGGATCTGCTGGCCCGCCAGCTGCATCTCAGCCCCCCCGATCCGTTCGCGACGGTGTCGGTGGTGGTGAACACCTGGCCCACGAGCCGTTGGCTGGGGGAGCAGCTGGCCCTGGGGCTGGGCGATCCCGACGCGCCCTGCGCCGATGGAATCGCCGCCAACCTGCGCTTCCCGTTTCCGGGCAGCCAGCTGCGGCATCTGGTGGATCAGCTGCTGGGGAGCGACGGGGTGGCCGATCCCTGGCGGGCCCGCGAGCTGGTCTGGCCCTTGCTCGACCTGTTGCCGGCCCTGGTGGAGCGCCCGGAAGCCGGACCGCTGCAGCGCTGGCTGGGCGAACGGCAGGGATCCAGCCGCGCTGGCCCGCAGCAACTGGACCGGGCGCTCTGGCAACTGGGGCGGGCGATCGCCGACGCCTTCGACGACTACACCCTCTACCGCCCGGAGATGCTGGAGGCCTGGCTGGGGGGCAACGCCCACGATGGCGACGGCCGGCCGCTGCCCCCTGGGCAGCTCTGGCAGCCCCTGCTGCTGCGCCAGCTGGCCGAACGCCTGCCGGAAGCTCCCTTCGGCCTGCGGGTGCGGCAGGCGATCGCTCGCCTGCGCCAGGGCCTGCTCGGGGCAGCGCCGGTGCCGAACCCGCTGCGCCTGTTCGGCCTGAGCAGCATGGCGCCCCTGCAGGTGGAGCTGCTCCAGGCTCTGGCCAGCCTGGTGGAGGTGGAGGTGTATCTGCTCACCCCCTGCCGCGAACTCTGGCGCCGCCGCGACCAGGCCGCCAGCACGCCCCTCGGGGAGGACTGGCTGCTGGCAGTGCCGCGGCTGGAGGCCCGCTTCGGGCGGCTCGGCGCCGAATTCCAACAGCTGCTCGAGGGCACCGGTGCCACCCAGCTGGCGCGGGTGGAGGAGCGGGATCTGTTTCTGGGAGCGGCCAGCGCCGCCGAGCTGGCCGGCCGCAGCCCGACGCTGCTGGAACAGCTGCAGGAGCAGCTGGTGGATCCGCAGCAGCGGCCGACGCTGCAGCTGCAGCCCGGCGATCACTCCCTCACCTTCCTGGCCTGTCCGGGGCGGCTCCGTCAGGTGCAGATCGTGCGCGACCGGGTGCTGCAGCTGATGGCCGACGACCCGAGCCTGACACCGCGGGATGTGCTGGTGATGACGCCGGACGTGGAGGCCTTCGCCCCGCTCGTGGCGGCGGTGTTCGGCGACAGCAGCGCCACGGGCGTGGCACTGCCCTGGCGCCTGACCGACCGCAGCCAGCAGAGCGATCCGGGCATCGCTCAGGGGCTGCTGGGCCTGCTGGGCCTGGGCGGCGAGCGGCTCACCGCCTCAGCGCTGGAGGCCCTGCTGGCCTGTGCGCCGCTGCTGCAGCGCCATGGCATCGACCCCGCCGAAGCTGGAGCGATCAATGCACTGCTGCAACGGGCTGGGTTCCGCTGGGGGCTCGACGGCCGGGCCCGCGACGGCGACCCCAGCCACAGCTTCTCCTGGGCGATCGACCGGCTGCTGCTGGGACTGGTGCTGCCGGAGCAGCCCGGGCTGGCGCCGAACGCCACCGCCCCCCTGACCATGACGGTGAGCCTGGAGCAGCAAAGCCGCTGGCTGGCTCTGCTGCTGGGGCTGCGGCAGGCCCTGCTGCAGCTGGAGCAGCCGCGCACGCCGCAGGCCTGGGTCGCGCTGCTGCGGCCACTGCTGTCGAGCCTGTTCGCGGAGGAGGGCGACTGGAGCTGGGAGCTGCCGCCGATCCAGGCCGCCCTGGCCGACTGGCTGGCCGCGGCGGGTGCCTGTCCCCTGACCCTGGCGGCACCGGTGGTGGCGGAGGTACTGGCGGAACGCCTCAGCGCCGATAGCGGCCGTTTCGGCCATCGCTCCGGTGCCCTGACGATCAGCGGTCTGGAGCCGATGCGCGCCATCCCCCACCGGGTGATCGTGCTGATGGGCCTCGATGGCGGCGCCTTTCCGCGGCAGCGGCAGCGCCCGGGCTTTCATCTGATGGAGCAGGGGCGGCAGCTGGGGGACCCGAATCCGGCCGATCAGGACCGCTACGTGCTGCTGGAGAGCCTGCTCTCGGCGCGCCAGCACCTGGTGATCACCTGGAGCAGCCGCGACAACCGCAGCGGCGAGGCGCTGATGCCCTGCACACCGGTGCGCCAGTGGCTGGCGCTGCTGGAGCAGGACCTGGGGACAGCGGCCATGGCCCAGCTGCTGTGGGAACCGGCGGCCAATCCGCTGGAACGGCGCAACTTCATCGCCGCAGGGCCGCTGCCGCCGATCTGCAGCGATCGGCGCCTGCTCCAGGTCAGACGCCTGCTGGAAGAGCAGCGGCCGGAAGCACCCCGGCCGCTGGCGGCGGCGGCCGGGGTGCTTCCGGCCGCGTGTGCAGCCCCCCAACCGTCCCATGGGGATCTGCTGGCCTGGCTCCAGGCGCCCCAGGCCAGCTGGCTGGTCAGCCTGGGGCTGCGACCGAAGGAGTGGGGTCTGCAGATGCGCGATCGGGAGTCGCTCAGCCTGGAGGAACGGCAGCGGGCCCAGCTGCTGCGCGACACCCTCGACCGCCAGACCCTGCCTGACTGGGCGCAGGAGCAGCGCGGCCGCGGCCTGCTGCCGGCCGGCGCGGCCGGCGAGCTGGAAACCCGCCAGCTGCGGCAGCGCTGGTGTTCCCTGCAGGCCGTGCTCAACGAGCTGGGGGATCAGGACCTGGTGACGGCAACGGCGGTGGGGCTTGAAGCGATGCTGCCCCTGCGCGGCGGCCGGGTAGTACTGGCCCACGGTGCCCGGCCGCGGCCGGCCCAGCGGCTGGAACTGTGGCTGGGGCTGCTGCTGGCCAGCGCCGGCGGTCTGGCGCCGTCTGGCGGCCTGCTGGTAGGGCGTGACGACCACAGCTTCCGGGTGCTGGAGCAGCTGGAGCCCCTGACGGCCGGGCAGGCCGTCGTCCAGCTGGAGCAGCTGCTGAACCTGCGGGACCGGTACCGCCACCGCTGCTGGCCTGTGCCGCCGGGCAGCGGCTGGGCCTGGGCCACAGCCGAACGGCGCCGGCCGGGCAGCGGCTTCCAGGCGGCACGGACGGAATGGGAAGGGGGGTTCGGCAGCAGCGCCGAGCGGGAGGAGGCGGTGATGGCCTTGTGCTTCGGCCGCAGCACCAGCACCCGGGACCTGCTGGATGCCGACTTCAGCGAGGCGGCCCAGACGCTGCTGACGCCGCTGCTGGAGCGCCACAGTCTGGTGCGGACCCGGAGCCGGTCGCGATGAACGCAGCGCCGCCCAGCCGTTCAAGCCGGGAGCGGGCCGCCTCGGAGCTGCCCGATTTCGACGCCAACACCGTGCCGCTGCAGCCCCGGGTGATGCTGCTGGAAGCCAGCGCCGGCACGGGCAAGACCTTCGCCCTGGCCCATCTGGTGCTGCGGCTGGTCACCCGCGCGGAGGATCCCCTGCCGTTGGAGCGGCTGCTGGTGGTGACCTTCACCGAGGCGGCCGCGGCCGAACTGCGGGACCGCATCGCCCTGCGCCTTCAGCAGGGCCTGGCGGTGGTGGAGTCGGTGGTGGAGTCCGGGGTGGAGGCGGTGGTGGAGTCCGGGGTGGAGCCAACGGAAGCCGGCGGCGACCAGGTGCAGCAGGTCGCCGCGGCCGACCCGGTGCTGGCGGCCTGGTACACCCTCCAGGCCGATGATCCCGTCAGCCGTCAGCGGCTGCGCGGCCAGCTGCTGCTGGCGCTGGAGGCCCTCGATCGCGCCGACATCACCACGATCCACGGCTTCTGCCGCCGCACCCTGCAGCGCCAGGCCCTGGAAGCCGGGGAGGGACCGGCCCTGGAGCTGGAACAGGACGATGGCGAACAGGCCGCCCAGGTGGTCCACGACTACTGGCTGCAGCAGGTGCTCACCCTGCCGGCGGACCTGCTGGCGGGACTGCAGCAGCAGGGGATCACACCGGCGCTGCTGGAGCGCCTGCTGCGCCGTCTCGACAGCGATCCAGCCCTGGAGCTGGCGCCGCTGCCCTGCGGCTGGGCAGAGACGAAGGGACTGCAGGAGCAGCTGCCCGCGCTGGTGGAGCGGTGCTGGCGAGCCTTCACCCAGGCCTGGCAGGACCGGGGCGAGGCCCTCGAGCAGGCCCTCTGCCAGAGCGCGGCCGACCTGCGCAGCCGCGGCATCACCGACACCAAGCCCTATTCCCCGCGCCCCAACCGCAACCGGGTGGGCGAACTGAACGCCTGGATCGCGACCGTGGCCCCGGAGGGCGGCGGTGCTGGCTATGGGGCGGTGCTGGAACAGCCGCTGCTGCGGGAGTACTTCCACCCCGCCCCGTTCAGCAAGGTCACCGCCAACGCCTTCGGCAGCCCCGCCGCCCTGCCTGAACGGCCCCTGCTGGAAGCCATCGCCGCCCTGGTGGACGGTCCGGCCGAAGGGGTGCTCAGCCACGCCCTGCATCACGGTCGGGCGGAACTGCAGCGGCGTCGTGCCGCCAGCGGGCGCATCGGCTTCGGCGGCCTGCTCGCCGCCCTCGATCCGGCGAGCGCGACGAACAGCCATCGCAGTGACCAGGTCCAGGCCCTGCTGGCGGCGGTTTCCGCGCGGTACCGGGTCGCCCTGATCGATGAGTTTCAGGACACCGATCCGATCCAATGGCGGATCCTGCAGCAGTGCTTCGTGGCTGGGGCTGGCGAGGCCCCCCGCCACCTGCTGGTGATGGTGGGAGACCCGAAGCAGGCCATCTACCGCTTCCGCGGCGGCGAACTGGCGACCTACCGCCAGGCCCGCGACCGCGCCGACAGCCGTTATGGGCTGCGCGAGAACCGGCGCTCCGAGACGGCCCTGGTGGCGGCGCTCAATGCTCTGATGGCACCGGGCCTGGTGCGCTCGGACCTGCAGGTGCCCGCCGTGCTGGCGCGAGCTGCCAAAGGCGAACTGCTGCTCGAGCCGGGGATCTCCCCGCTGCAGCTGCTGCCGCTCGACGACGAGGAGCAGCTGCCCGCGCTGGTGGCAGGCCTGTGCCTGGAGCTGCTGCAACGGGGCCCGGCCCTGCGGCTGCCGGACGGTGCCATCCGGGCGCTCAACCCGGACGACCTCTGCCTGCTGGTGAGCACCCACCGCCAGGCTGAACAACTGCGCCATGCCCTTGAGCAGCGGGGTCTGCCGAGCCGGTTGGTGAGCCGCGGCGATGTGTTCGCCAGCGAAGCCGCTGCCGCCCTCCAGCGCCTGCTCGATGCCCTTGCCGATCCGGTCCATCCCGGTCGCCTGCGGCTGCTGGCAGCCTCGCCGTTGCTGGGCTGGGACGCCACCCGCCTCAGCGAGGCTCCCCCCGCCGACTGGGAGCGGCTGGCCGACCAGCTGGCGGAGCTGGCCCAGCGGCTTGAGCGCACCGGGCTGCTGGCCTGCCTGGGGGAGCTGCTGAGCATCGAGGGACTGGCGCGGCTGTCGCTGGGAGGCCGGCTGCTGGCCGACCTGCAGCAGGCCGCCGAACTGGTGCAGGAGCGGATGCACCGGCTCGGGCTGGGCAGCGCCGCCGCCGCCGACTGGCTGCGTCGGATCCGCCTCGATCCCGATCGACGCGTGCCCGAAGAACACCAGCTCAACAGCACCGCCGCCGATGCGGCGATCGCCGTGGTGACGGTGCACCGCAGCAAGGGGCTGGAATATCCGGTGGTGATCTGCCCATTTCTCTGGCGGGCGCCGCCCCCCCCGAGCAGCAAGGCCACCGAGCTGGGCCGCCGCTGGCTGCCCCGCGGCGCCGAAGCACCCCGACTCGATCTGCACCGCTCCCCGCACTGGGGGCGCGGCCGCGAGGCGGCCCAGGCCGATCTGGCCGCGGCCGAGCAGGAAGCGGAACGGCTGGCCTACGTCGCCGCCACCCGGGCCCGCCATCTGCTCGTGCTCGGATGGCGTGACGCTGAACGCCACGGCGCCAATCCGCTCGCCCCCTGGCTGTTCCCGGCAGAGGCGGGAGGCGAGCCGGTGGACCTGCCTCTGCACCGGCTCGATCCAGCCGGCTTGCCGCCCCCGGGGGAACCCTGGCAGCCCCCCGCCCCGCAGGGGGAGCTGCTGGCCGGCGCCCTGCCCAGCCACCGCCTGGACACCAGCTGGGGACGCAGCAGCTATTCGAGCTGGGTGCACGGCAGGGGCGGCGCCGGTCCGGCAGCTGGCGATGAAGGCCGCGACACCAGCGACCCCGCCGCCGCAGCGGCACCTCCCTGCGAGCAGCACGACCCGGTGGAGTGCCAGCCGGAGTGCCTGCGGGAGCAGCGGGGCCCCCTGGCCGACTTCCCCCGCGGCGCCGGTCCGGGGGAGGCGCTGCACCGGATCCTGGAGCAACTCGACTACAGCCGCAGCGCATTGGTCGCGGAGCACCAGCGCCTGATCCACCAGGAACTGGCACGGGCCGGCCTGGCGGCCGAGCTGGCAGACAGGCTCAGCGTTGGCCTGGAGCGCCTGCGCTGCACGCCATTCGGCGGAGCGCTGGCAACGTTTCGACTGGCCGGGCTGACGCCGCGCACCTGGCTCAATGAGATGAACTTCGATCTGCCTCTGGCGGTGCCGCGCTCCGCCGGTGACACGGAGCGTGCCAACCCACCCCGGCTGCGCAGCGGCGATCTGGCCCGCTGCTTCCAGAACCACCCGGGCGGCCTGTTCGGAGCGGCCTATGGCAGCCGGCTGGCGTGTCTGGACATTGCCAGCCACGGGATCCTCACCGGCTCGATCGATCTGGTGTTCCGCCAGGGAGACCGCTGGTGGGTGCTCGACTGGAAAAGCAACTGGCTGGGTGAACGGGATGGCGCCGGGATCCCCGTGGCCTGCGGACCGCTGCACTACAGCCAGAGGGCGATGGCGGACCTGATGGCCGACAGCCACTACCCGTTGCAGGCCCACCTCTACCTGGTGGCACTGCATCGCTACCTGCGCTGGCGGTTGCCCGGCTACCAGCCCGAGCGCCATCTCGGCGGCTATGCCTACGCGTTCCTGCGGGGCGTGCCTGAGGAGACAGCGGCCGTGACGGCACTGGCGACGAGCGGCGGAGCGGTGCCGGGGCTGCTGGTGGAGCAGCCGCCCCTGCAGCGCCTGCTGGCCCTCGATGCGGCGCTGCGGGAGGGCAGCCGATGAACAGCGCAACCGCCCGCAAACCGCCTGGAGCGGGCGGGGTACTGGCCGCGGCCCTGACCGAAGCGCTGCCCAGGCTCTGCGCGGGCGCCGCACCGATCGACCCGGCCGTTCTGGCGCTGATCGGCGCCCTGGCCCAGGCCCTGGAGGACGGCACCCTGGAGCTCGACCTCGACGGAGCGATGCCGGAGGGGCTCGAAGCCGGCCGCTGGCCGGAGTCCTACCGCCAGGCCCTGCTGAACTCCCCCCTGGTGGCGCAGGCGACAGCGCCTGCTGAGGCGCCGGAGGCGCCGCTGGTGCTGGCTGGATCACGGCTGCGCTGGCGCCGCTGGCACCTGCAGCTGGAGTCGACCCTGGATGCCCTGGTGGCGCGGGCACGACAGAGCGTCACGCCCTTGCCTGACGCCGCTCCCCTGGCGGCATTCGCCGAGCTGGACGCCCAGCAGCAGCGGGCGGTGGCGGCGGCCCGGCAGCATGGATTGCTGCTGCTCAGCGGCGGCCCCGGCACGGGCAAGACAAGTCTGGTGGTGCAGCTTCTCGCCGAGCAGCTACACCACCACCCCCAGCTGCGGGTGCACCTGGCGGCACCCACAGGCAAAGCGGCAGCCCGCCTGCGGGAGGCGCTGGAACGGAACTGCGGCGCCCTGCCGGCCGCGCTCGCCGCGCGCGTGCTCGCGGCCCCCTGCTCCACCCTGCACCGCCTGCTGGAGAGCAGCGGTGAGCGCTTCGGACGCCATGCCGGCAGGCCGCTGGAGCTCGATCTGCTGGTGGTCGATGAACTGTCGATGGTGGATCTGCCGCTGATGGCAGCCCTGCTGGAGGCCCTGCCGGCCGACTGCCGACTGGTGCTGGTGGGCGACCCGGCCCAGCTGCCGCCGGTGGGGCCAGGGCCAGTGCTGCAGGAACTGATGCGACCGGAACGGCGCTCCCAGCTTGGGGATGGGGCCGTGGAGCTGTGCACCACCTACCGCAATGGCGGAGCGATCGCCGCGGTCACCGCCGAGCTGCGCCACGCAAGGCCGATTCAGCTCGCGGCCCTGGAGCCGATGCTGCGGCAGCTGGATCCCCAGGCCAACCTGCAATGGCTGCAGGCCGATGCGGCACTTGCGGCCCTGGCCGAGCACCAGCAACGGCTGGCAGCCCTGGCTGCAGCCGCAGACGATCAGCAGCAGCCGGAGGATTGGGCGGCGCTGCTGAACGAACTGGAACGCTGCGTGCTGCTCACCCCGATCCGCCAGGGCCGCTGGGGCGTGGCAGGGCTGCATCGCCAGCTGCTGGGCGAGGCGGCCGCTCGCGCCTGCAGCCAATGGCCACTCGGCACGCCCGTGCTCAACCGCCGCAACCTGCCTGAGCACGGGCTCGCCAATGGTGATGTGGGGGTGCTGGTGGGCCAGGGCAGCGCCAGACGGGTGCTGTTTCCCGGCGGACGGCAGCTCCATCCAGCCCTGCTGGGGCAGGCGGAGCCCGCCCTGGCGCTGACGGTGCACAAATCGCAGGGAAGCCAGTACGGCACGGTCTGGCTGTTGCTGCCGCCGGGTCGTGACTGGGATGCCCGACTGATTTATACCGGCCTCAGTCGGGCCAGGGAACGGGCCTGCCTGATCACCCCATCTGCGTGACCACCGAGCCCAGCCGTGCATGATGCCCCCCCGCTTGCCTCAGCAAGCCCGTCAGCCAGCCAGGCTCCGCAGCGCGAGCAGCGCCCCTGGGGCTGGTTTGAGACCCTGGCCCGCGGCGATCGTTATCAGGTGAAGCGGTTGTGCATCCATGCCGGTGAGCGGATCAGCCTGCAGCGGCACCGCTGGCGCAGCGAACACTGGGTGGTGGTGGGCGGCAGCGGCCTGCTGGAGTGCGATGGCGTCACGCAGACAGCTGCGCCCGGCATCAGCCTGTTCATCCCGGCGGGTGCGGTGCATCGGGCCAGCGCCACGGGTACCGACCTGCTGATCGTGGAGGTGCAGCGGGGCGACCAGCTGCGGGAGGACGACATCGAGCGGCTGGCCGACGACTACAGGCGAGCCAGCTGAAGGCGCTGGATGCTAAAGTTTCACTTCAACCTTTGAGAAGGGCAAGGCAGCGTTTTACGGGTGTCTGCCGGCCTGTCGAAGAAGGATCACCTCAGGCCCAGGCCAGACAACCGAACAATGACTGCAACGCACGAGAGCACCGCGGCCTCGGAACAGACGAGCGCGTCCATTTCCACGGACCCCGGCGTCAAGACCCCCACCATGACGGGTTCCCCGGCTACGGATTCCCCTACAACGAATTCCTTTACGACGGAGTCCCTTTCAGCGGAGTCCGTCACGACTCAGTCCGTCACGCTCGAGTCCGTCACGACTCAGTCCGTCACGACGGAGTCCGTTACGGCCCAGTCCGTCACGCTCGACAGCTCCTCCAACCCAGAACCGGCACAGCAGACCTCCGGCGAAGCGGTGGATGTCTCCGGATTCCGCCGTTTCGGCTTCGCGGCGGAGATTCTTACCGCCCTGGCGGAGATCGGCTACAGCGAGCCCTCCCCCATCCAGGAGGCCGCCATCCCCGAGCTGCTGCTTGGCCGGGACCTGGTGGGTCAGGCCCAGACCGGCACCGGCAAGACGGCAGCTTTCGCCCTGCCGATGCTGGCTCGCCTCGACCCCGACCTGCGCCGCCCCCAGGTGCTGGTGCTCGCTCCGACCCGCGAACTTGCCCTGCAGGTGGCAGCAGCCTTCAACAGCTACGCCGCCCATCTGCCCGCCGTGCGCACGGTGGCGATCTACGGCGGCGCCGACTTCCGCGACCAGATTCATCAGCTCAAGCGCGGCGCCCAGATCGTGGTGGGCACCCCGGGCCGGGTGATGGATCACATGCGCCAGGGCACTCTCGACCTCACCGGATTGCGGTCACTGGTGCTCGACGAAGCCGACGAAATGCTGCGCATGGGCTTCATCGATGATGTGGAGTGGGTGCTCAGCCAGCTGCCCGCGCAGCGCCAGGTGGTGCTCTTTTCGGCCACGATGCCGACCGAGATCCGACGCATCTCCCAGCAGTACCTGAGCAGCCCGGCGGAGATCACGATCCGCACCAAGGCTGCGGACGCCAGCCGCATCCGCCAACGGTTCCTGGTGGTGCAGGGCCCCCACAAGCTGCCAGCTCTGGAACGGGTTCTGGAGAGTGAAGGCGGCGAAGGGGTGATCATCTTTGCCCGCACCAAGGCCATCACCCTCACCGTGGCCGAATCGCTGGAGGCCCATGGCTATGACGTGGCCGTGCTGAACGGCGACGTGCCCCAGGCCCAGCGGGAGCGCACGATCGAGCGGCTGAAGAGCGGCCAGGTGGACGTTCTGGTCGCCACCGATGTGGCGGCCCGCGGTCTGGATGTGGACCGCATCGGCCTGGTGATCAACTACGACATCCC
>Ga0079300_10000870_pt1 | contig 11721 bp, 10 predicted proteins | sample Wag4_2014_7_11_FD_74799 | JGI IMG/M metagenome (GOLD analysis project Ga0079300, IMG submission 74799) | Fresh water microbial communities from Ohio, USA - Utica-2 Time Series HT 2014_7_11 | ecosystem: Environmental > Aquatic > Freshwater > Water tank | place: USA: Ohio | collected 2014-07-11
CCGCGGACCCAGTCGTTCCCCGCGCCGCCGTCGACGGTATCGTTGCCCATGTTGCCGTAGACAATGTCCCAGGCCGCATCGCCGAACAGCAGGTCGTTGTCCTTGCCGCCGACGACCCAGTCCTCGCCGTCGTTACCGCGCAGGGTGTCGTTGCCCATGTTGCCATGCATATCGTCGAAGCCCGAGCCGCCGGAGAGGGAGTCTTCACCCGCCTCGCCGCGCAGGTAGTTGGTGCCATTGGCTTCGATGATCGTGTCGTTTCCGGCGCCTGCCCAGTAGGTGTCGTTTCCCCCTAGAATGCTCTGGAACTCTTCAAGCCTGTCGTTGCCATCTCCACCTTCGACATAGTCATTGCCGAGGCCCCCTCGCACGATGTCGTCCCCGCCCAGGCCAAACGCCTTCTCGTTGCCCTCCCGAAGACTGATGACATCGCTGGCTGCGGTACCCAGAACCTGAGCGTTCTTGGCAAACCCGTTGAGGCCCAGGTCGCGACCGACCGCCAGGTAGTGCGCCAGACCGCTTGCGTACTGCCCTGACTGCACGGCGCTCGCAACACTGGCATAGGTGGAAAGGTAGTAGGCCTCATTAAAACCTGCTGCACCCATGCTGGCAGGGTTCGTTCCGCCCGGGCCGGTGGAAAACGCCTGATTGGGTGTGACGTTGAAGAAATGCCGGTCGACGGTGCCATCGAGTCGCTGAACGTTCTCGAACGTGACGAAAGACAAGGCACCATCTGGGCGGGCATAGGGAAAGAACGTGTGTCCGTTGCCCTGAAAGCTGCCTCGACTCACACCCTGGCCAAGCAAGAGGGAGTTGGCGGCGGCCGTCAGGCCGTCGAACTGACTCCACATCACCGAGACGAATTTGCCGTCGCCCGTGTTTATGAAAACCTCGTTTGACTGGCTGTTGGGCCGCACCTGTCCGTTGACGTAATCCGGTTCGGATGTCGAAACGAGGTCGAGAAAGCCATCTCCATTGACGTCGATCAGTATAGAGTCATGTCCCGGATCACCTTTACCTAAGTAGGCATTAAAGAAAATACCGTCAGTTACGTCTGTGAAATGAAGCCCGCCATCATTCCTTAGAACCTGCGTGACCGAATAATCTTGTCCACCATCAGCGCTTCCAGGGTTCCACAAGAGCGAATTGATCAGAATATCAATCAAACCATCGTTATTGTAGTCAAAAACTAGGACCTGAAGATCGTGAGATTTGTCTGGATCAAAAGCTGAATTTGCCCCCGCATATGTAGAGTTTCGATCAAAGTATGGCCGTGGTAGCGAAGTTAGAGTCCCGAAAGCGCTGTTGGACTCAAGCTGGATGTTCGAGATCACATAGCTCTCGGCGTTCGTGAAGTTCGCACGGGTTTTCAGATCAACCACCACGATTTCGCTGCGGCCGTCATTGTCGAAGTCGGCGAAAGCGCTGGCCGATCCTCCGGTCCAGTTTGCAAAGGTGTAGGCGTCTGATCGGACCAAGTCTGCATTCGGCCGATCAAATGCGATCGGGAACGACCGGAACCCGCCCTGGCCATCGCCTAAATTTAAAATCAATACAGGGCGTTCTGGGTTTGTTTGAAACCAAGTCGTACCATAACTATTTCCGGTCTTCCAAATCTCGGGAAGTGGGCCTGAAGAATGATAGGCAGAAGCAACGACATCCATTTTACCGTCGCCATTGAAGTCACCGTTATAGCCTTCGTGACTGGTCGTGAGGAATGATGTCGTCTGGTTACTGAAGCCAGATGGTGTCCACGTAAACAGCGTCGAAGGGACCGGTGTGAATGGAGACTCGTTGTGACCGGCGATGAATAGATCGTTTCTGCTGTCACCGTTGAAGTCTGCGATCCGGATCATCGACGTGCCCTGTGACGCCGCTACACCCAGCAGACCAGATGCCGATAGTTGAGTTGCCCCTGCCGCCGAGGTTGAAATCATCGTGATTGGCACATTCGGCGGAGTACCGGGTGTAGAACCAAAATCAGAACGGAACGACCAGCCGCTGATGACAATCTCGGGCCATCCGTCGCCAGTCAGATCGCCAGAGCTGCTATAAAGAATGTGGGCGATCTGCCGGCCGGTCACCGCGTCCACGCCCGGGGTATTGGCGCTTCCGATATACGACACGGTGAACCGGGAAGCATCCCAGGCCGCTGTCGTCGGGATGGGGTTGAGCGTGGCAGGTGTAGGTCCGGGCATGTATCGACCTTCTCGTTTCTACACGCTCTCTTGTTCGACGAACTCTAAAGCTGTCAACAAGTAGGGTCCAGTTTGGGCAAGAATGCCCGGTTCGTCCGTCGTCGGAACAGAAAGGTATCGGTACGACTCCAGGGACGTCCACCACATCGGTCAGGCAACGCGTATTGGAGGTGACGGCACGCTCGGCCTGTCTGAACCCTGGCACCACGCGTTCAGGGTACGCTTTCGGCATGGTGGCGCTTACGTGCAGGGTCTCCACGGCGGCCGTGTGCTCACGCACTTAGGACGCTTCATCCCGCTTCAAGTCTCGAGCTGATGCCGCCCCGACGCTAAGGGCGGCGATAGAGGGTCGAAAACCTACGCCCTGGAGGGGCCCACAAGTCCCGATCTACATACTTTTTGCATGCCCGCCGAAGCCATCCGGCCTAAGTCATTGATTTAATGGCGCACCCGACACGATTCGAACGTGTGACCTTTGCCTTCGGAGGGCAACGCTCTATCCAGCTGAGCTACGGGTGCGTCTTCAGCGGAGGGGCCTTCTAGCTGAAAGGCGGGCGGATGGCTACTGCGACGAGACGCTGGCGCGGAACTCGCGTTCGGCGAGGACCTGGCGATCGGCGGGGGAGAGGTCGGACAGGCGCTCCAGGGTCACGGTGCGGATCGCAGCCGTGCACGGATAGACGTTGGGATAGGGGCCCACCGGGGCAACGCCAGGGGCGCCGTCCTTGCGCAGGCGCGCAGACTGGGACGCGTCCAGCAGCCGCTCGATCCGGCCTTCGAAGGGCGGCGGGGGTTTGGGAAGTTCCGTCATGCCCCCGCCCCCACCAGGGTCTTGCCCATGCCCTGGCCGGAGAGGGCGACCAGGGCGTCGACGTATCCGAGGCCGCAGTCCGTGATGCGCAGGCGCACCTGCCCCGGGCGGGGCTCAGGGACCGGCGCCTCCGCGAGGCTGTAGCCGTCCAGGGTGTCCAGGCTTTCGTCGACGACCTTCTTCATTCCCTGTCCTCCTTCAGGCCAGACCCAGCATGCGGGGCAGGTCGGGCTGGCCGGTGTGGGCCGTGACCCCTCCATCCACCGCCAGGATGGACCCGGTCATGTAGCTGGCGTCGTCCGAGGCCAGGAAGGCGACCACGGCGGCGATCTCCTCGGGCCGGGCGAAGCGGCCCATGGGCACCCGGGCATCCCAGGCCTCGCGCACCCCCTGCAGGTCGTTGATGCCGGCGATGATGGGGGTATCTACCGGCCCTGGGCAGACGGCATTGACCCGGATGTTCTCCCGGGCGTGGTCGATGGCCACCGAGCGGGTCAGGTTGATCACCCCGGCCTTGGCGGCGTTGTAGGCGGCAAAGGCGAAGTCTCCCGCAAGGCCCGAGATGGAGGCGGTGTTGATGATGGCACCGCCACCCCGGGCGCGCAGGGCGGGAATCGCCGCCTTGCAACCGTAGAAGACCGAGGACAGGTCCACGTCGATCACCCGGCGCCAGTCCTCGACGGCCAGGTCTGCGGCGGTGGCGAAGCTGCCGATACCCGCGTTGTTGAACAGGATGTCGAGGCCACCGAAGGCCTGGACCGCGTCGGCCACCAGGGCGTCGACCTCGGGCCAGACAGCCACGTCCACCCGGCGGAACCTGGCCCGCCCATCGCTCAGTTCGGCGGCCAGGGCCTCACCGGCCTCGGCGTTCAGGTCGGCCAGGAGCACCGAGGCGCCCTCGGCGTGGAACCGGCGGGCGGCGGCGGCGCCAATGCCCGAGGCCCCGCCCGTGATGACCGCCACCTTGCCTTCAAACCGTCCCATGGGCGTCTCCGCATCCGTGCCTTTGCGCCACCCTGCCCCAGGGTGGCGGGGGATGCACCCCTGACACCGTGTCAGATGGCCGGTTTCATCCACGTGTCGTGATTCCGTCGCGGATTCTGTCACAGAGGTTCGCCATGGGTTCCACTGTCTTTCGGGAGGCCAAGGTGGCGACTCGGCAGCATCAAGGACATGCGGCCCAGCGGGAACTGCCGCCGGTAGAGACCCTGCGCGACTGGATCGGCGAAGGCCTGAGGGCGGCTGGCGGGGAATGCCACCGCTCCCTCATCCTGTCCTATATCGCCAGCCGCACCGGCCTGCCTGCCAGTCGCGATCTCGAAACCCGGATAGTCAGGGCTTTCGAAATGGAGGCGGCGGACCTCGCCTCTCCCTTCGAGCCCCGGTTTGGGTCTGGTTCCCATCGTTGGCGGCTGCGCTCCCGGGAGACCCAATCCGGACAGGTCTGAAGGCGGAGCCGCATACTGCAGCGGCCTGAGGCCCATCGGTGCGGTCGAGGCGGCGCCCGGAAGCGGACTCAGATCTCGAGACAGATCTTGCCGAAGTGCTTCTGAGAGAGCTGGTGGGCGAAGGCTGTGGCGATGCCGTCCAGGGGGAAGGTGGAATCGATCACCGGGCGGATCGTCGAGACCTCCAGGGCCCGGATCATCTCCTCCTGCTCCTGGCGGGAGCCCACGGTGACGCCCTTCACGGCGATGTTCTTGGACATGATCACGGCCGTGGGCACCTCACCGGCAAAGCCCGCCAGCACGCCGATCAGCGAGATATGCCCGCCGATCCGGGTGGCCGTGACGGACTGGCCCAGGGTACCGGCCCCGCCGATCTCGACCACGACATCGACGCCCCGTCCACCGGTCAGGGCGGCGGCGGCGGTGCCCCATTCCGGGGTCTGGCGATAGTTCACCAGGTGGTCCGCCCCCAGGGCCTTCAACTTCTCAAGCTTCTCGTCCGAGGAGGAGGTCGAGATGACGGTGGCGCCCGCCGCCTTGGCCAGCTGCAGGGCGAAGATGGAGACCCCGCCCGTGCCCTGGGTCAGGACCACATCGCCGGGCTTGATCCGCGCCTCGACCATCAGGGCCCGCCAGGCGGTGAGGGCGGCGCAGGGCAGGGTTGCGGCCTCGGCGAAGGACCAGCCGGCCGGCATTCGCGTGAAGGCCCGGGCCGGCATGGCCACGAACTCCGCCGCAAAGCCGTCGGCATGGTCCCCGGGCACGCCCAGCAGGCGCTCCAGGACCGGTCCGCCCGTCTGCCAGTTGGGGAAGAAGGTCGACAACACCTTGTCACCGGGTGCAAGGCCCGCGACCCCCTCACCGACGGCGACCACCTCGCCGGCACCGTCGGACATGGGGATGCGGCCGTCGGCGGACGGGATCATGCCCGCCACTACCGCGAAATCATGGAAGTTGAGCGAGCTGGCGCGGACCCGGACCAGGAGCTCGCCGACACCGGCGACGGGCTGGGCCCTCTCCTCGATGACCAGCTTGTCCAGCCCGCCCGGGGCGCGGATGGCGGCGACTTTCATGGGCCTCTCCCTGTCTGGCCACTCGGGGCCGGTGTGCTTTCGCAGAGCACATTGTCCAGTATCGCCGCCGCCGCAAGGTCACGCGACGTCAGCCCTCGTCCCCCGACGGCAGGAATCCCAGTGTGCAGGAATCAAGGGCGGCGGGGGATGAAGACCTCGACCCCGGGGCCGACCCCGCGGGCCGCGGCGTAATTCCCGAGGTTCAGGGCCAAGCTCATGCGGCCCCGGGAGTCGGGATAGAAGAGGACCGCCCCCTCGGGCACGTCGCTGAAGGTGCGGACATAGGGCGCAGGCTCAGGCCGGCCGGCCACGGTCAGGGGGACGACATCCCCGATCCTCCAGCCCAGGCCGGCGAAGGCCTCGGCGGAGAGGTCAAGGATCAGGTTTCCATAGGGCCCGTCCGTGCCGATGGCGTGGGCCCGGACGCCGTCCGGCCCAATCCTCGGTGGCGCGAGGTCGAGGCGCACGAGGGACTTTGGGTCGATCTCCGGGCCGACGCCCGCCCAGTCGTCTCCCCGGGCCAGATGGCCGGCGACGGGGGCAAAGATATCCCGGCCGTGGAAGGTGGAGGAACGGCGGGCGCCGATCATCCAGGCCTCGTTGCGGATCTCCCGGGCGGCCACGACCGGGTCGGCGGCGTCCAGCAGGGTGATGAGGCCGTTGTCCGGCAGGACCAGGCTCTGGCCACGCCGGGTCCGGGCGACGATAGCGCGGCGGGACGAACCCACCCCGGGGTCCACCACGACCATGATCACGGCGTCCGCCGCCAGCCAGGGTGCAGAGCCCGCCAGCAGGCAGGCGCCGGCGGAGACGTCGTAGGGCGGGACCCGGTGGCTGATGTCGAGGAGGCGGGCATCTGGCGCGAGGGACAGGATGACGGCCCGACAGATGGCGACGGCGTCATCGATCTCGTCGAAGTCCGAGAGGAAGCCCACCATCCGCCCGGGCGTGGCGCGGGAGACTCCCGGGACCAGGGACAGGGCGAGGCCGGCGGCCAAAAGGCCGCGCCGGGGCAGGGCGACGGACACCATGCGGTCAGGTCCCGAGGGCGGCGTAGAGTCGCCGGGAGGTGATCTCGCGGAGGTTGGGCGTGCCGGCGCCCGGTATGCTGCCATTGAGATTCTGGATCATGCCCACGAAGACGACGTCGTTCGTCGGGTCGATCCAGAACCAGGTGCCGAAGGCCCCGCCCCAGTAGAAGGTGTCCTTGCCGTGGGGCGTGGCGGCGGCGGCCGGGTCCTCGATGACGGCGAAGTCCAGGCCAAAGCCCACGCCCGCCTGGGACGGACCGTAGAGGTCCACCGTCAAACCTGGCGCGAGGACGCTGCGCCGCATGAGGCGGACCGTCTCCGGCTTCAGGACCCGGGCGCCGCCCAGGACGCCACCGTCCAGCAGGGCCTGGGCAAAGCGGAAGTAGTCCCCGGCCGTGGACAGGAGTCCCCCGCCCCCGGACAGGAAGACCGGCGGCGTGACCGGTATGACCTGGGGAGGACCGGCGACGATCCGGCCTTCCTTGTAGGTATGAATGCGGGCCACCCGGGGCGCCTTCTCCGGCGGGACATGGAAGCCGGTGTCCGTCATCTTCAGGGGATCAAAGATATGACGGCGCAGGTAGTCGTCGAGGCGTTCGCCCGAGAGCCGCTCGACCAGGTAGCCCTGGATATCGACGCTGGGCCCATACCGCCAGTCCGTCCCCGGCTGGGCGGCGAGGGGCAGGGCGGCGAGCCGGCGGATCATCTCCTTCAGGTCGCCGGACCGGAGGCCCGCCTGGGCATAGCCGGCGCTGACGTCGAAGCCGGCGGTATGGCTCATCAGCTGGGCCATGGTCATGGGCGAGGCCTGGGGGACGAGGCTCCCGTCCGGCGCCTTTACCTTCAGGCCCGCGAACTCGGGTATATGCCGGGCGACGGGATCGTCCAGCTTCCAGAGCCCCTTCTCCCAGAGCTGCATCATGGCGACCCCGACCACCGGCTTGGTCATGGAGGCGATGCGCCAGATCGTGTCCGGCCGGGCCGGGGCACCGGTCTCGACATCGGCGAGGCCCCGGGTCTCGAAGTGGATCACCTTCCCCTTTCGCGCGGCCAGGGTGGTGACCCCGGCCAGCTGCCCCTTGTCCACCAGGGCCTGCAGGTCGTCGGAAAGGGCCTTCAGCCGGGCAGGATCGAAGCCGGCGGCCCGGGGGTCCGCGAGAGGCAGGGTGGGGGCGGCGGCCAAGGCCCCTCCCGGGAGACCGGCGGCGAGGACGGGTGAGGCGGCGGCGGCGGCGAGAAGCTTGCGGCGGGTCAGGCGCATGGGCATGGTTCCGATCATGAGGACTGGCGCGTCACCTGTGATCCTGCACGCTGCAGGCCGACCGGCGCAACCTCCGGTTCGGCGGGGTCTGGGTGCCCTGATGGCGGCTGGCCTGCTGGCCGCGGCGACCCCGGCCGCCGCCGCGGGCGCCTGCACCGGGATCGCGCCGGGCGCGGACCGTCCCGTGCGGGACCTGGCCTATGCCGCGCCTGAGCCCGGCGTGCCGGCAGACGCCTTCATCCTGGACCTCTGGCCGGGGGCCAGCCCCCTTCCCGCGCCCCTGGTGGTCTTCGTCCACGGCGGGACCTGGATGCACGGCGGCAAGTATGCGGGCACAGCGGGACAGGCCCGGGCCTTTCGGTCCGCCGGCTTCGCCTACGCCACGGTGAACTATCGCCTGCTCCGGCATGGCCCGCCGCAGGCGGCTGCCCAGGATATCGCCCGGGCCGTGGCCTTCCTGAGAGGGGAAGCCAAGGGGTGCGGGCTCGACCCCGACCGCATCATTCTGATGGGGCACTCTGCCGGCGCCCACCTGGCGGCCCTGGTCGCCCTGGACGAATCCTACCTGGCCCAGGCGGGCGTCCCGCCCGAGGTGGTGCGGGCCGCGGTGCTCCTGGACGCCTATGGCCTCGACATCGCCCGGCATGTCCGCGAGACCGGGGACCCCGTCTACGCCAGGGTCTTCGGCCCCGAACCCATGGGCTGGACAGCCCTGTCACCCGTCAGCCACGCCGCGCCCGGGCGCCGCCCGCCCCCGATGATCCTGCACGCCGTGGCCGGCAATCCCGAGACACCGGGCCAGGCCGAGGCCCTGGCGGAAGCCCTCCGCGCCGCCGGCGGCGAGGTCGAGGTTCATGCGGCGCAGGGCGAGAGCCACAACAGCCTCAACTACGGCTTTGGCGCCCAGGGGGACGCGACCACCCGCCTGACCCTGGACTTCCTCTCCGCAAGGGTCCGATAGCGCGCGGGGCTTGTCAGGAAGGGCCGGGGAGGCCTTAATCCGCCGCGACATTCCGATCATTCAGGAAGGACGCCCTCCATGAACGCGCCGACGCCGCCCACAGCGGGACCGCTGACCTTCGGCTTCAATCCCCACGACGACATGAACGACTTGCGCATGAGCGAGAAGGCGACGCCGCTCTACGAGCACGTCAAGCGCTTCATCGCCGAGACCGTCGTGCCCATGCAGAAGGAATTCCAGGCCCTGGGCGAGGGCCATACGGACCGCTGGACCTTCGCGCCCGGTCAGCTCGATGTGCTGGAGAAGGCCAAGGACCAGGCCAAGAAGGAAGGGCTCTGGAACTTCTTCCTGCCCGACGCCGATACCGGCGAGGGCCTGTCAAACCTCGACTACGCCTACATCGCCGTGGAACTGGGCAAGGCGCCCATGGCCTCGGAGGTGATGAACTGCTCGGCACCGGACACTGGCAACATGGAAGTGCTCGAGCGCGTCGGAACCCCCGAGCAGAAGGAGCGCTGGCTGAAGCCCCTGCTGAATGGTGAGATCCGCTCGGCCTATGCCATGACCGAGCCGGCGGTGGCCTCGTCTGACGCCAAGAACATTGCCACCCAGGCCGTCCTGGATGGCGACGAGTGGGTGATCAACGGCGAGAAGTACTACATCTCCGGTGCCGGCGACCCGCGCTGCAAGATCATGATCACCATGGTCCGCACCAATCCCGACGCCCCGCCGCACAAGCAGCAGTCACAGATCCTGGTGCCCATCGACGCTCCCGGGGTGGAGATCCTCGGCCCGATGCACGTCTTCGGCGAGGACCACGCCCCCCGCGGCCACATGCACATCCGCTTCACCAATGTGCGGGTGCCCAAGTCGAACGTCCTCCTGGGCGAGGGCCGCGGCTTCGAGATCAGCCAGGTCCGCCTCGGGCCGGGCCGGATCCACCACTGCATGCGGACCATCGGCAAGGCCGAGCGGGCCCTGGACCTGATGGTTCGCCGGGGCCTGTCGCGCGAAGCCTTCGGCCGCAAGATCGCCTGGCTGGGCGGCAATGTGGAAATCATCTCCCGGGCCCGGATCGACATCGAGGCCATGCGCCTGATGGTCCTCAAGGCGGCCAAGGCCATGGACGTGCTCGGCAACCGCGAAGCCCGGGTCTGGGTCTCCATGGTCAAGGCCATGGTGCCCGAGCGGGCCTGCAAGATCATCGACCAGGCCATCCAGATGCACGGCGCCACGGGCATTTCCCAGTGGACGCCCCTGGCCTCCATGTACACCGACGTGCGCCACCTGCGCTTCGCCGACGGCCCGGATGAGGTCCACCACATGGTGGTCGGCCGCAACGAGATCCGGGCCTACGAGGGCGGCGGCGAGGAGGTCTCCGCCTCGGTCGCCTTGCGGCACTGACCCGCGCCGGCGTCAGCCGGGGAAGTTGGCCGGGATCACCTCCGACAGGGTGGGTCCAATCTCGTCGTGGATGACGAGGTGGGCGTAGTCGTCCAGGTCCGTGGAGTCCCGGTTCACGATCACCAGGCGCGCCCCGGACCGGCGCGCCTGCAGGGGAAAGCCCGCCGCCGGCCAGACGGTGAGGCTGGAGCCCAGCACCAGGAAGAGGTCGCAGGACAGGGTCTCTTCCTCGGCCCGGCGCATGGGTTCCTCGGGCATGGACTGGCCGAAGGAGATGGTCGCCGTCTTAACGATGCCCGAACAGTCCCGGCAGGCGGGCAAGTCGCCCCTCGCCTCGAAGGCCGGGCGCAGGTCGTCGATCTCGTGGCGCAGGCCGCAGGACAGGCAGGTCGCATAGCTGGCGTTGCCGTGCAGCTCGATCACCCGGTCGGCGGGGATGCCGGAGTGCTGGTGCAGGTTGTCGACGTTCTGGGTGATGATGGCGGACAGGCGCCCGCTCTCCCACAGGCGGGCCAGGGCGAAGTGGCCGGCGTTGGGCTCCCGCCCCGTCCAGCCGGCGCGGCCCTGGAAGGCCCGGGTCCAGGATTCCCGCCGCTTCTCCTCGCTGTTCACGAAATCCTGAAACTGGATGGGCTTCATCCGGCTCCAGACTCCGCCCGGCGAGCGGAAGTCCGGAATTCCCGATTCCGTGGAGATTCCAGCCCCGGTGAAGGCCACAATCCGCTCTGCAGACCGCAGGACCTGCGCCAGATTGTCCCGTTTTGCCGATTTTCCGGTCAACTTCCGACTCCGCCTGTCTGCGCCGCTCCGGGCCTGCCTCAGGGGAAGGCACCCTGAGCCTGTTCTTTGGGTCTTTTCACCGGCGACCGATCCTGTAGCCAAGGATTTCAGGACAACCGCCGGAATGGCGCAAGGGGGGATGCGAGGCATGAAGCGCGGAAGACAAATAGGTGCGGCGCTCGCCACCCTGAGCCTGGGCCTGCTGGCCTCGGGACCCGCCCTGGCACAGGCCCCGGCGCAGGTGGACTCCGGGGATACCGCCTGGCTGCTCACCGCCACCGCCCTGGTCCTGCTGATGAGCCTGCCGGGCCTGGCCCTCTTCTATGGCGGCCTGGTGCGGACCAAGAATGTCCTGTCCGTCCTCATGCAGTGCACGGCGGTAGCCTGCCTGGCCTCGGTAGTCTGGCTGGTGCTCGGCTATTCCCTGGCCTTCTCCGGGACCGCCCCCTTCATTGGCGACCTGGGCCGGGTCGGCCTGATGGGCCTTTCCCGCGACGACGTCGTCGGCACGGCGCCCGAGATTGTCTTCTTTGCCTTCCAGATGGCCTTCGCCATCATCACGCCGGCCCTGATGATCGGCGCCGTGGTCGAGCGGGTGAAGTTCGCCGGCCTCCTGGCCTTCTGCGCCGGCTGGCTTGTCCTGGTCTACGCCCCCGTCTGCCACTGGATCTGGGGCGGCGGCTGGATGGCGACCCTGGGGGTCAAGGACTATGCCGGAGGCCTGGTGGTCCATGCCACGGCCGGTGTCAGCGCC
>Ga0079300_10000876_pt1 | contig 11693 bp, 7 predicted proteins | sample Wag4_2014_7_11_FD_74799 | JGI IMG/M metagenome (GOLD analysis project Ga0079300, IMG submission 74799) | Fresh water microbial communities from Ohio, USA - Utica-2 Time Series HT 2014_7_11 | ecosystem: Environmental > Aquatic > Freshwater > Water tank | place: USA: Ohio | collected 2014-07-11
GGCACATGGCGCGTTTTACAGCCAGCAGCGTCCTTGGATTTCGGTGGCTTAGCCAAGGGCTGGGCCTTGGACCGTGCCGCCGAGAAACTGCGTCAAGCGGGCTTGACGCGCGTGCTGCTCGATTTCGGCGGGCAAATGCTGGCTTTGGATCCGCCCCGCGGTCAAGCCGGCTGGACAGTCACTCCGGCGAGTGGTGTCGCGGATGGCCAGCCGTTCGCCCTGGCGCATGGCTCGGTGGCCGTCAGCGGCGATGACGAACGCGGTCTACGGATGGATGGTCAGCGGATCTCGCACATCCTCGATCCGCGCACAGGCACACCTGTCGAGCCGCGCGCGCCGGTCCTGATCTGGGCACGCAGCGCGCTGGACGCCGATGCTTGGTCCACGGCCCTGTACATCATGGGACCTGCCGCCATCCCGCTGCTCGAAGCACGCGGCCACCGCGCCCAACAGCCACGCCCATGAGCCGGGTGCGATGAAGGAGTTCCTGATTCCGAAGGGTGGACTCGCTGCCTTGCAGCCGAGCACACGCTTTGCCTTGTTGCTGTTCTTGGTGTTCACCCTCGCGAGCTATGCCGTGATGGTGGCGCTAGGCCTCAGCCGCTCGGGCCTGACTCCGGACTCCATCGCGCTGTACTACGGCGGTGTACACCCGGACGAAGGAAAGACCACCGGCGAACTGCTCGACACCACGCACTTTCACTTGTTCGCGATGCCGCTGCAGCTGTTCGTCGTTGGCCATGTGTTCCTCTTGGGTCGCGCCCAAACACGCTGGCGGCAGCTGGTGGTGTTGGTCTGCTTCCTGGGTGCTGGTCTGGACCTACTAGCGCCATGGACGATCCAATGGTTCGGTGCCGAGTGGGCTTGGACCAAGATCGCCGCACGCGTCTGCCTTGCCCCTACACTGCTGACCATGACCCTGCTGCCACTGCAGGAACTGCTCTTCGGTAAGACGCTCAAATAAACAAGCCTTGGCACCGCAGTAGTCCCAAGGCTTGAGCCGTCCTGCTGCTCAGATGCAAGAGCGACCAACGAGCGTAGTCAACCTAGCGTCAGCAGTCACAACCGACGCCACCATGGTCTTTGCCGGGGATTGATCGAAACCGTTAACGATCCTCGCAAGCGTTTGTTCGAACGGTGCTTGTCTTATGACACGCGCCCAAACCGTCAAGGTCGACTTCCATCTCCATAGCTACGCGTCCAACGTCACGGACTACTACGCGGCTAACTCCTTCGCGATTCCAGAGTCGTACTCGGATCCGCTCAAGCTGTACTCGGATCTCAAGTCCCGCGGGATGAGTTTGATCACAATCACCGATCACAACTCGATCGATGGGGTCAAGGTACTGCTAGACAAGGGCCTGCCTGATGTGTTCATCAGCTCGGAACTGACTGCGACTTTCCCCGAGGACGGCTGCAACATCCATGTGACTGTGACCAATGTCACAGAAGCTCAATTCCGTGAGGCGGAACGCTTGCGTGGCAACGTTTATGACTTAGTCGCGTACATGGATGAGTTGGCCGCGGATGAGGCCAACGACCCGAGGAGCAATCCCACGGCGTACTTCATGACTCATCCTCTGATGAGCACGCAGAATCGCCCGTATGGACGCGAAGGCTCCTTGTCACTTGCACACATCGAAAAGTGCCTGCTCTTGTGCAACGCGCTGGAAGTGCGCAACGGCACACGCACGCGGAGCCTCAACGAGTTCACCCACACCCTGCTGAAGTCACTGGATCGCGAGACGATCGAGCGCCTCGCCAACAAGCATGGTCTCGCCCCTAAAGGCCCAACTCCATGGCTGAAAGCCGTCCTCTCCGGTTCTGACGATCACTCTGGACTGAATCCGGGACGCACTTGGACTGAGTTCAACTTGCATGTCTCTCGCCAGCCTACACCCGATGACCTGATCTGGGCCATTCGTGAGCGTCGCACACGACCCAATGGAGAGCATGGCGGACCTGTGACCTTGGCGCATGCCATGCTCAAGCTCCTGTACGATGGGCGCAAGCAATCTGCGCTTACAGGGCAGAAGAGCATCAGTGTTGCAGGCCCAGTGAACACCCTCTTGAAGATGGTGTTTGACTCGGAATCTGTCAGCATGCGCGAGAAGCTGACTTTCCGCGCACAGTCATGGCTCCGCGCGAACCTCAGCGGACTGCTTGGAACTCGTAACGGCAACGGGCTGCCCTTTGAACGAGTGCTTGCAGAAGAGATCAATGCTCTTGTCAGCCATGCTCAATTCCGGGCCGATCTAAGTGCGTGCGTAAAGACCGACGACAAGATCTTCCTTGTCGTCAGTAGCTTGATCAATCGCCTCTTTGCGCACTACCTAGCCCGGATCGCCAAGTCCGATCGAGGCAATGTCGTATGCACGATCAAGGAGGTGGTCGCCCTCGTTTCTTCCAATGTTTTCGTGTCCTTGCCGTACTTGCTCTCGTACCTGCATCAAAGCTCGGACCGAGCCCTCGTGCGGGATGTGCGCAAGGGCTTTGCGATGAAGGAATCCCAGCGGCTGGTCCTAGTCACAGACACCTTCTTTGATGTGAATGGGGTCTCACGCACGATCCGTCGCATGATCGTGGAGGCCGAGAAACGAGGCATCGACTTTGTTGTGGTCACTTGCTTGACCAGCGAGGAGATGGAGCAACACGGCAGTCGACCGGAAATCGCCAAGTGGATCGACGCCGGACGACTCAAGATCTTCCGATCGGTCGTGGGACTGAACTTCCCACAGTATGAGGGGCTGAAGATCCATGTGCCGCCTTTCCTTGAGATGCTGCGCTGGCTGCAAGAGGAGGGCTTCACGAAGATGCAGATCAGTACGCCCGGCACGATTGGCATTGCCGGGTTGCTGGCTGCCAAGGTCCTACAGATCGAGACGAGTTCGACCTATCACACGAGCTTCCCTGAGTATGTCGAGAACTTCACGAAGGACATCAGCCTCGAGGCGTTGACCTGGAAGTACATGATCCTCTTCTATCACGCAGTTGATGAAGTAGTGGTCCCTTCCAAGTTCATCGCGAAGCTCTTGCACGATCGAGGATTGCGCAATCGCAACCTACTTGTGCTCGATCGTTGGGTAGACACCGAGCGCTTCCATCCACGCTACCGACTGGACAACTATTGGATGCGCTATGGGATTGCGGAGGGCGAGCGCTGCGTGAAGTTCTGCCATGTCGGTCGAGTGAGCATCGAGAAGAACCTCGCTTTCATGGCCGAAGCGTACCGGCAGCTATGCAAGCGTCACCGCAATGTGCTGCTGATCGTGATTGGCGATGGTCCCTATCGCACCGAGTTGGAGCAAAAGCTGGGCGATCTACCGGTAGTGTTCACCGGGATGCTCGAAGGCCAAGACTTGTCCGAAGCGATTGCCTCGTGTGATGTCAAGCTGTTCCCCAGCACCACAGATACTTGGGGCAATGCCCCCCTCGAGGCACAAGCGTCAGGTTTACCTGTCGTGGTCTCCAACATCGGCGGGCCGCAAGAGCTGATGCAAGATGGAGTCACCGGCTTCCGCGTTTGCGGCCGTGATGTCGGTCGCATGGTGGCAGCGATGGAGAGCTTGCTGGATACAGACTTGCGCTTGCGCATGTCGCGCAATGCACGGGTGTACGCGGAGCGCAACCGAGTAGACGAGCCCTTCACAGCGATCTTGGACTCCGACTCGTATCGCCGACGCGCCAAACTGCTGAAGAGCGAGAGTGGTCATGAACTCGTGACCACGCGAGTGGAGCTGGTTGTGGAGGAAGTGGAGGTGAGCTACGCATGAAGCCGGAACTGCTATTTGCTTTGTCGGCCCCCCCCGTCGGTTGGCTGGCATACCGGGCGTGGTTGCGCATCCTGCTGTCCAAGGCCAAACACCGCTCTCTGCGGGGACACGCTCGCATGTCCCAAATCGTCGCTAGGTTGGTCGCGCACTACGAATACGATGAGTCCACCTTCTTCTGTGCCGATGATGCACCGAGTCACATCGCCAACACACGGCGCACAGGCTTCTATCGACTCGCAGCCAAGCTCCAAGGCAAGTCACCCAAGACTATCGATGGAACGCGCGAGCTCGACGAGAACATCTCGGATGTGAACTTCGTCAACGCGTATCGAGTGCCATTCCAATTCCGCGGCCTCGTACGGCGCAATCTCTCCGTCGGAAGTCTTGTCTCCGAGACAAGCGGCGTGAAGGTTCGTGATCTAGACGGCAACTGGTCATACGACTTAGGTGGCGCCTATGGTGTGAACCTCTTCGGCTATGACTTCTACAAGCATTGCATCGAAAAGGGCAGCGCGCTTGTGCACAACCTCGGCCCGGTCTTGGGTACCTACCATCCCGTGATCGCTGCGAACACACGGCGTTTGAAGCAGATCTCGGGGCTAGATGAGGTCAGCTATCACATGTCGGGGACCGAAGCCGTCATGCAAGCTGTGCGCTTGGCTAGGTACCACACAGGTCGCTCGCATGTTGTGCGCTTCGCCGGCTCGTATCACGGATGGTGGGACGGAGTCCAAGCTGGCGTGGGCAACCCTCGCCCCCCGCGAGAGGTGTACACACTCAAGGAGATGGATGCAGACACCTTGCGTGTCCTTCGCCTGCGCAAAGACATCGCGTGTGTATTGGTCAACCCGATCCAAGCGATGCATCCCAACGCGCAGGCTCCGAGCGACACGACCTTGATTGCTAGCGACCGCTCGGCCCGTTTCCAACGCGAGGCTTATGCCAAGTGGCTGCAGGAGCTGCGCGAAGTGTGTAGCGCTAAGGGAATCGTGTTGATCATGGATGAGGTTTTCCTCGGCTTCCGCCTCGCCTATGGTGGTGCACAGGAATACTTCGGCGTTCGCGCAGACCTTGTGACCTATGGCAAGACGCTTGGTGGCGGACTGCCCATCGGTGTAGTGTGTGGCCGTCGTGATCTGATGAAGCGTTGGCGCGAGGATCGACCGACTGACATTTGCTTCGCGCGTGGGACATTCAACTCGCATCCCTATGTCATGGGAGCCATGAGCGTGTTCTTGGATCACATCGACACGCCTGAAGTGCGCGCACACTATGCCCAACTCGATACGGTTTGGGATCAGCGCGCAGCCGAGCTCAACCAACGCTTAGAACGCGCGGGAGCACCTGTCCGGATCGTCAACATGACCTCTATCTGGACAACTCTGTTCCAGACACCTAGCCGCTACAACTGGATGTTCCAGTACTACTTGCGGGCTGAGGGAATCAGCATGAGCTGGATTGGCTCAGGCAGGTTCATCTTCAGTCACAACTACACGGATGCGGACATGAGTGAAGTGTACACCCGCTTCGTCGCTGCAGCGGAATCCATGTCCCGCGACGGATGGTGGTGGACCGATGGACGCTTGAGCAACAAGAGCATCAAGCGTCGCGTGCTACGCGAGATGTTGCGCGCCAAGTTTGGGCTTGGACGCGCAACTCGTGTTGAGCCGCAAGCAGCGCCTGGCGAGTCGGTAACGGTCAGCGCCCAGTAGTCTGCTTCCCCGTCACATCATCCATCGGGTCAATCCACTCGCCCTTCAGCAGGTGGAGCGGAGCCTTATGGTAGAGCTTGATGTCGTGCAGCGGGTCAGTGAGGATCTTCGTAGCCCACACGACACCCGTCTGCAGGTTTCGGGTTGCGCACAACCACAAGGTGCGTGCTAGCACGGCAAACACACCCAAGACGATCCAGGCCTGCGAGACCTTGTGTACCCACGCATCCCAACCAGCGCTCGCGTCAAACACACCGAACAGCGTTGGATCGAGCCAGAGCGCCACAGGCAGTGCGGCCCATGCAGTCAGTAGGGCTACTTTGCGCTGCAAGTTGTAACCGACCTTGATCTCTTCCTTGTGCTCATGCGTAGCTTGGTTCACATGGTCAAAGCCCTTAGGTTCAAAGAAGAAATGACCGATCTGCCGTGCCCACATCGCGATGATCCAACCGAAAATGGCAGCAGCTACCGGATGCACAGCGAGCAGCACGAATGTCGTCAAGAAGCTCAATGCGCTTAGCAGGTGTAACGCCTGATTGACATAGCTCTGGTGGTAGTAACGATGGTCGTCCCAGCGCTGCTCGCGAAGCTCAGCCCAGAATCCTTGTGTGTGCACGGTGGTACCGGTAGTCATGCCTAGAACTCGTTGATGGTTTGCTTGTCGGGGGAATCATGAGCTGTCTTGAGGCCACCAAGGATTGGCTGCCCAACTCGAATCAGCTCACCTGTGCGGATGTGGGGCAAGAACTCAAAGCCGCCCGCGGCGAAGAGGATGACTGTTGAGCCATGCTGGAACCAACCCAGCTCCTCTCCGCGCTGCATGTCCGAGGCACATGCAATGCGATTCGCACCGCGGCTACGCAGATCTAGTGGCCCAGGCAAGCAGTGCAGTTGGATGCTTGCGACTAAGATCGCTGCCACCGGCACAAGCGTCAGCACCTGATCCGCATGCCCCAAGTGCAGGTTCAGCACTGCCCGCTCATTGCGGCAAAAGAGTCTCTCAACGCGCTTGAGTGCGATGGGATTCACATTCCATGTGTCACCAGAGATATAAGTCACCTCGCGCAGGCTCGCAGCACAGGGTGCATGAAAGCGGTGGTAGAAGCTCGACTTGAGTCGCATCGTCAAGTACTTGCTACCGCGGTGCTGGGCCGCCAGCTCGGGACTCTGGAGCAGCTCAGCGAGGGTGTAGGGCATGCCCTTCGCTTGCAGCACCAACCCCTCCTCCACCGTTCCAAACGCCCCAACGATGGCGTCCACAGGGCTGACGACCAAGTTGGGAGTCATGTCGATGCTGCGTGCACCGGCCTTCAAGCGCCGGGTGAAGCACTCGTGGATGCTCTTGAAGCGCGTGGTCTCAGCTTCCGTCAGGTCAAGGTCTGGAGCGAACAGCCGCCAAACCGCGATGGCTGCACGACAGAAGTGTGGCTGTTCAATGCGGCTGAGACGGCCCATCACTTTGGTCGCCAAGCGTCGCGGTAGCCGATTCGTCAAGAGGAAGTTTAGATCTTCCTGCAGGGCCAAGCGCAAGGCGTGAGTACCTGCGTGGTTCGGACGCGCGATCGAGTCCGTAGCCGGAAGCATCGCCTTGTCCAGTTTACCTGACTCGTGTGCTAGCTCACTTTGCACCATCTACGCGTCAAGCGTCGAAACTCTTCATCAGGCTTGGATACAGGCGCAATCAAGATCTGATAGAGACCAAGATGCACACAATCTGTTCCTCAAAGCTTCATACGAGCCTAGCACTAGGTCCGCAGGCTGCCGGACATGAACTATGCTCGCGCAGCCTTGATCTCTGGTGTGTGTGCCGCCCTAGCCGCGCCTTCGCTCGCACAGCGCTTCGTGGTGATCGGCATCCCCGACACGCAAAACTACTCGGAATTCTATCCAGCTATCTTCCATCAGCAGACTCAGTGGATCGTCGACCAACAAGTCGCACTGAACATCCGCTTTGTGTCGCACTACGGTGACCTAGTCAACCATGGTGATCGTCTGGCTGAGTGGGCAAATGCCGATGCAGCTATGCGCACCTTGGACCTAAGTGGTGTGCCTCAGGGTGTGCTAGCCGGCAATCACGATGTTACGCCCAGTGGCGTCGCTGGCAGTGAGTTCATCCCAGCTAACTACTTGGCCTACTTTGGCCCACAGCGCTATGCACACCAGCCATGGTTCGGTGGCGCGTCACCGAGTGGGCTTAGTACTTGGCAAGTGTTCAGCGCGAGTGGCGCAGAGTTCCTTGGACTGTCTTTGGTCGTAGACCCACCGGTAGCGGAACTAGTTTGGGCACAAGGTGTGCTCGATGCGCACCGCGACAAGCTCGTGCTCGTAACCACCCACCGCTACTTACAAGATGCAGAGGACTACACCAGTGGAGTGCCCCTGGTGCCCTCGGGACGCTACCCCGAGGTGTGGTACACGCTGGAAGGTGTCTACCAACCTCAAGGTGTACGCTCAGAGCAGCTGTGGGACTGGTTCGTGAGGCGTAACCCCAACATTGTGATGGTGATGTGCGGACACTTTCACGAGGAGTACCGCCAAACAAGCATCAATGTGCGTGGCTTGCCCGTGCATGAAGTCTTGGCTGACTATCAGGACGATCCGAATGGCGGGGATGGCTTGCTGCGACTGCACACCTTTGACTTGGCGAACAACCGCATCGAAGTGCAGTCCTATTCGCCTTACTTGAACCAGTCGCGGCTGGCGGACGAAAGCCACTTTGCGTTGAGTGTGCCATTCGCCTCGTATCGCGATGTGGAGCCGGTGCGTGTGCTCCAGCAAGGCATCGCGAACTACAGCGGAACGCAGGATACTTGGCTGGATCAATCCAACGCGAATGCATCGTACGGTCAGGCTGGCATTCGTATTTCCGATGACGATGTAGCCAACTCCATCTTCAGCGATCAGCGCGGCCAAGCATTGCTGCGCTTCGACGACCTAGTAGGCTCGGCTGCTGGACAGATTCCGCTTGGTGCTGAGGTGGTAGCTGCGTACTTGACCATCCAACTCGCCGACGACATTGACACACCGCTGTACGATCCGAACTTCTATATCCACCGCGTATTGGTGCCGTGGAATGAGGACTCCACTTGGAACTCCTTAGGTGCTGGATTGAGTAGTTCGGAGCTGAGCCCTCTAGTGGCGACCTTCCGCGGTGACAACTCTCCCAATGACGATGGCTTGCGTCGCATGGATGTCACAAGCGCTGTACAGGCTTGGCTACACGGTGCGCCGAACTATGGCTTCGCCATCTTGCCGGAAATCGTGGCTGGCAATGACGACGGGATCGAGATCCTCACCAGCGAGTCGAGCAACCCGCTGCTGCGACCGCGGCTGGAAGTGAAGTACCGCCTTACCGAAGCAGCGGTGCCCTACTGCTTTGGTGATGGCTCCAGCACGGCCTGTCCATGCGGTAACGCTAGTTGGGTGGGCGCAAGCGCTGGTTGTGTGCACTCTTTGGGTGCAGCCGCGACGCTGCGCGGTACTGGGACACCAAGCCTTAGCGCCGATAGCTTGACACTCACGGCTGAGGCGATGCCTACAAGCACGGCCCTCTTCTTCGAAGGCACTAGCTCGGACGGCACCAGCTTCGGTGACGGCATCCGCTGCGTAGCAGGCACTGTACGCCGGCTTGGTGCCAAGTCCATCCAAGCGGGTGCTGCGCGCTTCCCCGAGACTGGTGATGCCCTCATCAGCACAGGCGTGAGCGCACTAGGTGGCTTGCGCCACTACCAAGTGTGGTACCGCAACGCAGCGTCTTGGTGCACACCATCGACCTTCAACCTGACGAATGCGCTGCGTGTGGTCTGGACGCCGTGAGGATGCTTAGTGCGATCGCTGACTCGCCTTGCGACCACCCCGCTGAAATGCGGGAGGTGCACTGGCTTGCAGGCGTTGGCTGAGGTCTACGCAGCGGTCGAGCAACGCCTGCGCGCCCTCGTGCAGTTCGGTGCTCTTCTGCACCATCTCGACATTGCGCTCCATGTCTTCGGACGTCCAGCCGCGGCTGTGCGCGATGAACGGGAACTGGGGGAATTGCAAGCCAAGCTCGCCAAAGAAGAGCATCATCTGACCAGCGACAGCTTGGATGTTGTCCTGTCCGCCGGTGACGATGAAGCCAGCAACCTTGTCCTTAAGCAGCACTCGGTCTTTGAGCGTGATTTGGTTCTGCACCGTGTTCAAGCGCTCGGCCATCTTGAAGTACAACGAGCTGGCGACACCCCAGCGAATGGGCGTCGCGACCAAGATCACATCGGCCCAGTACACAAGGCCATCATAGACCGCATGCATCCCGTCAGCGGGATCCTGCTGGGAGATCGTGCACGGCCAAGTGCACGCTTGCGCGCTCTTGGAGTAATAGCCTTCGCAAGCGCGGAACGTGAGCTCGCGGAGCTTGATCAGGCGCGTTTCCAAACCGTGCCGGCTGCCTGCATGAGCAAGTGCAGTCTCTAGCAACGCCTCGGATGTCGAATACCGCGGGTTCTTGGTATCCATCGCCGTGGTAGAGATGCCTAGGACGCGCAATGGCCCTGCTGCGCGCGTCGTGTCTCGATCCAGCGGATGCTTGGCATGTGGCAACTTGTTGCGCTGTGTCAAAGGCGCTTCACGCACGAGCAAACGGCCGTCGACTGTCTTGCACTCAAAGCGCGGCACGCAGTCTGCCTCGTACCCGGGCTCGCCTTCGCCCGTGATGCGATGGAACTTCCATGCGTGCCAAGGACATACGACATAGTCGCCGGCAAGTGTACCCTGCCCCAACGGACCGCCCACATGGTTACAAGCACCATGGATCACGCCGAACACGCCATCCTTGAAGGAAAGCGCGACTTTCGTGCGGCCTACAAGGACTTGCTGCAGAGGGCGCAGCATGAGTTCGGTCACGGCACCCACATCACACCAACCTGATTCGCTCATCATCGTGCTCACTTCACTAGTCGTTGGTAAGTAGCTGGATCGGCCTTCAAGATCAGCAAATCATCAACACGCTCAACCTTGCCGGTGATCTCGACGGGATCGCCAACGAGGTCGATGACGCGTTCGTTGACGGCTTGCCCTTGCGTGTCAACCAACAGCAACCGCCGCACTGCACCTTGGCCGTCTTCTACCCACAAGATCGGCGGGATTCCGCCGCGAATGCACAGCTTGGCACACGCACGGTGCGTGCGGCGCTCGCCCGGATTCATGACGCCCAAGTGACACTTGCTGTCGACGATCTCTCCGCGCAGCGTGAACTCGCCTAGAGACTCGCTCGTGGGGCGCTCTACATGCACTTCCGCCACCTGCAGGGAGTCAGGCACAAGCTCGATCATCGTGCGACCGCCTTGGTGCACAAGGGAGCCGCGCAACGAGACTCCCTTGCCGACAAACTGCTTGACGGTCTCGTCTGCACCGAACTTGCCCTGTGCCACCAACATGTAAGCCGATGTGGACTGTTGAGAGGCTACCGTTCCGGGACGAGCGACTCGCAACAGCGGATACGGCGCGTCTTCGATCACCCCGCGGAACTCGCGTTCCACGCCGAATTCAAAGCGACTGTCCTTAAGTTCCCGCTGGTGCGAGGCCAGTACCGTGACCGCGAGCAAGGCTGATGCGGTGGTCGCAAGCGCCGCAATCAATGTAAAGCGTGCTTGACGAGGCGCGGATCTTGGTTGATAGCCCACATACAACTCCTCATCCGCACACACCACCGGCGCACGCGCTGTGTGCGTTGGCTCTACAAAGGTGCCGGCAGGCAGCGCTTCCGCGCAGACCTGCACGCGATCGCCCACAACCCGCACGCGATAGGTGGCCACCTTCTCTGTGAAAGGTGCGGGCGAGCAACCATCCGCCGGCCGGTACTGATACCCGTGCCACGGGCAGACGATACAGCCATCGACCACACGGCCCTCGCCCAGCGGACCTCCTTGGTGGCGACACACACTGGCAACCGCGGACAGCTTGCTGTTGTAGCGGAAGATGGCGACGCGCTCGCCGCCCACAGTCACGGTGCGGGCTCCGTTGTCCGGAATCACATCCAATGCGCCTGCGTCCAGCCATTGCGCATCAGTAACAGGCCCTGTCTTGGCTGTCTGATCTGCTTTACGCTCACGGCTTGCGGCATACACATGCAGGCCAGTGATCCAGGCCATGCCCAAAGCAACCACGACCACAAGCAACGGACTGGTGTCAGACTGCAGGAAACCCAACGCCACATGCATGACCACCAGCGCAT
>Ga0079300_10000883_pt1 | contig 11664 bp, 11 predicted proteins | sample Wag4_2014_7_11_FD_74799 | JGI IMG/M metagenome (GOLD analysis project Ga0079300, IMG submission 74799) | Fresh water microbial communities from Ohio, USA - Utica-2 Time Series HT 2014_7_11 | ecosystem: Environmental > Aquatic > Freshwater > Water tank | place: USA: Ohio | collected 2014-07-11
GAACTTGGTTCAAGAATCGTTAATTCAACGGTTTGATTATTCTTTTCATCTATTTTATCCACCACTTGAAAGGGTGTGTTTTTGAGAATCTCATAAAGATGATCCATGGTATGAAAGAAGGGATAAATCATATCTGCTTCAGAAAAAGTAAAGGATAGATTGTTCACTAAATCATGGTGTAAATCAAACAATCCTTCAAACGATGTTAAGCGAGCATCTTTTTTCACGCGATGGTCAACAAAGGATTTGGTGTTGACCATTTCCTCCATGCTCATCGGAATGTATCCCTTGGTCATTTGATTGGCGGTCCAACGTAAGTGTTCTTGTCTTGCGAGTAAATTCCTAAGTTTCTTGGCAACGGGTTTGTAGCGATTGAGATCGGCGTCATTCTTTGCTCTTGGGTGACTACGATGGAATGAGGATTGTTCATCCACATCATATCGCTTCATAAAATTAGCTTCGGTTAAACCTTTGGGTTGGACAGCAAGATCTAAACCCATGAGGTTGAGTTTAAACCGTAAACTGATCGCCTCATACAATAAACTTTCTTTTTCTTCACTCACGAGTGAATCAAAAGGAATCGAAGGGTTTAACGTCGATTGAATTTGACTCGCGATCTTGGTAAAAATTGGATTGGTGATTTGATTTAAGGAATAACCATAGTCACCAAATCCAAAGGCGATGACATTCTTTTGTTTAAATAGTTGACTGGTTTGAACATAATCCCGGTTCGTCATTTGCACAAAGAGGTGATAGTGGTTGAGTCGTTTTTCAATTAAATAAGCAAGCACTTGTTGAAGCACCCGCAAGTTCATTACATCGTCATCAAAAGCGATGATTAAAACATGGTAAGGATCTGATTTTTTAAGCTGTTTGTCAAAATGGGACACAAAGGAACCATCATGAAAACTCGTGATGATTTCTTCAGTGGCTATAGAAATAGGTGGGTTAGGTAAATAGTCTTTTTTGGATTGAAGAAGGTTTGTGAATCTAGGAATTGAAATCAATGAGTTCGTCGGATCACGGTAAATATTATATTCAATGGTTGGTTTTTTGTAGTTGGTGATTTCTTTGCCAAAGAACTTGGAGGCTTTGGGTGGAAATTGATTCGTCACAAACAGATGGCGGTAAATTTCTAAATTGGTTGGTCCAAACCCAAGTAGATGATATTGAATGGTCACATCATCCAAGGTTGCCTTTTCCGTGTCGATGAATTGGCGAGGAAGGAATGATGTTAACGGATATTCTAGGATCAATTGTTGGGCAATGAGTTGGTGATAAGAGAAGAAACGCATCTTATGTTTTTCTTGGCTAAAGGATTCATAGATGGGTAAGTTTTGTTTGTCCTCATAAAGAATAAAAGCCTTTAATTGACTGGTTGGATGTTGTTGGTAATGGCGATTGAGTTTTTCTACCAAGGCCATCACGTCTCGATCTTTGGTTAACAAACTCACCAAGATCACATCTTGACCACCTTGAGCCACCAAAGCATCAAGGGGTTGGTTACCCACATCAAAGGTTGTCACGCCTGGATGAAAACGATATTTAGTGTTGAGTTCTTTCGCGGCTAAAAAGGTTTTAGGAACAGCGATATTCATTCCGCGTTGAAGTTTGGATGAGGTTGAGTTTTCTGTATCTTTTTCATAAGCTTTTAATAAATAGGTTAGTTTTTCATCATCACCAAGGATAAGAAAATGTGGTTTTCTTGATTGAAGATAAAACCGCATCTTAAGGCCAAGGTTCTTAAAGAAGATTGCAAAAATTAAAATATACGTATAACCAAAACCAATCACGTGGATCGCATACGCAGAAATTAAAAATAAAACATCATTGTTGATTCGGTCACTAATCTCAGCGGTTCGAAAGATACCCCGTAGAATGGCGGTGGTATTTCCAAATGCTTTTAAGACTAGGTCGATGCCGTTAAGGGTTTCTCCGTTAAAAGATAAACCATAACTATAGATGGCAACACCCATGATGACGATGCCGATAAAGAAATGGAATTTATATTTGGATAAATCCAAGAAAATCATCGCCGCAATTAGCGATAATGTCCCAATCAATAATAGGAAAGAGATGATGTCCATTATGTGATAACCCCCGCAATTTGGATACCTAGATACAACAATAAAACAATGACTAAGATGACCAAGACAAGCTTCCAATGACGAACCATCCAAGTCACCGATTTAACGAGGAAGCCGCTCGCACCGAATAAAAACTTGATGGGTGTAACAAGGACTTTACCTACAGATTTAAGAAAATTCACCAATCGATTTCTTAAACGAGGCAGGCGACTCTTTTTATCGGTTTCATAGACCAAACTTTGAACAGGAACCGCATAGCGATGACCATGTTCTTGATAGGTGATATGGTAAACCTTGATTTGAGATAAGGTGGTTTCTTCATAATCAAAGTCAGTGACATTCCCACGTTTAAAAACGACTTGGCTAAGTCGGTATCCATGCTTTGGTCCTATCACCACGACATAACTATAATTGGCCGCTTGTTTTTGTTTTACTTTGATTTGGTCTGTTAATCGATAAATGGAGTCATAGCGATACTGCTTATAAGAAAAGAAATTTTGAACCACATTCCAATCAGACTTTTTACCCGTTTCAATTTTTCGTGGCTCTTTTGCAATCGTTTCTTTTTTATCGAGTAAGAATTTTTCTCCATCAAGAAGTGGATCAACATCTTGGGTGTCGATAACTTTTTTTGCTTGGTAGACATAACGACTTTCTTGATAAGAAACTTTCATGTCGACGATATCATCAGGGATAAAATATTTTTTTTGTTGGTGATCAAATAAGTTAAAAGCAACATAGTAAAGCTTAACAGCCTTAGCTTTTAGTGATGACACATCGCGATAAGTCAGGGAGCGTCCAACGAGATCTTCAAACTTTTGTTGAATGGTGGTCATATCGACGACATCGTAAACCAGTTCACCTTCAAGTTGGGTTTGATGATATTTTTTGGAGTCATACATGTATTGACCATTGAGCATACCAAAGACGTGTTCTTCGTTGACAACAGAGGTTGTTTTCTTGAGCGAGTCATCGATAAAGACATACTCAGTGACGTTTAATTTACCTGGCTTAAATGGAAGAGGGATGATGTATTTATGAACAAACCCTTCCTCATCTTGAATTTGCACACCATATCGATTTTTGTTAATCACCACATCTAACAAATATTGCCCCGCGACTGGAACATAGAAAAAGATCACAAGTTCTTTTTTGTTTTCAAATAAGCCTAAGATCGTTGCCTGAAATAAAGGTGCGGGGGTTTGTTTATATTTTTTTAAATCAAGTTGGATTAAAAGAGCATCTTCCACCAGAGGAGAAAAGCGGTCTAACTTGAATTTATGGAGGAGAACGGTTTCATCTTTCATGAGTTTATTATACTTGATTTTTCCTTCTAGAAAGGGGTTGTTTTTGTCATTTGTTCGTAAGATTAGATAAGAACTCGTTATAATAAAAACGAGGATTAATATGAAATTACATCATCAAACCAAAAACTTTATTGAATTAACATGGCGTGACAACGAACGTAGACCATTGTTACTCGTGCTTCCGGGTGGTGGTTATGAATACACGTCTTGGCGCGAAGCTGATCCTGTGGTGAAAGCTTTTGAAAGTGAACCATACCACTCAGGTGTTTTTTATTACCGAGAAGAAAAACTCCTCCATCCTTATACCCATCAAGAGGCAAAAGCATTCTTAGATATTCTTCGCGCTGATCCGCGAGTGAGTAAAATTTATGTGATTGGGTTCTCTGCGGGTGGACACTTTGCTGCGACTTTGATGACCAAATATCCCTCGTTAATTAATGCCGGAATCTTAGCGTATGCCCCCATCACCTCAGATATCAAATACCGTCACCTTGGGTCGTTAGTGAATTTACTTGGGCCTAATATCACCAAAGACATGGCCGCAGAAGTGTCACTGGAGTTACATGTGACGGACAAAACCCCACCTTGTTTTATTTTTCACACCCAAGATGATGCGATTGTCCATGTCGACAATGCATTGATGTTTGCAGAAGCGTTAAGAAAACACAATGTCCCCTTTGCCTTGCATGTTTATCCAGAAGGGTTACATGGATTTTCTGTTGGAACCGACGAGGTTGCGTATAGTGAATATTCACTTGAAGAATTCCACCGACGCTTTGCCTATATGAAAGAATGGGTTGAACTAGCAAAACGGTTCATAAGGAAATACTAATGAAATCATCATTCACTTTGTTTCCAAATAAACTTAATCTTCAAAGCATGTATGTTCGCCTGAGTTTTGTTTTGATTGTTGTGTTTACCCTTGTTGGCATTGTTCGAAGTCTATTACATATCTTTCTTCCTGATGGTGGGGCGCAATTGATCGCGACGATTCCTTTGGATTCATTTTCAGAGGAAGCCAAAGCGGTCGTCATTGGCATGTTTGCCTTATGGGGATTATCCCAACTCTTATCGAGCTTGGTTTATATTTATATCCTGATGAAAAGAAAAGAATGGTTACCCTTCGCTTGGCTCTTGTTGTTGATTGAATATGCATCACGATGGCTCATTGGTCAATTTAAACCATTTGAAACAGTGCAAACCGCACCAGGTGCGATTGGTAATTATGTATTGATGATCTTGAGCGTGGTGATGTTAGTTTGGTATATTGTTAACTATAAAAAGTTAGTCAGTTAGTTTTGTCCCATTCGCATCGGTGGTAATCGTGCCAGTTAAAATTTGAACAGCTTCAATCAACGCCCACACCGTTGCGACAATAGGTCCAACAATGAGTAAAGAACCTAGGGTGGTTAACAACAATTGAATAACTCCGCGATCGTTATAACCTAAATAGAAATTATGAATACCTAGACTACCCACAAAGATGCCGAGTAAGCCTGCAACGAGTTTTGATTTGGGTTCTGTTTGTGGATTGGATGATTGAGATTGGTCTCTTTTGACATCCTTTTCATTCATCACTTCTGGTTCAATCGGTTTTTCTTTTTTTGAAGATGGTTTATTCATCTCTGTACCACAAAAGCCGCAATATTTAGTTTGGTCTTGAGTTTCGCGGCCACAATTTGGACATTTCATACAAGTTACCTCTAGAGTAAGTATAATATCATTGCATGCAAATGAAAGTGATGACTTTTAATGTAAGAATTGATGTTCCGGTGGATGGTGACAACCAATGGAGATTTCGCATTCCATCCGTGAAAGCAATGATTGAAAAACACCAACCCGATATTTTAATGCTTCAAGAAACAACCCCTGCGATGTTAAAAGATTTGGAAAACATTGAAAGCGTCTATGGCTACTACTATGTTGGTAGAAACGCAGACTCCCAAGGCGAAGGTTGCCCGATTTATTATCGTAAACAAGATTGGCGCATCAAACTTGCCGATACCATTTGGTTAAGTCAAACCCCACGAACCCCAGGTTCAATGGACGTAGAAGAAGGTTTTCCTCGCATTGCCTCGATGGTGGTCTTACAACACACGAGCGGGGTTAGATTCCGATTTGTGAATACGCACTTAGCCTACCGATCCAAACGCGCGAAAGATCTCAATCAAAAAGTTCTGTTTGATTTTATTCAAAACTTTCCTGAACGTATTCCTACTATCTTAGGTGGAGACTTTAATGAAGAAATCCATGTGATCAATAAATACCGAACACGTGACTTTGCCTTCGCATTAAGTCCTGAACACGGACCAACCATCCACGATTTTAAAGGTGGACAAGGAACCGCCCAAATTGACCACTTGCTTTACCAACCATCGTTTCTACTCAGCGACGTTCAAATTGATCGGCAATTGAGCTTAGGTCGCTTACCATCCGATCATTACCCAGTGATAGGAGTATTTCAATATGAATCCTGATCGGCATATCACAGGCATTTGCACAGACTATACGCACGATGGTAAAGGTGTCATCAAACACGAAGGCCTTCCTATTTTTATTCCTTATTTATTGATTGGAGAGGAAGCAGAAATCGTCATCACCAATCACCGCGGTAAATATGCAGAAGGTCGCGTCACCAAACGCATCACCACCTCACCGCAACGGGTGACGCCACCTTGCCAATACTATGAAGTGTGTGGTGGTTGCCAATTGCAACACTTGTCTTACCAAGAACAATTAAGAATGAAGAAAATGCGTGTCGCTGAAGTGTTAAGACGGATTGGAGATTATAATGGCAAGGTCGATGATATTGTTCCTAGTCAACAACCCTTACATTATCGAAACAAAGTCCAATTTCCTTTTGGGAAAGATGAACGTGGCAATTTAATTGCAGGTCTTTACCAACAAGGAAGTCACCGCATCATTGATATTGATGAATGCTTGATTGAAAACGCAGAAGCGGATCACATTGTTCGTTTAATTAAGAAACTTTGTGTTGAACACAACATTGAACCATACGAACAAAAATATCGTAAAGGATTTATGCGAACCGTCATGGTCCGTAAAGGCATCGTCACCAATCAACTCATGGTCGTGCTTGTCACGGGTAAAATTAACTTTCCAGAAAAACAAATCTTTGTGGATGCCTTGGTTAAAGGTTTTCCAAACATTCGCACGATCGTTCAAAACGTTAACCCAGAGTTTACGGATGTCGTCTTAGGTTATCGAGAACATATTCTTTTTGGGGATGGGTATATTGAGGATGAATTATCGGGATTAAAATTTAAGATTGCTGCAAAGTCTTTCTTTCAAGTCAACCCTTATCAAACGGAAAAGTTATATGCAAAGGCGTTAGAAATTGCAAAACTTACCAAGGAAGATGTTGTTTTAGACGCTTATTCTGGAGTGGGGACGATTACCTTGCTCGCGGCCAAACAAGCGAAGCACGTCACGGGTGTGGAGATTGTACGGGATGCAGTATTAAACGCGATTGAAAATGCAAAGTTAAATGAGATTCGTAATGTTTCTTTTATTGAAGCCGATGCTGCGCCTTATTTGGTGGAACGTGCTGCCAAAGGAAAAAATTACGATGTGCTATTTGTGGATCCTCCACGCAATGGATGCGAAGAACCTTTTCTTAAATCCATTAAAATCATCAAACCAAAAAGAATGGTTTATATTTCTTGTGAACCATCTTCATTAGCAAGGGATTTGAAGTATTTATCCGATACATATGATGTCAAATATGTTCAACCTGTGGATATGTTCTCACAAACCTACCACGTTGAGACGGTGGCATTGCTTTTCCTAAAGTAACTTAATTCTTCATATATTTTCCAAAGGTGCAATTAAAAAAGCAATTCCATGTATCATGGAATTAGTACTTCCACAAACCATCGTTAACGCATTGACAATTAAGGTCTCATAATTTAGTTATCAAGCCGAACTATCAAATGATAATTGAGCTAGATTTATGAAAGGAATGGCCTGCATGAACACACCATTACAAACGGGAGAACTCATCAGACAAAAACGAAAAGAATTAGGATTAAGCCAAGGTCAATTGGCAGACTTACTAAAGATTCAAAACACGACAATATCCCGATGGGAGACGGGTGAGGGATACCCTGATATTTCAATTTTGGTTGAATTAACTAAAGTTCTGAAAGTAACGATAACTGAGTTGCTAGATTCAGAGGATCCGCTCATCACTTCGATATCTGCAATAAAAAAAGATTCTCGAAGCTGGGTTAAATACATTTGGTTTGGTATCAAACTTATCATTGTTGCCATTCCAATTGGCGTTCACGGATGGTTATACACTTTGTCATTACAACAAACAATCGTTAGTTTGGGAACGAATTCTTGGATACCTTTTGCATTAAAAGCTGGATTTCTTTTAGTTACAACCATAGTCGTCTTATTTAATCGAATCTTTGACCATTGGTTAAAAAAGTTTGTTAATCGGTATGTGAAGAAAACCGAATCGGGTGAACTCATGCCCAAATACGGATTTTCTTTCTTCATCAAAATGGTAATGATTATGACAGCGTTTGTCATGGTCATGTAAGGAGAATCACATCACATGGGACCAAGTGGACTTGCTAGTTTCTTCTATATCATTGCTTTTTTCTTTTATGCTTGGATTAGCTATCGGTTAACCAAAACACACACAAAGCCATTAATTCCTTTTTATCCAGCCTTCATCACTCTTGGTATAACCTTAACCAGCGTATTTTTGATCTGGATTTTAAGTCTTTTGTTAAATAACCAGAACTTAATCTTCGTGCTAGTTTCTGTTTTTTATTTTGGTTTAATTTTGACTGCAGAAGCATTCATTGTAACTTTATTGATGATATTTGTATTTAAAAGAATCATTAATGCATTTTTTATATTTCTAATCTTCGTAATTCCATTAACATCTTGTGGCCCCCCAGAAGGTGGCTATACGGATTCTTTTGTTGGTGTCCTTAAGTTAAACGAAGGCGAACCAACTAGTGTTTTAATTCCTAATATTGGTTTAGTCGAATTACCCGAATCCGATAGCACCTATTTCTTAAATCAATTTGGGGAAGATTATGAATATGAATTACAGCATGGTGATTTGGTAGGTATCTCAATGAGTAAACGTAAGGATAAAGATTACTTTGAATTCGGAGAACGGATACGTTTTAAGGACAAAGCGATAATCATTTCTGTTTATTACGAACGATCACAAGGCGTAGGTTTAGAAGTGTTGGATGACCAGTATTATCTTTTCGGTATCCACCGGTATGATGAATTAATTAATCTTGAACTTGAAGATTTTGTTTTTGTATATAAAAAATTCTATGAAGAAGGAGGCATGTACGAACGATTATTGACTGCTTATCGCGTTAAGGCAATCGATGATGATTTAGTTTGGCTCCAAATACCTCATTCAATGATCGAGCCAATTTTACAGGGATATCCAACCGAGCAGTATCTTTTTTACGACTCACCATTAACAAGCACCTTTCCAAACTAGATTAAATTGATAATCTCTAACATGAAGTTTTTTACACAAAGGAAGTATCAGAGTAAAAGATGTTTCTTTACCAAACACAAGGTTGGATATAATAGCAATAGGTGGAAAACCACGCACGTGGAGAAAGTGGTCCTTCTCAGTTTAAAAAATGAAATCACTAAAAACCCATAAGATTATTCTTAATATCGGTATTTCATTCCTAAGCCTTGTACTTATCATTCACTATGGTTTTTATGCATTAACCGACGATAAGTATCTAAATTATGAATTGATCAATATTTTTCCTATCGTTCATATGGTCTGGGGTCTTTGGTTCATCACTTTTTCCTTATTTTTGATTATCCCACTGAAGAGAAGTAAATACCTTGTTGTTCCACTAGTCATCTTTTTTTCTCTTAGTAATCTCTTGGTAGGCATCCTACGACTTGATCGATATTACGAGTTTATAAGTAATCGTGATCACAAAATCTACGTTGAGCATTATCAGTTTTTGTGGGTAAGATCTTATTACTTTTATTATGAGTTAAATTCTTTATATTCTGTTTACATGGGTTATATAAGTGAAGATGAAAATGAATCGTCGTATGAACTTGTAGGTGATCAACTTATTTTACGTGAGTTTAATTCGGAACCCTATGAGCTTTATGAAGAAAAAATTATCGATTTGTTGTCATTAAAAGAATGAAACCAAAGAGGGTTAACATATGAGAAAATCAATTGAAGAATTCAAGGCGTTTATTAATAAGGGCAACGCGGTTGACTTGGCGGTAGGCTTGGTCATGGGGACAGCGTTTAATAACATCATTAAAAGTTTAGTCACCAATATCATTACCCCTTTTATCTCACTACTTGGGGGAACTTCGCTTGCCCAGTTGTTTATCTTGTTACGAGGTACCGCAACCTATGACGAACTGTCAGGAATTTATGTTTTCTCAGAGAACGCGATTGTCTTGGAGTATGGTTTGTTCATTACGAGTGTTGTAGATTTCTTTATCATTGCCATTGCGTTATTTTTAACCCTAAAACTTCTCGTTTACCTTAATCAATCGGTCAAAAAGGTAAACATCGTTAAAAAAGAAAAAGTGGCTAAATAATCTTTTTTGTCTTTGATTAAATAAAAAAAGAGGATGGTAGTCATCCTCTTTTTATGTGAAATAAAAAAACCGATTAAGCGAGAATGATGCCAAGGAAGACTAACCAGGCTAAGGTTGATTTTCCAATTAAACTTAACCAAACATAAGACTTTTCACCGTAGATATAATCTTTCCATTTGCCGATACGAGCATATTGCAAGATTTGATTAAAAGCAAAGAGATTAAAGACTAAGAAGTAGAAGGATAATCCTGGTAAGACAAACCAAGGTAAGAAGGATAAGTCACCAATATTAAGCATGTAGATAACGATAAGAACCCAAGGAATTAAACCTGCAATCCAACCAATCCAGTGAGCTGTCCAATCGGTTTTTGTTCTGCTTGGTGGGTTCATTTTTTCCATGAGTAAACCAAGTAAGTTCATGACTGCGTTAATACCAAACACACTTAATAAACCTTCGATGGTGGTAATACCAAACATGATGGATAAAAGCACGATCATGATGGATGAAGACAATGCATATTCATACCAACGTAATGGGTTAATTCCTTTTTCAACGTTAGCTAAGTATTGTTTCTTAAAAGGAATAGAGATTAAGAAGTGGAAGATGGCACTTAATAAGATAAAGGATGCTGCTAAGATGGCTACTGGTAATTCAAACATGACTTCTGCGGTTGGTGCGTAGAATCCTTCTCCAATGGGTCGAAAGAAACGACCGACGATTTCAGGACGAAAATCGCGAAATAGCGGAATCGTTAAGGCAAGGATAAGTAAAGCAACACCCTGAACGAGATGGACGAAGCCCATCTTAAGATTGAAACTGACTAGTTTATTCATAATTATTTCTCCTTTGGTAATATAACACGATTTTAAAAATAAATTGTTAATTATACTTTACCCTAGATGTTAGGACACAAACGATAGATAAATATGGAGTGGTCGGTCACCCATGGAGATAAACAAAGGTGCAATCTCGTCATTAAATAACTCAAAATCGTTAGTGAATCCACCGCCAATATCGTTGGGTAAGACATTGCCTGGTTGATTTACAAACGCTGGAAAATTTTCATAAACATCATCAAAGTAGTTAATAAAATTAAAACGAAACTCTCGACCAGATTGAATTCCTACGGGATGTTGAAACGACATTCCATACTCCACGCCATAAATACCATAAGAACCAATAAAGTAGGCCGCGTAAAATCGCTTGGTGAGTTTGTGATAGAACCCAATCGAACCAGAGGTGTGTTCACCCATAAAGAATGACTCAGTGCTTTGGAAAATACTAAGATCTTCGATGAAAATCATGTCTTCCATGTCGATGATGGTAGAGGTTTGGTTGTTGAATTCATTGTTTTTGAAACGTTCTAGGACGTTGAGTGGTGGTATGAACTTAACATCATTCCAATAAAAAGCGTTCATCGATAAGTCAATGGTGAGGTTGTAGGATCTATTCGAATACACTTCATATGAGAATCGACCAGGACCAATTTTATAGACGATGTATTTATCACTTTGATGAATAAAATACTGCAGGTTGTCTTCATTGAGCGCACGAAGATTGAAGACGCTGTTTGGTAAACCACCGCCATCATCGTGATAAAGCATCCGTTGCGGGTAATACATTTCTGGTTCTGGATAACCAAGTAGATTTAACATCGCAATCATCCCT
>Ga0079300_10000884_pt1 | contig 11662 bp, 6 predicted proteins | sample Wag4_2014_7_11_FD_74799 | JGI IMG/M metagenome (GOLD analysis project Ga0079300, IMG submission 74799) | Fresh water microbial communities from Ohio, USA - Utica-2 Time Series HT 2014_7_11 | ecosystem: Environmental > Aquatic > Freshwater > Water tank | place: USA: Ohio | collected 2014-07-11
TCCTCCGCATCTGCTACAAAACGTAATTCTTTCGCATCATCGGGAACTACCACGGAAGGACTTTCCGCTGTGATGGTAGGTTGACAAGCCGCAATGTCGGCTGATAAAGGAATCCGTAAATCGTACGTTTCACCCAGTTTTAAGCCCGTAAAGGTCACAGGCTGATCTGAAGAGTTGGGAGCAATGATATGGCGTATCTGCTGCCCTTTGAGGGTAATGGGAGTGAGGTTCGTCTGTTGTGCAAAGGAGGTCAACATCGACCCAATTGCCATTAGCGACACAACAGTGGTGCGTAACACAAAGCAGGACATAAAGTATCCAGTTTAGATGTGATGATAAATCGGCCCTTGAAATAGCGCCAGTATGAATGATTAAAAGGATAAAAGTACCAAAGCTCAACGCATTGCAATAAAGTAACAATAATTACAATGCATTCTGCCTTTTTAAATTCCTAGTTCACTGAAAATCAATGATGCAATGACTCAGAAAAACGCTGCATGAAATGGCAAAACAACTACTGATCATTTAAACCAATGATTTGGAGTGCAATATTAAGAAAAACCTTTGGCCCACAAAAATTTTAACCCTTTTAAGCATGAAAAAGCCATAATTTAACAGGTTTCATTTATAATAAAAAAAATATATATGAAATTTTATTTCTAATTTTTTAAAATATAAAAATAAAAAATGGCAACTAATGCCCAATTGACGGTAGCAAAAAAATGTCAACATGGCTCAATTAAATCATCCTTCTGTAGGATTTAGGGCGCTCAACATACCACCAACAGCCCCTCTAACTAGATCGGTTTTTCTTTCTTATGATCCCTTCCTGAAATTTTACTTGTAATTTGGGAAGTGTTGCTGTTAAAGTTTATTAAACGTTGTTTAGTTCCGGGGCATTCCTTTACATTTGTCCTGTGAAAGTTATTGCCTTATATTTTTTGAATCAATATGCTTTGTCCATTTTGTTTCATCAAAAAAAGGTGTTCACTTGCTAATTTTTTATTAAAACAATAAACATCGCCATGAAGAAACTTCTTTTTGTATTTGGTTTTCTTTTTTCTCTTAGCCTAGCTGCTGTTAATGCCCAATCTTGCGGATCTGCTTCTACTGGTAAATCTTGCTGCGCAAGCAAAGTAGCAAAAGCCGCTACCTCCGATCCTTCTATTGAGAAGCGTATGGACAACAATGGTGTCGTTTCTTATGTCCGCAAAGAAACAGACCAGCAAGGTAACGTAAAATTTGTGAGCGTTCGTTTCGATGAGGGCTCTAACACGTTCGTGAACGAAGCGCCTAAATCACTTACTGCTGACGCAAAAGCAGGTATGGTTAAGAAAGAAGGTAAGGCTTGCGCTGGAGCAGGTGCAGAAGGAAAAGCATGCTGCAAAGGCGGCGCTGCAGAAACAAAATCTTGCTGCAAAGGCGGAAGTGCTGCAAAATCTTGCGGAACTACCGGAGCAGCCATCAACCAATAATCGGACACAACCGATTCCTTTTTTTTAAAAAAAGCCCGTTTCACATAACTAGTTGTGAAACGGGCTTTTTTTTTATTTTTGCCGCTCAGACCCTGGGATTCTACTTCCATTTTTCATTATGCCAAAATTTATACCTGCACTCTATTGCCTGTCTCTTGTCCTTCTTTTCGGCTGCACGCAACACAGATACGATGTTCCTCCAAGAATTTTGATCTTTAGCAAAACCGCAGGATTTAGGCACTCCAGCATCCCTACTGCCGTGCGGTCAGTTCAAGAACTCTGTGCCCAAAATGGCATCCTCGCAGAAGCGACAGAAGAAGCTGATGTATTCAATGAAAACAACCTCAAACGATATGCCGCCGTCCTCTTCCTAAGCACTACCGGTGATGTGTTAGATCAATATCAAGAAAATGCATTCGAACGGTACATACAAGCAGGCGGTGGTTTTGTCGGGGTGCACGCCGCCACCGATACCGAATATGGATGGGGCTGGTTCACCGGCCTAGTCGGCGCTCAATTCGAAAGTCACCCAGAGATTCAGCAAGCCAACCTGACTATTCACAGCCACGAACATCCCTCTACCAAACACCTCCCCGGTGAAACTTGGACTAGAAAAGACGAATGGTACAATTTTAAAAAAATCAATCCAAGCACCAATATCCTACTTACCATAGACGAAGCCTCTTATAAAGGCGGAACCAATGGACCCAACCACCCTATGTGTTGGTACCATACGTACGATGGAGGCAGAGCATGGTATACCGCTGGTGGCCATACCGAGGAAGCGTACTCAGAACCCGAGTTTCTACAACATCTATTGGGAGGAATTACCTACGCCATCGGAAATAACAAGCGACTTAAGTATGAAAAATGCCGGACTCCCGTGCTACCCGATCCCACTCGATTTACCAAAACCGTCTTAGCCGAGGACCTCACAGAGCCTATGGAAATTGACTTATTTCCCGATGGCAAAATACTGTTAATCGAACGCCGAGGAGCCATAAAGCTCTTTGATCCTGCCTCTGGGCAGCTTTCACTCGTCTACAAACTCAACGTGCACTCCCTCGAAGAAGATGGTCTCATGGGCTGCGCAGTTGATCCAAATTATGCACAAAACCGCTGGATCTACCTCTACTATTCCGCACCCGAAAAAAGTGTGAACCGACTCTCGCGCTTCGTTTTTGCAGGCGACTCCCTTGACCGAGCATCAGAAAAAATGATTCTGGAAGTCGCTGTCCAACGCGATGAATGTTGCCATACCGGAGGTAGTATTGAGTTTGATGAAAAAGGGCTTTTATACCTCTCTACCGGCGACAATACCAACCCGTTTGAGTCGGAGGGCTATAGCCCAAGCGATGAACGCCCGGGACGAAGTGCCTGGGATGCGCAGAAATCATCAGCAAATACCATGGACTTGCGAGGCAAAATCCTTCGTATCCAAGTGCACGAAGATGGCAGCTATACCTGTCCTAAAGACAACCTTTTTACTGGTGAAAATGGCTTGGTCGGCCGGCCAGAAATCTACGTTATGGGTTGTAGGAACCCTTTCCGAATCTCTATTGATTCGCGCCGTAACCTGCTGTTTTGGGGCGAAGTAGGCCCTGATGCCGGCGAACCCGATACGGCCCGTGGTCCACAGGGCCATGATGAAGTAAATCGAGCAAAAAAAGCAGGTTTCTTTGGTTGGCCTTATTTTGTAGGCAACAACAAACCTTATCGAGAATACGACTTTTTAGCTAAGAAAAGCGGTGCGCCCTACAATCCTGATGCTCCCATCAATAATTCGCCCTTTAATACCGGATCCGTTCAGCTGCCCCCCGCTCAACCCGCTTTTATATGGTACCCCTATGCCAACTCCACCGAATTCCCGCTCGTCCGGAATGGAGGCCGAAATGCCATGGCAGGACCGGTTTACTACTGCGATAAATACCCCGCAGAAACCCGATTCCCAGATTATTACAATGGCAAGCTGATTACCTATGACTGGATGCGAAACTGGATGATGGCAATAACGATTGACTCCTTAGGTGACTTCGGCAAAATGGAAACCTTTGGGGATAGTATTTCCCTAAGTCGGCCCATGGATATGGTTATTGATAAAAAAGGCGTTCTGTGGGTGTTGGAATATGGTACCCAATGGTTTAGTAAAAATCCAGACGCCCGGCTCAGCAAAATTGAATACCACCGAGGAAATCGTCCACCAATACCTAGTTTAAAGCTTGATAAATCAGCTGGCGCCGCCCCTTGCACCGTTCGATTCGACGTAGGGGAAACCAAGGACTATGATAACGATTTGCTTTCCTTCCAGATCGATTTTGGAGACGGCACTCAAAAGCAATTTGAGTCTACTCGTTTTATCACCAAGGGTATTTTACCCGATAGCCTCCGAACAGATCGGACGGAGCGTTTTGGCTTTTTACGACATACGTACCAAAACCCCGGAACCTACCAAGTCCAGCTCACCGTACAAGATGGGAAGTCGGGATTCCGAACCATTAGACGAACTGTTCATGTAGGAAATGAGCCTCCATCCGTTGTGTGGGATCTTGGTAATCACAACCGCAGTTTTTACAAACCGGGTACTGTCCTACCCTACCGAATTATCGTACGCGATGCGGAAGATGGCAGCAACCTAAATGGTAGGATTAACGAGCATCAAATCAGTGCGAATATCGATTTCCTAGAGCAAGGATTTGATATGACCCTCATTGCTCAAGGACACCAAAGCGCCAAACAAGTAACGGCACATGCCCGTGGGAAAGCACTCATCGATAAATCGGATTGTAAAACCTGCCACGCGATTGATCACAAAATCAACGGCCCTGCTTACCAAAGTATTGCAGAACGGTATCGGAAAAATGAATTTGCGGTCCGGTCGCTCACCCAAAAAATTATTAAGGGAGGAAGCGGTGTTTGGGGCAGCACTGTCATGAGTGCCCATCCACAAATTTCAGAAGAAGATGCCGCCGAAATGATTCAATGGATTTTGAGCTTAGGCGATCCTCCAAAACCCAGACAGAATATCCCTGCCGCCGGAACGTATGTGCTCACGCCTCCTGTCAACCCAGAAAATGGAAAAAAAACCTGGCCAGGCACCTACCTACTTAAAGCCAGCTACCGTGACCGAGGTAGTGCCCACCAACAAGCTCTAGAAGGTGAAGAGCTCCTCGCACTACGCCCAGCTTTTCTGCAGGCGGAACAAGCCGATAGCCTTTCATTTGGATTGACTAAATATTACCCTGCCCCAGACACGACCGTGATTCGTGATATGAAAGAAGGTGCTTTTATTGTTTTTAAAAGAAGTGATCTAAAGGGCCTGAATGGTATTTCGCTGGGAGTAGGCTCCAATGACAAAAACAATCAATACAGTGGAGGTCGGTTTGAAGTACGCCTAGATAGTCCCAAAGGAACGTTACTAGGGGAGGTCACCATTGCGCCTTCTCAACCAAGATCAAATATGGTTGTTACGGAAGTAAATATCCCCCTCTCCACAGTAGGATACGATGGAAAATGGCATGATATTTATATTGTAGCAAGAAATGACCGATTCCCTTCCATGGCAGTCGCTGCCTTGGATTGGATTCGATTCGAGCTGCAAGATTAAACAATTCCTGAACTGCAACTATCCCTCCACTGACACACCACCTCATGTCAGGCTAGGAGGTGCCGCCTGACTATGAAACCTAACATAACTGCTTACATGGAATGGCTTCAAAGCCATCCCAACTACCAACTCCAAGCAACCACTTACGCAGAACTATGGGAATGGTCTACCCAACATATTGAACAATTTTGGACGTCTATTTGGGAGTACTTTGACATTATTTCCCATCAGCCTTACCAACGTGTTCTTAGCGGACAAATGCCATCGGCACGCTGGTTTGAAGGCGCCACTCTCAATTATGCCGAACACATCTTCCGAAAAGCAAGTAGCAATCGGCCAGCTATCTTGTTTTGTGCTGAAAACACCCCTGTACAATCAATTTCGTGGGAAGAGCTCGAAGTAGCTGTCTGCAAAGTCGCAAATTGGTTGCGTTCTGTAGGTGTAGAAAAAGGAGACCGAGTTGTGGGCTATCTGCCTAATATTCCAGAGGCCACCATTGCCTTCCTTGCTACCGCATCGCTAGGAGCCATTTGGTCGAGCGCCTCTCCCGATTTTGGGGCTTCGAGTGTCCTCGAACGGTTTGGGCAAATTCATCCCAAAGCACTCCTGGCTGTAAATGGCTACCAATATGGCGGCAAAGTGTTTGATAAAATGGAGGTTGTTCAAGAACTCCAGTCGCAAATGCCTTCATTAAAGGGCACGCTTCTGATAGAATATGTACCCAACGTACCTATCCCAACCACTTTCTCCAACTGGGCAGAGGTCATGCAGCGCACTGCCACCACTCCCCTTTCATTCACTCCGGTTCCTTTCAGCCATCCGCTTTGGGTACTGTATTCTTCAGGAACAACTGGAGCTCCTAAAGCCATCATTCACGGACATGGGGGAATGCTCCTCGAACACTTGAAGTATGGAACTTTTCACAATGACGTACATCCAGGTGAACGCTTTTTTTGGTTTACGACTACTGGATGGATGATGTGGAATTACCTGAACGCTATGCTGCTCTCTGGTGCAACAATTGTGCTCTACGATGGGAGTCCTGGGTATCCGGATATGAATCGGTTGTGGCAATTAGCCGCTGATTTAAAGATCCAACATTTTGGAGTAAGTGCAGCCTTTATTTTGGCATCCATGAAGGCGGAAGTAGTTCCCAAAAGACTCGACCTATCCTCCTTGAGGAGTATTGGGTCCACAGGATCTCCCCTTCCGCCTGAAGGATTTACCTGGATATACGAAGAGGTAAAACCTGACGTATGGCTCACCTCGATGAGTGGAGGTACCGATGTTTGCACAGCTTTTGTGGGAGGAAATCCGCTATTACCTGTTGTCGTCGGCGAAATTCAATGCCGTGCTCTTGGCTGTGCCATGGATTCCTTTGATGAAAATGGCCATTCCCTCCTGAATGAAGTAGGTGAAATGGTGGTGACCCAACCCATGCCTTGTATGCCTGTTGGTTTCTGGAATGACCCCGACGGCGCTAAGTACTCAGCTAGCTATTTTGAAGACTACCCCGGCATTTGGCGACACGGCGACTGGCTTCGAATTACACCCAACGGTTCTCTTGTAATCTACGGAAGGTCGGATGCTACCTTAAACCGCCAGGGCATCCGGATTGGAACCAGTGAAATTTATCGCTCCGTAGAAAAATTACCTGAAATAAAAGACAGTCTTATTATTAATCTCGAACGGGAAGGAGGTGACTCTTTTATGCCGCTTTTCGTGACGTTGAAAGAAGGGTTCCAATTGGATGACAACTTACAAAAACGGATTGCAGCCCAATTACGAGCAGATTATTCTCCACGACATGTACCTGATGTGATTTTACAGGTTCCCGATATTCCGTATACCATCAGTGGAAAGAAATTGGAGCTACCCGTCAAAAAGCTATTAATGGGAAAATCACTCGATACGTCCGTAAACATGGGCTCCGTTCGAAATCCAAGTGCTTTTGATTATTTCATAGCGCTTCAACAAAAAGGGTTTTGATATTACCTATCAGAAGATACTGGTTGTGCTTTACGCTGACCAATATATAACCCCCATATTACCAGTAAGGTGCCTACACCCGTGTAAAGGCTGACGGGCTCCCCAACCAACCACCACGCATAGAAAAAACCGATCACTGGGCAGAGGTAAAGCCAAAGAGCCGCTCGGACTGGGTCATTATGCAATAAGTACAACCAAAGCTGAACGGCTCCAATAGAGACGGGGACGGCTAGCCATGCTACCGCTCCCCAGAAAGAGAAGTCCCATTGATGGCTATTCCAGTCTGTACTACTCAAGGTGACAGGCAGTAAGGTGAGCGCCCCAAATAATACTTGCCAACCATTGATAACCAACCGAGGAATTGACCAATTGATTTTAGAAAAATAGACGGTACCGAAGGAATAGGAAAGCATACTCGCAAAAAGCAAGCTTACACCAAGAGGAGTCGCCATACTGTTCCGAAGAACAGGAAAGGTCACCACCCCCACTCCAATAATCCCCAGAAACAACCCCAGCCAAATAGACGCACTTACCTTTTTTTTCAAAAAAGCTGCACTGATTATGGCAATTAATAGCGGATTAAGAGCCACAGACAAGGAACCTAACCCCGCGGTAGCATACCGCATCGCCCAAGAAAAGACTCCCAGATACACACTGGCATTTAACAAGCCATAGATCAACAATGGCTTGTACTCAGCGGTTTTAGGAAATGGTTGGCGGCGTACAAGATGAGCCCATGTCAACATCAACAAGGCCGCTAGAAAAAATCGAGTATTCGTAAGTACAAATGGCTCCGCTGTCTTCAACCCAATTTTTGTAGCAACGGATGCAGAGGCCCAAAGGAGCGCAAACAATACACCTATTAGGATTCCTTTCATAAATTATTTCACTGAAGGATAATAAACTTCTTACCAATAGGTTATCGAATGGCGGAAAAAGACAAAGGAGTCAGGAAGATCGATTCTAACTTAGAAACGATTTTACCGTCCTTCTCTGAGGCCTCTCGTACCTGTTGCCAATCCGGATCCTTGCCAAATGCATCAAATGATTGCTTAGCTGCTTCAATGGAATCATGTGCTAGAAGATAGACTAATTGGGCTTGATCTCCTCCTTCTTCTATTGTTGTCCAATACACCACGTTCTGCATCCCATGACGCTCAAAAAGCCGGGTAGTGTGCTGGCGAAATCGGTCTTGTAAAGCAGGTAAACGCCCAGGATAGCATGTGTACGTACGAAGCTCAAACACCTTTGGTTGACGGCGGACTTTTCGATCTGATCGATTCCATTGAAACGTAGAAAAATCAGTCTTGGATAGGAAGGTGGAAACAACACCCGAAACAATTTTCCCCGACTGTTCTGAGTCTGAACGTACCTTTTGCCAGGTGGGATCTGCACTAAAAGCTTTCCAAGCCAATTCGCGTTCGGCTATACTTGGATACGAAAGTACATAATATAATTGATTGGAATCAACAGCAGATAGCCAATAGCCCTCATTGCGCATACCATGTTTTTCAAACAGACGCAAGGTATGGTTAGCAAATCGATTCACTAGGGCATCCATCCTTCCAGGTTCCGTCTGATAAATCCGAAGCTCATAGATTCGAGCGTCCACGAGTTGACTCGTACCTGCATACGAGAGGAGTAACAGGCCAACTATTACTATTAATTTATTCATATAGCCATTTTTTGCGTTAATCCAGCTGGAGAAGTGGTCCGTATCTACCAACTACCCTATTCACTGCTATTTCAAGAAAGGAAAATCTAATCAATTGAAAACTGGTATTTTTTAGCAATAATTTGCAATTTTTCTAATCCCTCTACCTTCCCTCTCATTTCAAAATCAGTTAGTCGACCATTCAAAAAGTTAGTTGCGATCTGCTTGGCAAGGGATTGAGCTGATTCTATTTTGCCACACTGGGCGTACTGCTCCACGAGTGGAATCCAAAGAAATCCACGCGGGGCCATTTTTTCATTGTACGAACGATTGAGTACATCCGCCATACGAGCAGCTTCCTCCAACTGATTCACCTTAATAAGTCCGCGAACAACCTGTTGATGGGTTAATAACCAATATTGATAAAAAGCAAACTCTTCCTCTCGGAGACTACGTTGTAGGCTAGGAAAAAGGAACGCCTCCTGAAAAAGTTGCACGCTCCGTTCAAGATGAATCGGTGTAGCTTCCCAATTGAGGGTCGGCAGTTGATGAGATACTACTCGAAAAATCATCCCTTCCAGCGCCAAATGGCCTTGCCAAGGTGCCAGAACAGCTGCCGCACAAGTTGGGGAAAAACAGAGTGGAAAGTTCCAGGCATTGGCGGCCAGTATGTCCACAGGAACAATGGCCTCCATCGTTAAGTAGGTTGATTTGGGTTTCCAAAGGATCGGAACCCCACGATTGCCTGGTAAAAGCTGCTGTGCTGGCGCGGAGGGAAGCTCAAGGGAGGGAATAGAACAAGCGGCCAATTCATACCCATTGCCACTAGATGAAGGCGTAATGGCCGACAGGTTACCCAGAAAGGTAGATGCCGCCACCGTATTGGTAGGATTACGCTCCGTTTGCTCCAGCACAATAAGTTTTTGGAAAAAGAAAGAAGGTAATAAATGCCTCATCGGCAACTGTCCAAAAGTACCATCATAGACGTACTGGGCATACCGAGGAAGAGCTAACAGAGAGGAGTTAACAACCCGAACATCCATTCGCACCTTTTCAACTGCTTGGAGATAAAGCAGAGGGTACGTATCTCCATCACCATAAGTAATTAATACGGCGTTAGAAGGGCAAGATTGAAGAATGTTACGCGGAAGGGTTAAAAATGATTCTTCATAGATTCCTGCTTTTAGTATCGATTTAGCAGCCTCCTCTCCTTGAAAATAAAGCAGTTGCAAATATCCATCCATCACTTCATGGGCGTACTTAACACGGACCGTGCCTACTGGAGTTGGAAAATCAGGATTTTGCAGTACCAACTGCCTGTACGTATCAACTGCTTTTTGATGCGCCAACCGATAGCCCTCAACTTGTTCCTTGGTCAATACACCCCGTCCAGGCACTAAAGGAAACAGCTCTGTAGAGTCCGAAAAACTAGTGTTATCATGCAATAAAGCAGAAGCAGCCGTAGAATAGGCCCTTGCCAGACTGTGCAAATCAGCTTCCTGCAGCTTCGAAATAGCCGGCTCCAAGACCCTGATAATATCCTTGTAGTATCCTCGATATCCATAATAAGGAAGCCTATCAGATTCCGCTTGGGTCAGTGCGTGCTGACGTAAATATTGCTCTACATAGCGATCAATTTCAGAAGCGCTAAATACCTCTTGTGGAATAGCTGCCCCTGATGATGCTCGATCTACTACTTCAATGGGCAACCATTTTTGCTCTGGAGACCATACCAATATAGGTTGTTCAGAAGGCGGAAAAATAGCTTTATAACCCGTAGGATGCTTGATTAACCGAAAGGTGGGAACACCTCCCCCTTGGTACTGCTGAAAACAGTGCCGGACAACCTCCTTATAACTTGGGAACTGAACTTGTGCCGAACTTAAAAAAGGAAAAACAGAAAAGAAAATAAGGAGTCTAAGGACCATATGCTGCTTTTTTAAGTAGTTTCTAGTTTGTTTTAGAAGAGGTGTCTATTACTTTGTACTTATTTTTCAGACAAGTTAGTCACGTCCCCTTGGAAAACCGACCCCATCGAAATCGAAGGATCCGGGAATACCAGTGGTAACTCATTTGGGCGTAAAACAGCGCTGAACTGAACTTGAAGCCCTTCTTTTTCAAAGTTGGATGCCAGTTTGTCTGGAATAACATAAAAAATAGAATCGACTGACTCCTTCGAATAAGTTTTAATCCCCCAGCGGCCAAAACATTCCATCCTAAGCATTTCTCCTTCAAATGGAAGGGATTCCTTATTCACTTTTTCACAAGAAAGTAGCTGAAAACACCCGCTGCAGAGTGCAATAAGAAGACAAAAAACCTGAAGTCGATTCATACTTGAAGAGTAAATAGCGTAAGAGCTCAAAGATCCCCATAAATTTTGATTTTCACCCTATGAATCAACTATTCTGACAACCATTTACCCAACTCTTCCACCCTGCACCCTATGGCCATGGAGATCACTTCCTCAGAGACGCCAGACGCTACCATCCTGCGCGCCATCTCCCGATTTTCCTCTTCCCTCCCTAGCTTCACCCCCTCCTCCATTCCTCTCTGAAGTCCCCGTTCCATTCCCACCGCCAGCCCTTCGCCGTAAGACGTATCAATTACATTCTTTAAATCTCGGTAATGCTTGATACTTTCTTCATAGCCCCTCAACTCCTCCAGACTAAATTTCGCAATCTCCGCTGCCTGAAATAATTTCTTAAAAACACGCTCCCCCAGCGCCGACGGCCGCTCATACAAATCGGGTAACCGCTGCAATACATACAGCCATTTGTCAAAGTTCGTCGCCAACTCCGACTCCTGCTTCTTAAAATTGGGCATCTCCAAGTAAATAAACGTCAGCTTATCATAAAACACCCGATCTTTTTGATCCTTCAACTTTACCTCGTGCCGAACCGCCTGCTCGTGTTCGTCCTCACTAAACACAAAATCCAATAT
>Ga0079300_10000885_pt1 | contig 11662 bp, 8 predicted proteins | sample Wag4_2014_7_11_FD_74799 | JGI IMG/M metagenome (GOLD analysis project Ga0079300, IMG submission 74799) | Fresh water microbial communities from Ohio, USA - Utica-2 Time Series HT 2014_7_11 | ecosystem: Environmental > Aquatic > Freshwater > Water tank | place: USA: Ohio | collected 2014-07-11
GTGACGGGGCCGGCGTCCACGATGATGATGTCGAACCGGTCGCGCAGCGTGCGGAGCAGCCGGCGCATCGCGCCGACCTGCAGGTTGCTCGCCGACACGGTCGGGTCGGTCCCGACCGGCAGCAGCCACACGCCGGGCTGCGCCTCGACGACCTCGTTCTCCAGCGTGCCGCGGCGGATGACCTCGCGGACGCCCGGCGCATGCAGCTGGTCGAGCATGCCGCTCATGGCGCGGCCGATGAAGTCGACGTCGACGATCACCGGCCGGTGGCCGGCACGCGCGTAGGAGATCGCGAGCGAGAGCGCGATCGTGGTCTTGCCGTCGCCCTGCGCGGGGCTGGTGACCATCATCGCGTAGCCGTCGCCGGCGGTGCGGCGCGACTCGATCTTGTTGCGGAGGCGGTCGATGCAGTTCACCGACAGCTCGTGGGTGAACCCGTCGGTCGCCGCGGCCGTCATGTCCGGCACCACGCCGAGCCAGTGGAGTCCGCCGGCCTCGTTGAGCAGCTGCGACGCGCGGAACGCGCGCGGCCGGATGGTGCCGAGCACGAAGAACACGCCGAACGAGATGCCGAAGCCGCCGAGGAACCCGAGCGCGGCGAACTGCGTGCGCTTGTCGGAGTCGGGCATGGGCAGCTGGCTCGCGTAGCGGGCGATGCCGACGCGGCCGCGGCGGATGCTGTCCTGCTCGCGCTCGAGCTCGGCGATGCGCGCGGCGAAGCTCTGCTCGGCGGCGCGGGCCTCCTCGATCTTGCGGTCGGTCTCGCCGAGGCGCGCCATGAGCATGTTCGCCTGGTCGATCTCGGTGCGGAGCCCCTGGCGGTCGGCCGCGGTGCGCACCTCCTGCTTGCGGAGCGCTCCGTAGGAGAGGTCGCGTCCGGTGCCCTCGGCCCACATCACGCGCGCACCCTCGCGGGCGGCGGCGAGCTGGGCGTCGAGGTCCTCGACCTCGCGGGCGGCGGTGTCGTAGATGCGGTGGCCCGGCTTGTAGGTGCGCGGGAGCCCCTTGAAGCGCACGCGCGCGGCCTCGAGGGTGCGGCGGCGCTCGAGCAGCGAGGGATCGATGGCGTCGAGCTCGGCGAGCGTCGGCTCGAGGCGCATGTCGTCGGGCAGCGGCCGCGCGGCGGGGTCGGCGCTCGGGTCCTTGAGGAGCATCTCCTCCCACTGGCGCTCGATGTCCTGCTGGAGTCGCTTGTTGGCGAGGATCTTCTCCTCGACCTCGCGCAGCTTGGAAACGCGCTCCTCGACCACGGCCGCGAGGTTGGCGCTGCCGTACGGGGTGTCCTTGAGGACGGCGATCCGCTCCTCGACGAACTTGGTCTCGTCGCGGCGCGCCAGCGTCATGAGCTCGCGGAGCGACGCGATCTTGCGGCTGTAGACGGTCTCGGCGCTCGGTCCGTAGATGTCGAGGTACGCGTCGGTGACCCAGTTCGCCATCGGCGCGGGGATCGCCTTGTCGCCGGACTCGAAGCGGATCTCGATCATGCTCGAGCCGCGCGGGCTGGTCACGACCAGTCCCTCGTCGAGCGCCTGCACGCCCTTCTCGGCGCCGTGGCGCTCGAAGAAGCGCTTCACCGCGGCGAACTCCGCGTCGGCCTCGCCCGGGCGCTCGCTGCGGGAGCGGGCGGTCGGCTCGCTGCGGCGCGCCGCGTCGGCGACGGCCTCGAACACGCGCGGGTCGTTGATGAGCACGACCTGCTGCGCGACGTAGGCCTCGTAGTTGTCCATCGCCGCGGTCTCGGGCATGTCGGCGGCGAGGATGGTGTCGAGCTTGGCGTCGATCTTGACGTACGACGCCGCCGCATACTTCACCGGCGCCGCGAGGTACGCGGCCAGCGAGAGCGCGACTCCCAGGCCGAGGCCGATGGAGAGGCAGAGCTTCCACCGGTTCTGCAGGCGGTCCTGCACCAGCACGAACGGATTGGGGGCCGCGGCCGAATCCGCGCGCGTCGCCGCGGGGATCGCGGCGTTGCCGGACATGGTCGAGAGGGCCGTGGTGTCGTTGTGTTCGTCCATGGTGCTCATTGCTCTTCTCCGGACTTCCCGTCCAAGCGCTCCGCGGCCGAGACGCCGTGGAGCTTCACATGCCGCGCGGGGTCGCCGGCCGGGCGTCCCGTGCCCGCCGCCGGCGACGCATTCGCCTCCGAGCGCGCGTCGGGCATGCCCTTCAGCGCGCGGACGCACTCGACCGGGATCAGCGACATCAGCTCCCGCGCGGTCCGCTCGACCTCGGCGGTCGCGGGCCAGCCGTCGACGACCACCTGGATCTGCCCGACGCCCATGCGCGAGATGTCGAGCTTCGCCGCGCGCGACCGCAGCTGGCCCATGTCGGACGTGATCGCGCCCTCGGGCAGCACGAAGAACCCGACCACCGAGACCTCGCGCAGCGCGCCGGTCGAATCGGTCGAGTTGAATCGGTACAGGCTCGCGGTGAAGGCCTCGCCGTCGAGCTCGAGCTCGACCGTGTCATGCCCGCCGTCGCGCGGGCGCCAGCCCGACGAGGGATAGCACGACGGCGGATGGTGGCCGTGCATGTCGCGGACATCGCCGCAGTGGATGATGCCGAGCGTGGCGCGGCGTCCGGTCCCGAGCTCGACGAAGCGGCGCGAGAGCACCGCGGTCGGCATCAGGATCTCGGTCGCCCCGGCGGGAAGCGGACAGTCGGTGCCGACCCAGTTCCCCGCCATGAACGGCACGTCGCCGAGCGAGGTGCGGATGCTCCGCGCGCGGGCCACGGCCTGGCCGCGGTCGCCGACGCCGTCGCGGGACAGCATGGCCCCCGCGGCGAGCAGGCTCGCGAGGCACGCGACCGGCGCGATGCGGTTCACGCGGTGGATCAGGCGGACGGTGGAGAGCGACGGCTTCATGCCTGCAGGAACCTCCAGGTGAAGACCGGCAGGTCGAGCCAGCGCATGAAGCGGATGAGCCCGAACAGCATGCCGATCGCGAGCGGGAGCATGAGCCATCCGGCGATGTCGTGGAAGTACTCGGCGTCGGCCGCGCTCGCATAGGCGTAGGCGAGCGCCGTCGGCACCAGGCGGACGACGTTGCACACGATCGCGATGAGCGGCGCCGCGGCCAGCAGCGCGATGCGGGCGTTGAGCCGCAGCGGCACGCTGAACACGAACGCGAAGAAGGTCAGCGCGAGCGCGAAGACCATGCGCATCCCGTCGCAGGCCTCGCCGACGAAGATCGAGCGGCCCGCGATCTGGATCGAGTTGCCCGCGCGCTCGGTCGCGATGCCGAGGACGTCGAGGACCTCCTGCGTCACGCTCACCGCGAGCGCCTGCAGCGGCGCCGCGAGCCACTTGCGCACCTCGGCCGGCACCGGGATCAGGAACAGCAGCGCCAGGAACGCCGGGAAGAACCGCCGCACCACCTCGAGGCCCGCCATCGCCACCGCGCAGGCGGCGAGCGCGACGATCGCCGCGAGGTGCACCGCGGCGCGGGTATCGGTCTGCTCGCCCCACCACGCCAGCAGCACGGCGGCCGCCACCACGGGCAGCGCCGAGAGGCTCGGCCGGCGCGGCACGAACCGCATGCGGGTGCGGCGCAGCCACACGAGGTAGCCGGCCACGAAGGGCACGAGGAAGATGTAGCCGTTGTCGGTGCGCCTGGCCGCCTGCAGGTAGATGTCGATCCACGCGGGCCAGAACGCGGCCACCGCCGCGACCACGAGCGCCCCGACGATCCAGAGGTCGTTCCAGCTCCATCCACGCGCGCTGCGCGCGCCAACGGACGCGGCGACCAGCGAACCGGCGGCGGAACCGCGTGCGGCGATGCTCACGACGCGCCTCCTTCGGTGCCCGACCGCGCGGCCGAGCCGAGCGCGCCGAAGACCTCGTCGACGACGAGGTATCCACGCGGCACGTGGCTGCCCGGCGGGACCACGCTGCGCGCCACCACCGCGTCGGCGCACACCCGTGCGCCCGGCAGGACGACCGCATCGATCACGAGCGCGCCGCGCTCCACCACGGATCCGCGGCAGAGGATGGTGTCTCCGCGCACCCGCGCGCCATCCTCGATCACCGCGTCGGCGGCGAACGGCTCCGCGCCCGCCGCGCGCATGAGCGCGACCGCGTGCAGGTAGGTCTCGCGGTCCACGATCCGGCACGACTCCTCGGCGCCGATGCACGCGTGCACCGCACGGCCCGAGGCGACGATCGCCGGCACCAGCTGCTCCTTGACGTCGAAGAACCCGATCGCGGGCACCAGCGCGATGGCCTCGCGCGACACCCACGCCACGCCCGAGGGCGCCAGATCGAGCGCGGCGCCGATCAGCGCGCCCTGGGTCGGGTCGATCGCCGCCAGGAACTTGCCGAGCTCGAAGTTCGGAGGCGTCGACGCCTCGATCACGATCACGCCGCCCGCCTGGGTCGCCTCGTCGGCTCCCGCGGCGCAGGCATCGCGCCACACGTCGCCGATCGTGCCGCCGGCGCCCCGGTGTCCCGCGGTGTCGACGCGCACCTCGATGCGCACGAGCCCCGTGCCGAAGGCCTCGGGCAGCCGGATGTTCGCGTAGTAGGCGCGTTCCGCCTCGCTCGCGAGCGCGAGCACCATCGTGCCGCGGAAACCCGCGTCGACCATGCGGCGGATCCAGCACTCGACGAGGTTGCGCTCGCCGTCGATCGGCAGCGCCGCCGTCGGAAGGCCGAGGCTCGTCGACAGCTGCGCGTGGCGCGTCGTCTGGCTCTGTCCAGCCAGGAGGATCGCAAGCGACGCAGGACACGACGCCACCGAGGTCGGCGACGCCGTTGACGCCACGGCGCCCGGGCCCGACTCGGACAATGATGGATGGAGAGATGTGGGACTCATCTCGTTCGTTCTCCTCGCTCCTCGCGGAAGTCTCCCGCCGCCGCTTCATCGGCCGCCCGAGAAGCCGAGTTGGGCGGAACACCGCGCTCCCGCGCGGAATTCACGCTCCTCCCTGTGCTTCCGCGCCCGCTCGACGGCGGGCGCCGACCGGCACCCCCGCCACCGTCCTCGTGCACGCGGGGTTCTCGACCCCGCCTGCGCAACCACACCCCCCCGCGGCCGACCACGCGGCCGCTCCGTCATGCCTGACTCAGCGCCCGAGCTTCACGAGCGACCCGGCGACCGCCGAACCACCCTCGCGCCGGGGCGCACCGGCGAGCGCCTGCCGCTCGGCCAGGGCCGCGGCACGCGCGCGCATCCGCGCCTCCTCCGACACCCGGCTCTCGGCCAGGAACGCACCCATCGCGATGGTCAGGTACCAGATCATGATGGTCTGCCCGAAGTAGCTCACCGCTAGGAAGATCGCCATCTGCGCGAAGATCGACGCGCCGATCCCGTAGACCGCGAGGTGCTGCGGCGATCCCGCCGGCAGCCGCCGCAGCCAGAAACCGCAGGCACGCAGCGCGAGCACGATGGCGACGATCAGCGCGATCATCGCCCACACGCCGCCGCGAACGCCCTCGAGGATGTACTGGTTGGTCACGTCCTGCAGGCCCCAGCCCCAGTGGCGGGTCGAGATCGTGCCGACCATCCACCACTCGTGGAAGTGCGCGATCGCCTTGTCGATCAGGTGGAACCGGTGGTATCCGGTGCTGCCGCCCACCAGGTCGATGCGCGCGATCAGGTGCCAGATGCCGTGGTTCATCACGAAGTGCAGCACGGTGCCGAGCGCGAGCGCGCCCATCCACACGATCCGCAGGTGCATCCAGAAGGGGTACACCGCAAATGCCGCGAGCACGAACAGCAGCGCCGCGGCCGGCGTGCTCGACGCGCAGCAGACGACGATCACCGCCGTCAGCAGGAATCCCGCGGGAGCCACCCACTTCGCATGTCCGCGCGCGCGCCACGACGCCAGCCAGTGCGGCAGCAGCGCGACGAAGAAGCAGCCGGCGAGGATCGCGTGCGCGAACGCGCCCTGGCAGCGCAGTTTGCCCTCGCGCACGTCGGTCAGCAGCGGGATGCCGCCGAAGACCGAGAGCATGTTGCGTCCCGTCGCCTTCTCGATGCCGAAGATCAGCGCGACCGGCAGGCAGAGCACGAGCGACTGCACCGCGAGGCGGCCGATGTCCTCGATCGAGCGCAGCGTCGCCCGCGCGACGAGGTACATGCCGAGGGTGTCGAACGCGCTGCCGATCTGCTGGATCAGGATGCCCATCTGCCCCGTGGTGACGGGCATCAGCGCGACCTTGGCGAGCGTTCCCGCCGCCACCAGCCCGTCGATCCAGCCGAAGCGGAAGTCGAGCAGCCGTCCCGTGGTGCCGAGGCGCACCAGCGCGACCATGATGCCGAGCCGGAGGAACGCGAAGTCCGCGCCGGCGAGCACGAGCCGCTGCGCGCTCGGGATGTAGACCGCGAGTCCGAGCAGCACGAGCGGGATCATCCGCATCGGTCCGAACGCGATCAGCGCGCAGGCGAGCGCGAGCGCGGCCAGGCCCACGGGATGCACCGTGTTCTGGTTCACGTACTCGAAGCTGCTCGCGGCGAAGTCCATGGCGTGGTCGCTGCCCTATCGGCCGTCGGATCGGCCGCCGTGAGGCTGAACGCGCGCATGCGGGCTGCGGATCCGCGATGTCGCCGTCGAACGGCGCTGCGGGTTCACCCTGCGCCGACCGCGCCGACTGCGCGGGCGGGTCCGCGTTCGCGGGAAGCGTGCGCGAACCCGCCGCTCGGATCCGAGTCCCGCGGGAAAAGCGCCGATGAACGGTCGTCCCGTCCTGCGAGCAACCCATGAAGCCAGCCGACGCCCATTCCGCCGCCGGGAAGACCAACTCCGATGCATCGACGCCGGGCCCGCTGAAGCCCGGCGAAGTCCGCCTCATGACCCGCTACCGGCGCGGCGCCTTCGCGGCGCGCGCGTGGCGGCGGCTCTGCGCGGAGCTCCACGCCCTCTGGCTGCGCGCGCAGGGCGCCCACATCGGCCGCGGCGTGCACCTCGGCAGGCACGCGCAGCTCTACGGCCTCAGCGGCCTCAACATCGCCGACGGCGTGAACATCGGCCGCCGCGCGCGGCTCGAGACGCACCTCACCGAACGGGGTCAGGCGCAGATCACCATCTGCTCCGGCACCCACATCGGCAACGACTTCCACGCCGGCGCCGCCCTCCGCGTCCTCATCGGGCGCAACTGCATGCTCGCCTCGGGCGTGACGATCCTCGACCACGACCACGACTTCGGCGATCCGTTCGATCCGCACCGCGCGCGCGAAGGCGTCGTCGCGGCGTCGACGGTCATCGAGGACGGGGCCTTCCTCGGGGAGCGCGTCGCGGTCCTCAAGGGAGTGCGCATCGGCAACGGCAGCGTGATCGGCGCGAACTCGGTGGTCTGCAGCGACATCCCCCCGCTCACCATGGCCGCCGGCATCCCCGCGCGCCCCCTGCGCCGCTGGAACGAATCCACCCGCGCGTGGGAGCGCATCGCACCCGCCGCCAACGGAGGGCGCGCCTGATGCACGTCCTGCTCGTCGCGCACTACTTCCCGCCCGATGGCGGCGCAGGCAGCCAGCGCCCCGCGTCGTTCGCGCAGCACCTGCCAGGCCTCGGCTGCGAGACCACCGTCGTCTGCCGCCAGGTGGACGACGCGAAGCGCGGCGCCTACGACCCCGCCGACCGCACCCTGCTCGCGCGCACGGCGAGCGGCGCAACCATCCGCCGCGCGAGCGCCGAGCCGGGCGAGACCTGGACCGCCGCACTCCTGCGCGAGGCACGCGACGCGGTGCGCGCGCATCGCCCCGATGTCGTCGTCGTCACCCTGAGCCCGTTCGAGCATGCGGAGATCGGCTTCGCGCTGCGCGACGAGTTCGGCGTGCCCGTCGTGCTCGACCTGCGCGATCCGTGGGCGCTCGACGGCTGGCACACCTACCGCCATCACTTCGCGTGGCGCCGCTCGCTGCAGGCGATGCGGCACGCGCTCGCTGCCGCCGACGGCGTGGTCATGAACGTGCCGGGCGCGCGCACCGCCGCCGAGGCGATCGCACCCCGCCGCGGCCTCACGCCCTACGGCGTCGTGACCAACGGCTGGGAGGAGGATGACTTCGCCTCGACCCCCGACGTGCCGCAGGGCGAGAAGCTCCGCATCCGGTTCGCCGGCACCTTCGTGTGCCGCTTCATGCGCGACCGCTCGCTGCTGCGCCGCCTGCGCGCGCGGCTCCGCGGCCGCGGCGAGGTGATCGACGAACGCGGTCGCTCGCCGCTCTTCCTGCTCGAGGCGATCCGCGCGCTCCGCGAGTCGCGCGGAAGCGACGGCGCGATCGGCCATGACTTCGTGCTCGAGCTCGCGGGCGCGAAGGAAGCCGAGACCCAGCAGATCATCGACGAGAGCGGCTGCGCCGACGCGGTCGCGCAGCTCGGCTATCTGCCGCACGACCAGAGCGCACGCTTCATCGCCGGCGCGCACGCGCTGCTGCTGCCGATGCACGGCCTCCCGCGCGGCGCCCGCGCACGCATGGTGCCGGGCAAGCTCTACGAGTACTTCGGAACCGGACGCCCGATCCTCGGGCTATGCCCCGAAGGCGATGCGCGCGACTGGATCGCGCGCGATCCGCGCTCGCGCGTCGCGAACCCGGTCGACAGCGCCGACATCGCGGCGAAGCTGCGCGAACTGCACGCCATGTGGCGCTCGGGCGAGCTCGCCGGCTCGGCGCGTGCGCCGTGGACGGGCGAATTCACCCGCCGCGCGCAGGCCGAGCGGCTCGTCGAGTATCTGCGTGCGGTGATCGGCCCTGCGACGCAGACGCACGCCGCGCCCGCGGCGCTCAGCGCTGCATGAACCCCGTGCACCGGTCGAGCGCCGCGAGGAGCCCGACCGCGCCGCGATCGAACGTCCGCCGCATGCCGGTGCTCTCGTCGGCGACCCGTGCGAGCCGCGCGAGCGGCGCCGGAAGCCCCGCCACGAACCGCGACCAACCCGCGCGCGACCGCAGCGTCCGCCAGGGATGCCGCAGCCAGCGCGGCATCACGCCGCCCTCGTGGGTCGAGAACGGCACGCCCGTGTCGTCGAGACGCGCCAGCACGGTCTCGCGCCAATCGCGCGCCATCGCCTGCTCCATCGGGATCGCCGCCACCGCCGCGCAGAGCTCGCGGTCGTAGAGCGGCGTCGCCACGCGTTCGCGCGGCAGCAGGCCGTACGCCGACGCGCCGATGCCGCGCCGCGTCCAGTGCAGGAGGCTGTACATGCCGAGCGGGTTCGGCGTCGCGGCGAGCGCGTGCAGCGCGGCCTCGAACTCGGCCACCACCGCCTCCGGCTCCGCGAGCGGCACGCCTTCCGCCCGCGCGGCGGCAAGGAAGCCCGGCGAGACATGCCCGCCGTGCGCCGCCGTCCACCCGCACAGCCCGGCGAGATCACGCGCATTCCAGAGCGCGATCGCCTCGGGATGCAGCAGCGAACCCGTCGAGAGGACGCCCGCGCCGATGCCGTCGGTGACCGCGCCGCCGAGTTCCCGCACCCGCCGCGCGATGGCGACGAACCACGCATGCTCGAGCGACTGGAAACCCTGCGCCGCATGGCGCTCGAGCTCCCGCGCACCGTCGAACGGAAGCGGCGAGACCCGCTCCACCCGCGCGCCGATCGCCGCAGCCACGCGCTCGGCGATGGCCGCGTCCGACGCGGATCCATGCTGGTCGAGCGTGAGGATCCGCCCCGGCTGCACGCCGAGCTTCCGCATGGCGAGCAGGATCAGCCGCGAATCGCGGCCGCCGCTGAGCAGGACCGTGGGGCCTTGCGAGCCGACATGCCGCCGCACCGCCTCGATCGTGAGCCTGAGCAGATCGTCGTCGCTCGGAACCCTTCCGGCCACAAGCGCCGCCGCATCGACCGCGTCGGCCTCGACGCCCCGCAGCACGGTGCGGGTCCCCAGCGCGTAGCCGAAGGCGAGCACCGTGGCGAGCCCGAGGGGATCGACCTCGGCGCCCGACGCTCCGCACGACGCGAGGTCGGGACGCAGCACCCCCGCGTGCCGGAATCGCGGCCGCAGGTCTGCAGCGGCGTCCGCCGCGTGCGAATCACGAGTGGATGGAGAGGCCATGGTGCTCAAGGGAAGGCCCGTACGAGGCGGTTCAAGTCATCCGTGGGCGCAGATATCGACCACTTTGCCCCGACGCCGCAGAGAATCCGCCGCGACTCCGCTGCACGATCGAAAAAAGAGGCGACCGCCGTTCCGTACCGGCGGTCGCCCGAATAGACCACGTTCGTCAAGAGCGATGCGAGCCTTGATTTACTTCATGCGGCGACGCATGAAGCCGAGTCCAATGAGTCCGAAACCGGCGAGGACGGCCGGGGCGCCGATCGGCACCACCAGGAGCTGGTCCTGCGCCGACGCGTTCGAGAGACCGAGGAGGTTCGGCCCCATGGTGCCGAAGCCGCCCTGTCCGAGCGAGGCGAGCATCGAGGCGGCGGTCGCGTAGAGACCACCGGACTTGCCGGCCTGGAACGCGCCCTTGTCGAGCGCGAGCTGCGAAACGGCCTCCGACGCCGTCATCGCATCGAAGTTCTCGTGGGTGATCTCGTAGATCGCGAGCTGGAACGCGCCCACCTGGGCGGCACCCGCGAGATCCGCGTAGTAGCGGCGGTAGAGGTCGTTCACGAGGGTCGCCTTGATCGCGCCCATCGGACCCGGCGCGGTGAGCGGATCATCCGCCTCCGGCACCTGCGACGGAGCGACCACGTCGAACGTGTAGGTCTGGCCGACGGTCACGCCCTCGAAGAGCTGCGTGCAGAACGCGGAGCGCTCCTGCCCGTAGATCCCCCAGCGGTGGATGCCGACGGTGATGTTGGTGAGGCTGGCGGACGAGCGCGAGGACCAGCTGAGATTGCTGTTGTAGCGAATGCCAGTGGTCGTCGAGTCGCCGAAGCCAAGGAAGGTCAGCGTCAGGGTGTTGGCCGAAGCAGCGGCGGAAACACCGAGCGCGGCAGCGATAGCGAGGCCTGTGGTCTTCATCTTTTCATGCCCTTGGAAGTGCGGTCTATGTGCGCCCGCTGTCGACACGGACAGCGATGCACGCCCCGAATCTAGTGCAGACCTAAGTCATGTCAAATCAACGACTTGCAGTTCTTCCAAGATCAGTCGGACAAACGACTTATCGAACCTTCCCCAAATGGCCGATACTGCGCCCTCACCGTCATTCGGGCGCCCCGCGGAGGATCCGCACGCCCGACTCCACCTCAAGGAATGCGTCGCAGGAGCAGGACCGCATGTTTCTTGGACTTCGATCGCTCGCCGCCGTTCTCGGGTTTGCCGGAGCGCTCCTCGCACACCGCGCCGTCCACGCCGGGAACGAGCTGCAGCGGGAGGTCGAGTCGGTGCTCCGAGGTGCCAAGGGGCTGGGGAACGCGGTCGTCGGCGTGTCCCTGCGCGACTGCGCGTCGGGTGCCGAACTGGTGGACATCCGCGCCGCCGAGCCGTTCATCCCGGCAAGCAACATGAAGGTGATCACCACCGGCGCCGCGCTGCTGCAGCTCGGACCAGGCTGGCGATTCAAGACCTATCTGGTGCTCACGCCCGTCGGCAACGCCCACCGGCTGACGCTCGTCGGCTCCGGCGACCCATCGCTGTTCGATCCCAAGATCGCCGAGTGCGGCGGCGTGTGCCACGACTTCGACGCGACGGTCGGCGCCTGGGCGGCGGCGACCTGCATCGCGACGTTCGCGCCGAGATTGATGCCGAACACCGGCACCGCGTACGAGCCGCGCCCGACG
>Ga0079300_10000889_pt1 | contig 11639 bp, 10 predicted proteins | sample Wag4_2014_7_11_FD_74799 | JGI IMG/M metagenome (GOLD analysis project Ga0079300, IMG submission 74799) | Fresh water microbial communities from Ohio, USA - Utica-2 Time Series HT 2014_7_11 | ecosystem: Environmental > Aquatic > Freshwater > Water tank | place: USA: Ohio | collected 2014-07-11
TTGATGTTGAAAAGTTTGTCTTGAAAGTTGACTTGTTTGTATTCAGAGTTGATTATCTCAAGTGAGTTTTTGATCAGGTTCATTTTATCTGCGCCTTTCGAATAAGTGATATTCAATGCAGAGTCCGGGATCAGGTCGCCATATGTCTTCTTGCCTTTTCCGAGTTTGTATGTGTTGGCTTTCCATCCTTTTTCAAAGTTTTTGCCAAACAGGAAATAAGTGGTTACTTCTCTTTTCATCCTGTCTGTTTTGATTTTGCTGATTTCTTTTTTAACGGAGTCGCTTGACTTGGCTAGTTGTCGCACATTGAGCATTTCATAGCTCCCTTTGAACATGCTGTCTGGGGTTTTCAGCACACTGAAACTGCTGAGGTCAAATACTTTTTTATAGGTTTTGAAGCCTAGCCGATAATAATCGGTTTCAACGGTGTTATACGGACCTTTTTCCTGATAGCGCCAGCCGTTTACCAGGTCGAATTCGAGAAATTTCTTATCGTCACTGATTTTCATAGTGCCCTTTTCGGCAGTAATCAGGTTGTCTTGCAGGGAGTATTGGTTTTCGTATATAACAATATTACTGATGTCGTTTCCGTTTTTTTCTTTTTTTCCAACCTTGATTGCATATCCTGGAATCTTGTCGTAGAAGATACCTTCCTTGATGTCAAAAGCAGGTTTAGCCACCCTGATATCGTAAATCATTGTGGTGTATTTCAGGTTGGCTATGGGGATAAAATAATTTGCTATCAGAAATGCTCCAATACTGATGAAAAAGGCTGCACCCAGGAGTGGGCGCATGAATCGGAGGAGTGGTATGCCGGCAGATTTTATGGCAACCAGTTCAAAACTTTCACCCAGATTACCAAATGTCATGATGGATGACAGCAGAATTGCTATCGGTAAAGCATAAGGAATGACGGTTATGGAGACATAAGCGGTCAGCTCCAAAATACTTGTGAATTCAAGTCCCTTCCCAACCAGATCATCTATGTATTTCCAAAAAAACTGCATCACCAGCACAAAAAGTGTGATGAAGAAGGTCGCAATAAAAGGACCGATAAAAGCCTTCAGAATGAGTTTGTCGAGTTTTTTCAACATCTTTAATTACCCAACCTGTGGAACAGATCATGTACCTGAACCCCCCATAAACGTGTTTGATCAGCTATTTCCTTTTTCTCTGCAAAGTCTTTGATAACCAGGATTGTCTGACTACTCACTTCCGATTTCTCAATGGCGAGCTCAAAATATTCATTATCGGGGGCATTTAGCCAGTGAAAGCGGATGAACTTATCTTCTTCTATTTCAATTACCTCTGCTTTTTCGGTAGAACCATTCCACGAGAAGCTGAATACGGAGTCCCTTTCATCTACCTTGTCTGCAAACCATTCCTGCAGGCCGGCTGGTGTTGAGAGGAATTCAAAGAGGATATTCGGTGAACACCTTACTGGATACTCAATTGAAAACAATTGTTTGCTCATATCTATAATTTTATCACAGGATCTTTCAAATTATGCTGTGCACGCTGCAATGATAGAAAAATATCATTACCGAAAAAATATAATTTGGTGTTTATTTCCAACTTTTTTGCCGGTATTTTCCCCAAAAATCTTCGTCATTTTCACGGCGTTGATAATCAATTAGTTATAAGTGTAATTCCGGCTCCTTTTTTACATTACCGCAGCTATTTAACAATATTTTCGCAAAAGCTCCGTTTTAGGGTTAACCTATTCTGAAAACTGAAATTTTAAATCCTTACCCACATGAGCATGCGTCAACTCCGTATCGGAAGATCTATTACACTGCGCGAATCCCCAAGTTTAGAGAGATATCTGCAGGAAATAAGTAAAGTAGAAATGGTAACAGCAGAAGAAGAAGCTGAACTGGCCAAGTTAATAAAAAAGGGGGATCAGCATGCATTGGAGCGTCTTACCAAAGCCAATCTCAGGTTTGTAGTTTCTGTCGCCAAACAATACCAACATCAGGGTATGTCTCTTTCTGACCTTATCAATGAGGGTAACATGGGGTTAATCCGCGCCGCAGGTAGGTTTGATGAAACAAAAGGTTTCAGGTTTATCTCTTACGCAGTATGGTGGATAAGGCAAAGCATCATCCAGGCACTTGCTGAGCAGTCCAGGATAGTAAAAGTTCCCATGAACAAAGTGGGTATCCGAAACAAGGTTGCACAGGCAACACAGCAACTGGAACAAGAATTTGAGCGTGAGCCAACAGCAGAAGAACTATCAGCATTTTTAAATATTGAATTGGAAGATGTGTCAGCTACAATGAGTTTGTCTAACAGGCATGTGAGTATTGATTCCCCCATGGATGAAGACGGTGATGGTAGTATGATTGACATCATGGAAAACAAAAATGCAGAACCTACAGACAAAGAAAGTAACAAAGAGTCTATGCTTTATGAGATTGAACTCGCACTGAATAGTCTGCCGGAAAAACAGCAAAAAGTCTTGCGTTACCTCTACGGCATCGGAAGGGATACACCCATGGGCATGGAAGACATTGGTGTCGAATTTAACCTAACCCGGGAACGGGTAAGGCAAATCCGGGACAAAGCATTAGAAACATTGAGGCAGCATGCCAACTCAATGCGGCTGAGAACCTTCCTTTAGTTAAATTAATCACTAACTTTGCTTCCCCAAGCAAAGTTTTTTTTATGTTTGAAAACCTCAGTGAGCGGATAGCATCAGCCTTTAAGCAGATTAAGGGCGAAGGACGAATTACAGACCTGAATATTGCCAATACCGTTAAGGACATCCGCAAGGCATTGCTGGATGCCGACGTTAACTTCAAAATAGCAAAGGAGTTTACGGATAAAGTGCGCGACAAAGCTGTTGGACAAAAAGTATTGACCGCAGTTAGTCCGGGTCAGCAAATGGTTAAAATTGTTCAGGACGAACTCACCGCACTCATGGGTGGGGCCGCCTCTGAACTCAACACTGCAGGTAATCCTGCAATCATTCTAATAGCCGGTCTGCAAGGTTCTGGTAAAACCACTTTCAGTGGTAAGCTGGCAAACTACCTCAAGTCTAAAGGGAAATCGCCTCTTTTGGTAGCTGGCGACGTATACAGGCCCGCTGCGATTGACCAGCTCAAAGTGCTTGGGTCTCAGATCGGGGTTGATGTTTATGCGGAGCCGGATAACAAGGATCCCCGCCAGATTGCCGAAAGTGCACTGAAGCAAGCCAAGGCCAACAATAAAAATGTACTCATAGTGGATACTGCTGGTCGTTTGGCCATTGATGAAGTACTCATGAATGAGGTTGCAGGGTTGAAATCAGCACTCAAACCTCAGGAAATCCTTTTTGTTGTGGATTCGATGACCGGACAGGATGCGGTGAATACAGCCCGCTCATTCAATGAACGCCTCGATTTCACAGGTGTTGTGCTTACCAAATTGGATGGTGATACCAGAGGTGGTGCTGCACTTTCCATCAAGTACACTGTACAAAAACCCATCAAGTTTGTAAGCAACGGCGAAAAGATGGAAGCCCTTGATGTCTTCTATCCAGAAAGGATGGCACAGCGTATCCTCGGAATGGGCGACATCACTTCCCTCGTAGAGCGTGCCCAGGCACAGTTTGACGAAGAACAGGCGAAGAAACTGGAAAAAAAGATCAGGAAAAATCAGTTTGATTTCCAAGACTTTCACGACCAGCTTCAGCAAATCAAGAAAATGGGTAACCTGAAAGACCTGATGGGTATGATTCCTGGAATGGGAAAAGCCATGAAAGACATCGATATCAGTGATGATGCTTTCAAAGGTGTTGAATCCATCATCAGCTCAATGACCCCCTTCGAAAGGGCCAATCCGGATGTCATTGACATGTCTCGCAAAAAGCGCATCGCTTCAGGTTGCGGCAGGGATATGAATGAAGTGAATCAGTTTTTCAAACAATTTGAACAAATGAAACAAATGATGAAGGGTATGGCAAACATGCCTGCAATGCCACGAATGGGTGGCAGGCGCTAAATCATTTGTTTATATTATTGATAATATTTACCTTTGCAGTCCGTTATAGTAAAAATCATTTCTTAACAACCCACTAAAAATTTTAATTTTTTATGGCTGTCAAAATCCGACTCCAACGTCATGGAAGCAAGAAGCGTCCATTTTATTTCATTGTCGTAGCTGATGCTCGTGCTCCGCGTGATGGTAAGTTCATCCAGAAAATTGGTACTTACAATCCCCTTACACACCCTGCTACTGTATTAATTGATCGTCAAAAGTCCCTTGAATGGCTTAACAACGGTGCTCAACCAACCGACACTGTTCGTAAAATACTCTCAACCAAGGGTGTACTTTACCTCAAGCATCTGCTTCGTGGTGTAACGCTCGGTTTGTTTGATGATGCAACTGCAATGGCCAAGTTTGAAGTTTGGCACCAAGAGCAAGAAGCAAAATTCAAGGCTCGTCAGGAAGCAGCTGCCCGTGAGCGTCGTGAAAGGCGTCGTGGTATGCCGCAGAGGCGCCCGCACAATGGTGCTCCAGCTGAAGGTCAGCAAGGATCTGCAGAATAAAATAATTGCAATATTTTTTAAAGCCTCGTTTTAAACGGGGCTTTTTTATACCATGGATAATTTTCTCAGTATTGGAAAGCTTGCAGCAACTTTTGGCATAAAGGGAGAGCTTGTGCTTGAGCATCACCTGGGTGAAGCGTCAAGCCTGGAAGGTATTACAGCACTTTTTATTGAGGAGCTGGAGGGTAAGTTTTTACCTTATTTTGTATCAGGTATAAAACGTAAGTCTGATAATGAATGGCTTGTTTCCCTTGAAGGTGTTGATGCACCTGAAAAGGCCAAGCGGTTTGTCAAAAAGAAAGTCTGGCTTAGTGAAACGGATGTCAAAAAGACTGCATCAGCTTCCGCACCAATTTCGTTACTAGGCTTTACTGTGTTTGACAGAAAGAAGGCATTGGGTAAAGTGTTGGAGGTTATTGAGCAACCCCTTCAGATTCTCCTTAGGCTGGAAATAGATGGTAAGGAAGTGTTGGCTCCAGTCAACGAGAGCACGCTTGAGGGGATTGATCACAAGAAAGAAAAAATTTTTCTGATTTTGCCAGACGGACTGTTGGATATTTATCTAAATTGAGGGTAATTCCCTCCCGTGAATCCGCAACAATCCTATATTGCACATTTTGATCTGGACGCTTTCTTCGTTTCCGTTGAAAGAATTTTGGATCCTTCCCTGGTTGGAAAAGCCCTGATATTGGGTGGGTCCAGGGAGCGGGGAGTGGTCAGCACTTGCAGTTATGAAGCCCGTAAATTTGGTGTCCGCTCTGCAATGCCTATGGCAAGGGCAACAGCACTTTGTCCGCATGCCATTGTCATGAAGGGAACACGCGGACAGTACAGTAAATATTCCCAGTGGGTTACCGATATCATCGCAGCGAAGGCACCTGTTTTTGAGAAAGCTTCAATTGATGAATTTTACATTGACCTCACCGGGATGGATCGTTTTTTTGAGCCATTGCAATGGACGATCAACCTGAGGCAGGAAATCATGGAAACAACTGGATTGCCGATTTCATTTGGACTTGCTTCCGGTAAAATGGTGGCAAAAATGGCTACCAATGCAGCCAAACCTAACGGGTACCTGCAGGTTCTGCCTGGATGTGAAGAGGAGTTCTTGGGACCGCTCCCGGTTGGTGATATTCCTGGAGTAGGAGAGCATATGTTGAAAAACCTGAATGCATTGGGAATCATCAAAATCAGTGATCTTGCCGCTTTCCCCGTTCAATTACTTGAAAAACACTTCGGGAAATATGGGGAAATGCTGGCGCAGAAGGCAAAAGGGGCTTATACAGGAACCATCCACACCACACATGAGTCAAAGTCCATTTCAACGGAACATACTTTTTTTGAAAATACAGCTGATCAGGATTACCTGCAAGCAGAATTATTGCGCATGACGGAAAAGCTGGGTTTTGAGTTGCGAGAAGAGCAGAAAATGACCCGGTGTGTTGCTGTCAAAATCAGGTATCCTGATTTCTCAACCCACACAAAACAGGTTGCCATTAAATCAACTTCTTATGATGATGAGATCATCAGGATAGTTAGAGATCTGTTCCGTCAGCTTTATGATGGCAAACAGCAGGTGAGGCTGATTGGGGTTCGTTTCAGCGACCTCACTGCGGCATCAGTTCAAACAGATATTTTTGAGAACAGGGTTAAGAAAGCAAACCTGTATGCCGCCATTGATGGCGTTAAAAACAGGTTTGGAAAAGGGAAACTTGCCAGGGGGAAGGGATGAAGGAAAAGTGACGAGTGACGAGTGACAAGTTACATCCAACAACCCACAACTGATAACCGACAACCCACAACAGACAACCGACAACCCACAACTGATAACCCACAACCCACAACTGATAACCCACAACCCACAACAGACAACCGACAACCCACAACTGATAACCCACAACCCACAACTGATAACCCACAACAGACAACCGACAACCCACAACTGAGATAACCCACAACCCACAACTGATAACCCACAACCGTTATTTGCTATACACTAAACACTATTCACTATCTTTACATAATGTCAACGTTAAGTAAACCGAATATCCGCAGTTTTACCAAACAGGAAATCGGTGAATATCTCGAATCAATAGGAGAAAAGAAGTTTAGACTTCAGCAAATATGGGAATGGTTGTGGCAGAAGCATGCATTTGACTTCCAGTCGATGTCCAACCTCTCCAAAGAACTCAGGACTAAGCTGGAAGAAAAGTTCAGTTTTCCCTCGCTGAGTGTAAATACCACCCAATACAGCGAAGATGGAACAGTTAAGTCGCGTTTCAAAACCTACGACGGTCATAAAATTGAGGGTGTGCTGATTCCAACAGAAGAAAGGCTCACTGCATGTGTTTCGTCACAGATTGGATGCAGTTTGAGTTGTAAATTTTGTGCAACAGGCTTTCTTGAAAGACAACGTAACCTCACTTTTGATGAAATCTATGATGAGGTTGTATTGATCAACCAGCAGGCTCAGAAAATTCATGAAAAAAAACTGACCAACATCGTTTTCATGGGTATGGGAGAGCCGTTGCTCAATTACAGGAGCGTACTCCGTGCCATTGAGCGCATCACAGCTCCTGACGGACTGGGTATGAGTCCAAGGCGGATTACAGTTTCTACAGCAGGCGTTGCTAAAATGATCAGACAACTGGGAGATGATCAGGTAAAGTTTAAGCTTGCTCTTTCGCTGCATGCAGCCAATGATAAAAAACGCAGTGAAATCATGCCCGTCAATGAAACCAATGACCTGAATTCACTGATTGATGCTTTAAATTATTTTTACAAGCAGACAAAAAATGAAATCACCCTGGAGTATATCCTTTTTGATAATTTCAACGATTCACTGGAAGATGCTGCTGAACTGATGAAGGTTTATAGGCAGGTGCCAGCAGATCTGGTGAATATCATCGAGTATAATCCCATTGATTTCGCAAGATTTAAGAAGCCTTCTGAAGAAAAAACAGCAGCCTTTATGCAATTCCTGGATAAAAACAGGGTAAATACAAGGTTGAGGAAAAGTCGCGGTAAAGATATTGATGCGGCATGCGGACAACTTGCCAATAAGTAGCAGTCATTAAGTGTATTTGTATGCTTTGCGCATCATTACAATGTGTATTAAGTTAATCCCTGTTGAAAAACAGTAAATCAGCAACATGAAAAGAACAGACAATTTTGACAAGTTCGCTTCCAGGAAGAAGAACAGTGCCATCAAAGAAGAATTTAGACAAGAGAAAAAGAAATTCAAAAAAGAGCGGTCGGAAGCCATTGAAAAGAAAAAGCTGGAACTCCGTGCAGCACATGCAGGCACAAGCTCAAAGCCACACCAACACCAGGTTGTAAAGAAAACAGGAAGGCCTTCGGAAAATGACCACCGCGCTCCAATTACAGTGCGCAAGGAAGATAAATCCATGCCGCTAAACAAATATGTAGCACATTGTGGTGTATGCTCAAGGAGAGACGCTGTGGCACTCATTAAAGAGGGCAAGCTTAAAGTAAATGACGTCATTGTTACAGAGCCGGGCTTTAAAGTTGAACCCAATGCGTTGGTGTTTTTTTCAGGTAAGCGCATTTTCCCGGAGAAAAACCTGGTTTACATCCTCCTGAACAAACCCAAAGATTACATCACCACTTCTGATGATCCCGAAGGCAGGAAAACTGTCCTGGACCTCATCAAAGGTGCAACCATTGAAAGGGTATTTCCTATAGGCAGACTTGACCGAAATACCACAGGGGTATTGTTGCTAACGAATGATGGTGATATGACCCAAAAGCTCTCTCATCCTTCTCATGAAGTTCGCAAAATATACGAGGTGAAGTTGGATAAGCCGCTGGGTAAACTTGATTTTGAACGGGTGCTCCGCGGACTTGAACTGGAAGACGGTTTCGTTAGAGCTGATGCATTGGCATATTCTGACCCCAAGGATAAATCTATTATAGGTATAGAATTGCACAGCGGAAGAAACAGGATTGTGCGAAGGATCTTTGAATCACTTGGGTATGATGTCCGAAACCTGGATAGGGTTATGTTTGGCAACCTGACCAAGAAAAATGTTGAGCGTGGCAAATGGCGGTTTTTGAACGAAAAAGAAATCAGGTTGCTTAAATTTATGAACAGTTCTTTCATCAAAAAATCTGATGCTGCGCTGGTGCCGCAAACCAGTCGTTTTGAAGATTTTGATGAAGTGTCGGAATTGGAATTGGAATTACCTAAGGTTACAGCTCCTGAGCCAGAAAAAAAGAAGGCTGGAATGCGTCAGCGCAAAACACTTGATGGAAAGAAAATTTTGCAGGTAAATCCCAATAAGCCTGCGGGACCTAAAACGCTTAAACTGACAGGAAAACAGCCTTCAACGGGCAGACCACGGACAGAGCAGCGAGCCAGACCTGATTTCGAGAATAAAACCGATCAGGTTATTAAAAAATGGGAAGATAGGGTTGGTAAAGAAGGTGGAAATGCGAGCTGGGATCAGACAGACCGCCAAGGGAAGCCAGTTGCCGTAAAGCGCAAGGAAGAGTCTTCTTACAAGGAGAAAAAGTTTGCCGTTAGCGGCAAGAGTAGTGCGGGCAGATCTTTTCCAGTTAAAAAAAGAAGTGATGGAAACAGTCCCTTTAAACCAACCCGAACCAAACGTTTCTGATCATGCACGCAATGCCTCAACTGATATACAGTGATGAAAATCTGCTGGCGGTGAACAAGCCATCAGGGTGGTTGTCAATTCCCGATCGCCATGATGCCGAACTGCCTTCCGTCAGGAAATGGCTGGAGGGGAAGGGTGAAAAAATATTTATTGTTCACCGCATTGATAAAGATACAAGTGGATTGATCTTGTTAGCCCGCAATGAGGTTGCACACAAATATTACAATGGGTTATTTCAACAGCGCAACCTCGAAAAGCATTATTTTGGACTGGTTTCGGGTGTTTTCAGTGAGGATACCGGTGTTTATGATCAGCCAATAGAAGAGCATCCTGTAATACCCGGAAAAATGCGTGTTGGCCGGAAGGGCAAGGCGGCGATTACCCATTACCGCGTGCTGGAAAGGTTCAGGGGGTATACCTGGGTAGCCTTCCAGATTGAAACTGGAAGAACACATCAAATCAGGGTTCATCTCCAAAATGCAGGTCATTCGCTTGTTTGCGATCCTATTTATGGCAGTCCAGATCCTGTCTTGCTGTCATCATTTAAAAAGAAATTCAACCTATCTAAAAAAGAGGATGAAGAAAGGCCGATGTTGACTAGGTTGGCCTTACATGCCTCAAGGGTAGCCTTAACAAACTTGAAGGGCGAAGTCCTGTCTGTTGAGGCGCCGCTTGCCAAAGACCTTGAAGCAACCTTAAAGCAACTCAGGAAATGGGGTGGAGGTTCAAAAACGAATTTGATTCCCTAATAATTCCTCCATAATTAGGGCGGCAAAAGCATCAAGGTTGAAGAAAAACACTGCTCCAGTTTCCGGTTAATTCAGTTTGTGCCAATTCTTTTTGTTTGCCTGTTGAAAGCTGTTTGATCACTACAGTTCCATGCTCAGCTTCCTTAGAGCCAAGGATCATGACCCAGTCAATTTGTTTGCGCTCTGCGTATTTGAATTGTTTATCGAATTTAACAGCCTCATGGTATATTTCAGTGGCAATGCCATTGCCTCTCAATATTTCAGCCAGTCTGAGAACAGATTTTAATTCATTTGATCCTGTATTGAAAAACAGTACCTCGGTTCCTTTCTGAAGCGTTTCCGGAAAAACTTTGAGTTCCTCCATGACATCATAAATTCTGTCTACCCCAAAGGAAATGCCCACTCCAGCAATGCCTTTGACGCCGAATAACCCTGTAAGGTCGTCGTAGCGCCCACCGCCACCGATGCTGCCCATCTGAACAGTAACTGCTTTTACCTCAAAGATGGTTCCTGTATAGTAATTTAATCCCCTGGCAAGCGAGAGGTCAATAACCAGTTCCGCCAAACCTGTTCCAGCTGGTCTAGACGTCTGGTATAATTCAAGTACAGATCTTAATTCATTAATCCCATCTAACCCCGACTGTATAGTACTGAAAAGTTCAGTGAGTTGCTGTAATTTGGTTTCGTTGGTACCGGCAATCGCGATGAATGAAACAACAGTTTCAACCTGTTCCATAGAAAGACCTTTGGATACAAGTTCATCCTTCACCTTTTCAATCCCAATTTTATCGAGTTTGTCTATGGCAATCGTGATGTCCATCATCATGTCTTCGCCGCCACAGAGTGCTGCCAGGGCAGTAAGGATTTTCCTGTTGTTGATGTGTATGACAACAGGGATAGCTAATTTTTGAAACACATGAGTATAAATCAATGCCAGCTCAGTTTCATGAAGTAGTGAGGTACTTCCTGCAACATCTGCATCGCATTGCCAGAATTCCCTGTATCTCCCACGTTGTGGCCTGTCTGCTCGCCACACGGGCTGCATCTGAAACCGCTTAAAGGGCAGGGTTAGTTGACCGTGATTCATGGCAATATATCGTGCAAATGGAATTGTCAGGTCGTAGCGCAGTGCTCTTTCCGTTATACCTTTAGTTGTTTTGCCCTCCAGAATACTGTCGAAATCGCGGACTGCATTTTCACGTTTGTCAGGATTATTGAGTCCGTTGTTGAGAATTTTGAAAATAAGTTTATCACCTTCCTCTCCATATTTCCCCATCAGTGTTTCTGTGTTTTCCATTGCAGGGGTCTCCAGTGGTTCAAAGCCGTAACTTTCAAAAACGCTCTGAATCGTGCGCAGGATATAGTTTCTTTTGCGCAAAACAGCTGCTGAGAAATCGCGCGTTCCTTGCGGGATGGATGGTTTCATGTTACAAAGTTAAGGCTGTTTGAAAGAAGTGTGAAGGTTGATGTCAATCCTTGTTGCCAACAAATTATATTTTGTTTACAAAGATAGCTTGTGGAAAACTGTCACATTAGCGTCACATCAGTCAATAAGAAACCTAATTTTCATAAATTGCAGATATGGATACAAATTCATTCAGGGAAAAGGAAGCCAGGAGGCAAGGCAGCTTCAGAGTTATCTATGATTTCACGATGGGTGTTTTGTGGTTTGGGGCAGGTATTTTCTTTTTACTCAACAAATACCTGATTGCTGGAGCAGG
>Ga0079300_10000891_pt1 | contig 11635 bp, 11 predicted proteins | sample Wag4_2014_7_11_FD_74799 | JGI IMG/M metagenome (GOLD analysis project Ga0079300, IMG submission 74799) | Fresh water microbial communities from Ohio, USA - Utica-2 Time Series HT 2014_7_11 | ecosystem: Environmental > Aquatic > Freshwater > Water tank | place: USA: Ohio | collected 2014-07-11
AGCCGGACATCAGCATCTTGAGCGACCAATTTCTGGCCGAAGTACGTGGCCTTCGGCACAAGAATGTCGCCGCCGAATTGCTTGAAAAGTTGCTCAAGGACGAATTGAAGGCACGCGCCAAACGCAACTTGGTGCAGAGCCAGGTGTTTTCTGAGAAGCTCAAGAAGACCCTCAACGCCTACCATAATCGCGCGATTGCGACGCAGGAAGTGATCGAAGAGTTGATCCAATTGGCCAAGGAGTTGGATACTGCGACCAAAGCGGGCAAGGAGATGGGTCTGACCGACGACGAGAAAGCCTTTTATGATGCCCTTGCCACGAACGAATCCGCCGTGATTGCCATGGGGGACGACAAACTGAAGGTGATCGCCGCCGAGTTGATTTCCCAAGTGAAAAAGAGTGTGACCATTGACTGGACGCTTCGCGAGAGCGCTCGGGCCAAGATCAAGGTGATGGTCAAACGCATTCTCAATCGATACGGCTACCCACCTGATTTGCAAGAAGAGGCAGTACGGACCGTATTGATGCAAGCGGAGCTACTTTGTGCCGAGTGGGCTTAGGTATGATGCGACTATAGATTCTTCATGTCGGTTGCGATTCAAGGACAACTTTTTAAAAAACCCGGGGACAGTCCCCGAGTTTTTTTGACGACGATCAAAAAGCCCAGAGAGATCGATTTTCAATTCGAGCCTTAGATTTACTCAAGCCAAGCCCCCTGCCCGCTCTGCGGATGCCTGCTTTGCCGTTTCGATTCCACGCAAGAAGACTTGGATAAAATCACTAAATCCTTATCATTGTTGGCGGCTGGAATCTGGACTCAAGACACCTCGATAGACTAGTCCTCCCATTAGCCCCATTCGTGCGAATCTTACCTCCAGTGACCATCTCTCCAGTGACCATCCCTCCAGTGACCATCCCTGTGGCTGGGTGCGACCAGCGGCTTTCAATCAGCCTAGTGGTCCCGGTATACAACGGGGGTCGGGCATTTGAAAAGTGCGTGCAGAGTCTCTTGGCACTGAGTCCAGCACCGGATGAAGTCCTGATCGTTGACGATGGAAGCACCGACGGTAGCCCTCGGTTTGCTCATGAGGCAGGTTTCAACGTCATCGCGACGTCAGGGCGTTTGGGACCTGGGGCGGCTCGAAACCTCGGAGTCCAACACACCGCAGGCGACTTGATTTACTTTGTCGATGCCGACTGCAGTGTGATTCCAGACGCTTTGGACCGATTCACCAAGATTTTCTCCTCGCACCCTGAGGTGCACGCTGTGATTGGATCCTACGACGACAGCCCTTCTTCAAAAAATCTATTATCGCAATACAAGAATCTTCTTCATCACTACACGCATCAGCAATCTGGGGCAGAGGGATTCACCTTTTGGGGCGCTTGCGGGGTGATTCGCAGGGACATTTTCGAATCGCTAGGAGGTTTCGACAAATCCTTCACCAAACCATCGATCGAGGATATCGAGTTGGGCTATCGGATCCGAGCATCTGACGGAAAGATTCGAATGTGTCATGATTTGCAGGTCAAGCATCACAAGACTTGGGGGACTGTGAGCCTATTGCATACCGATTTGTTTTTGCGAGCCATCCCTTGGAGTCGCTTGATTATCCGGTCTGGAAAAATGGAGAATGGACTCAACACGAGCCACCTGGCACGGGTGCGAATCATGCTTTCGGGCGGGATTGCTGCGTGTTGCATTGCGGGTCTTGTACTGCCCCAAATGCTCCTTGTAGGCTCTTTACTGATATTGATTCTGCTTGGTTGTGACTGGAAGACCTTCTCTTGGTTCTTCCAAAAGCGAGGATTGTTCTTTACGCTAGCCATCATTCCTTGGCACTGGTTTAGCCACTTCTACTCCGGATGTGGATTCCTCGTGGCCTTGGTCCTGCATTGGCTCGGGCCACAGGTGCAATCCGTGCGATCGAATCATGACGCGACCTCTCACGAAAACGGCGTTCAAGCCGCCTAAGCCCCCTCGATGCAAAAAACAACGGTAGGGATTATTGGTGCGGGGCCAGCGGGATTGACGGCCTCTTGGAAACTCTCCGAGGGTGGCGCAGGAGTTCACGTTTTCGAGAGTGACCCACAGTACGTCGGCGGGATTGCAAGGACGGTTGAGTACAAGGGCTTTCGATTCGATATTGGCGGGCACAGATTCTTCTCGAAATCTCAGGAGATCGAGGAACTTTGGACTGAGCTTCTGGGGGATGAATTGCTGGTTCGTCCCCGATCCTCTCGAATCTATTACGCCGGGAAATTCTATAGTTATCCTCTTAAAGCCGGACAGGCTTTCCTCAATCTTGGACTTTGGGAAACCATCCGATGTATCGGATCCTACTGCTGGTCGAAGGTACGTCCGATCCGACCAGTCGAGTCCTTTGAGGACTGGGTCAGCAATCAATTTGGAAAGCGACTTTTTGAGATCTTCTTTAAGACCTACACCGAAAAAGTATGGGGCATGAACTGCAAGGACATCTCTGCAGACTGGGCGGCACAGCGCATCAAAGGATTGTCGCTAGCAAGTGCCATACGCTCGGCGTTGATTCCGAAGGCAAACAACCGCCCTGCTTCTGAAACGATCAAAACCCTTATCAATAGCTTTCGGTACCCTAGACTCGGACCCGGGATGATGTGGGAGGCCGCCGGCGAACGCACCCGCCGATTCGGTGGCCAAATTCACATGGGAACGCGTGTCAGTCGCATTGAAAGACTACCGGGCGGCCAAAGGGCTCGCTGGCGTTTGCATTACTCGCGTGCAGGGAGCAATTCTGAGTCTGCTGATTTCGATCATGTCATCTCTTCGGCTCCGTTGCGAGAACTGGTCGTATCCCTCGATCCCAAACCGAACTCGAAGGTTCTTGAGGCCGCCGCAGCACTTCGCTACCGGGACTTTCTGACCGTGGCTCTAATCGTCAAGCCAACGCACCCCTTTGACGACAATTGGATCTATATTCACGATTCACGGGTACAAGTTGGGCGGATTCAGAATTTCGGAAGTTGGTCCCCCGAAATGGTTCCCGATCCGAAACTCGCATGCTACGGACTGGAATATTTTTGCTTCGAAGGGGATGGGTTGTGGAATCGATCCGATGAAACTCTCATTGAACTAGCCCTCAAATAAGCGTCTGCCGATTACGTTTTTGTTGGGATTTCGCGGCGCAGGACTTCCCGGACGCCGCAGGGCGTATCGATTTTTTCCAACTGGTAGTCACGTCATTTTGTATCGAATGCCCTGTGGGCAGTTTGGCGCTGGCGGCGGTACCGAGACATCCAGATCCCGGCTTCTTGGAACCTAAATCACGTGAGTGCAACGGTCAAGAACTGATTGAATATATGGCTGCAGGGATTTATTGATGTCAAACGTACGATCAACTTGCGCCCGGTTCGAACGATGAGAGCCGGGATTCGAATGAACTGATCCACGAATGTTCTATGCTCCATTCGTAAGAGACGCTTTTTCTCCTCTTTGATTTTTTTAACTGCTTCCCTGGCTGCTTTCTTGGTCGCCTGCTTACTGGTCTTGCGAGTCTTTTCAATGGGGTCCTCGGGAATGCTTAATGCGATCCAAGCTTTGAGTGTCCAGCTCAGAGAGGCCATGACCATATAGGCCCAATTCGATACCAGTTCATCAACAGGGGCGTGCAAGGCTCGCGCCGAGTAGAGTTGGGCTATCACGTTCTCTTGATTACAACGCTTGTTGCTCTCGTAGACCACGTCCAACCCAGAGTACTGTGCTGAATCCAAATTGCTGATGTAGAAGAAGTAAACGTCGTTGTCAAAAAGTAAACCTTGCTCGGTGACTTCCTGCTTCTTGCGTAGGATGATTAATCGATAAGTCTTCTCGCATTTGTAGGGCTTGTACAATATCTCCACATACACCTCTTCCTTCAATCTGCGGTTCTTGTAGCCACGCTCGGCGATGATCGTACGTTTGACCTTGTCGGGTCTAGCACGATCGGGAGTTGAAGGATCGTAGCTTGGATCGCGTGGAACAGGCTTCCACTGATCCTCTTCAATTTCATCGATTTTTGCCATCAAGTTCGCATGTTTCGCGATTCCGAACACGAACTCCACGTTTTCCTCATCCCAACGATCTAGATGGTCTGTTTGTGTGAAGGCTGTATCTCCCCGAAGCATGATGCGCTCGAAGTCTGCTTTTTTGCAAAGAGCAATAATCTTGTCCGCATCCTTAAATGCGTTGTGGCCGCTCTGGGCGTTTCCGCCGCGGTTAGTTAGTCGTAGGACTTCGCCGGTTTCGGCTAAAGTGAATAGCAAAGGATGGTATCCCCAGATGTTCTTGTAGCTAATGTCCATGCCCCCTTTGCACTCGCCGTCGGTTTCCACAATCGTCGCATCCATGTCGATGGTGGCTAGTTTCTTGAAGTCCTTGCCTTGTGAATTCCAAACGTCGAGTCGTACATCATCGATTGCATCTTGGAGAATATCGATCGAGGTCGAGTTCATGCGACGGCAGAAGTCGCCCGTTGTTGTTGGGTCGGGAATACGTTCGGCACCCAGAGAATCCAAATAGTACTCGTCGTTACGGCGAACCTCGATCTCTTGGAGTGATACCGCACCACACATCGCGTTGTATGCCACATTCAACACATGGTCAGATTCATAGTAAGGGCAACGTTTCTTGAACACGGTAAGCCGTTGATTAATCGCGTTATCGAGCCCTATATGCTTGACGAATGCATGAACGGCCGCCATGCCACCAAAACCCGTTCCTCCAACTTTGCTTGAGACTTCATAGTGGATATTATCACTCTGGGTCATCGGCTCACCGCGATCCGCTGCACTTGATTTGGCCAGTCGTGTGGAAATGCGTTCTTTTCTCTGTTCAATCGTGAGTTGAGCAATCTGACGCTTGCGTTGGGCCGTTCTTTGTGATTCAATTCTAGTCACTCGAAATCTCCTTTGGTTGAAAACGGGTCTCGTCGAAGCCTAAGATAACTGTCGACGTTTCCTTGGTGATTTCGAGTTTTTTTATCGACTCATCGCAAAAATGAAAAGGGCACGTACTTATTTGAGGACTAGCAAGAGCCGAATTGCAGCAGTTGGGGCTCGTCCAAGCAGGCGATGTACTCGACGGTAAGGTGGTACGGCAGCCCAAGGCCTATCCTGTTTACGATGATAACTACGCAACCAACGTGGATATCATCCGCAGCGAACTCAAGCACAACTACGCTTCCTTACATCTGATCGGTCGCAATGGAATGCATAAGTACAACAATCAGGATCACTCGATGATGACGGCCTTGCTGACGGCCAAAAACATCCTCTCGGGTTATGAGCGATTCGATGTTTGGCAAGTCAATCAGGATGCACAGTACCACGAGGAGAACTCCAGCTCTACAGATACCTCAAGCGGTCGACTTGTCCCACGCAGGAGATAACACAATGAAGGGATTGAACTTTCACGCATGAATCCTCTTTTCCTGCATATAGGCATGCCCAAGACAGGTACAACATCGATCCAATCGACCCTTTTTTGGACACCACCAGCCGACCCGTTTCGTTTCATCACTCTCGATACCGACTTTGGAAATCAGGTCCTAGTCGGTGCCTTCACCCACGATTTCCAGAAATCGGACGGATACTTCGCATCTCTTGTAAGAAAACGCGATCGCAAACGATTTAGCGTCTATGCAAAAAACCACCTAGATATTTGCCTCAAGCAATGCAAAAAGATCGGTGCGACTCCCATACTCTCCGGAGAATCCGTCTGGAAGTTTCCGTCCAGGGACCTGCAAAGCCTGAGGTCTTTTGCCCAGAGCCATGGTTTTTCGGTCCGAGTTGTCGGGTATCTTCGCCCCCCACTTGATTACGCCAAAGTCTCTTTCAGCAGCGAATTAAGAATGCAAGGGCTTGTTGCATCGCCGATGCATTGCGAGTCATTTTTGAAATCCCCAATATCATCGCCACGCTCGATGACGTGTTCGGACCAGACAATGTTCATCTATTTCCTTTTGTTCCGAGCGCATTGCCAGAGGGTTGCGTGGTCCATCATTTCTACCATACGGTCGGACTGGATTTCCATAAGTCCTTCGTCCGACGCGAGAATGAATCGATGAATCTAAACGCACTGAAGTTCCTATATGCTTGGCGCGACACGAAGGTCGGAAAACACCATGGAATGCTGACTCGAATTCGATGCAGGATCTTACTAGATAACTTGCAATCGCTCGAAGGCCCCCCCGTTCGTTTTCACTCTTCGTTATTCGAGGATGTCCGCGGTCGCTTTGATGAGCATCTATCCGAGATTGAAAAGCGAATCCAACACCAACTGCCATGGACTGTATCACCGTGTCCAACCGATGACGGGCTTACATCCGATTCGGACCTTTGGATGTATTCCGACGAGGCGTTACAATGGTTGAGCAATGCTAGTCGCTTACCATGCCCCCGTCCGAATACTCCATCGGAAACGATCACGCTTGTTGCCAAGCGACTGAATCGATTATGCAATCGACCTTCCCTTGTTACCTTTTCTAAGCACCTACAACGGGAATTTCGAATTCGTGTTCATCGACAGTCTCGGATAAGCAATTTAAGAAAACACGATTCGGTTTCAGCATGACCTTCCCCCCTGCCCCTGGATCCAACGACAATCACCCGTGGGATGTAAGCGTAGTGATCCCCGCGTATCGAGGCCGCAAAACCATTTTCGAATGCATCGCATCTGTGATCGCAGCATCAGCGGGCTTAAGGTGCGAAGTCATCGTTTGCGAAAGTTCACAGGATGGGACTGTTGAGCAGATCCAATCGGAGTACCCAAGCGTTCGAATCATCGAGTCACCTCTAAGGGTCTCGGCAGGACAAGCTCGCAATATCGGAGCACGCGCCGCACGCGGCAAGTATTTGTTTTTTGTTGACTGCGATTGCGTCGTTCCTACAAATTGGTTTCAAGCGTTCATTGAAGAGTTGCAGGACCAACGCCTCGGCGCTGTCGGTGGCTCGGTCGGTTTTAGAAACTGGAACAACTGGAGCGGGTCAGCTATCTATTTTCTCGAGTTCCTTTATCACTTTCCTTCTCAGAAACCCACGACTCTCAACTCCCGATTCCTACTGAGTTGCAACCTGGCCTGCCGAAAAACCGTTTTTGAATCGTTCGAGTTTTATGATCAGACGCTCGGCGAAGACGTCATGTTCTGCCATGCATTACAAGAAGCCGGCTTGGACATCGCCTACAAAGCTCAAATCCAGGTGCTTCATTGGAACCGCGAAGGATGGGGCGAGTTCTTTCAACACAATCAGAGGATGGGAAAATCGGCCGCTTCGATTCAGAAGATCTGCGGCGATCGAAAGCATCGATGGATTGCGAAACTCCCATGTTTGATTTTCCTCTCGCCGCTAGTGATCCTGCCGAAAATCGCCATGGGACTTGTCGGGCAATCGCGTTACCTTTGCCGTTTTCTTTGGGTCTCACCAATGTGCCTACTTGGCAACTGGTACTGGGCCTTGGCCTACTATCGGGAAGTAAAAAAACAGCACTCCGTACTTTCCTGATTTAACCTCGATCTCAAATCATCTTTACCAGCCAAATAGGTAATGCTGCAGGGGACCAAAGACTCTACGGTTCAGGAATGTATCGGCGAGTATCCCTATCCGTTGATGCATCGCTGAATCGTAGGCGATCATCCGGTGCGCGCGAGCCCATCGCCTTTGACTCTCGAGCACTCGTTGCCCTCCGCTCAATCCCCATTTCGAGCACATACGACTAAAGCCCTGTTCAATCCATTCCTCGCTCCAACGCAATAGAAAGAAATCTTGATCCTCCTCGGGGATCCGATCCGGTAACAATACGGTCAGTCTCGCTCGGGGTTCTAAGTAAATCTCCCCCCCCAAAGTTAGCACTTGAAGACAGAAATCAGCATTTTCAGGTATCGTCGGAATTTCCGAATCGAATAGCGTGCATCGTTGAAGCCAATCGGTCTCGACCATAAAGCCATGCATTTCTATGTGCTCTGTCCGTCTTCGACCCGTCAATACGGGACCCTCTGACTGCCGATCTGAATGCGTTACGAGCAAGGTGCGGCGAGATCCCTCCTGGCGGATTCGGCATAGCCCTCCAGACATATGCAGACGCTCCGTTCGGCCGATTCGCTCCATGTAAATCGGTGCGACTACTGTCGCTTGTGTCTCCAAAGCACAGGCGACCATCGCCTCCAACCAGCCCGATTCAACAAAAACATCATTGTCCAAAAAAGCAGTGAAACTCGCGTCCAAAAACTCAATCGCCCTATTCTTCGCTTCGTTCGGTGCTAAATACTCATCAAATCGCAAGAGTCTAAACCCAAAGGTTCGAGCCCTATCTGCAATCTCTCGTTGGATCCTCAGCGGTGAGCCCGCATCGACATACACAATCCCAGACGGATCTAAGAGCGTTCGCAGAACACTATCGAGACTCTCGACGCTGCGAGAAAAACCCTCGCGAGGGGTGATCACAATATTCGCTCGATACCCTGTGTTCGCCATTGATTTCACCGTAGATCACCCAATCGAGTGCAAGCCGCAACTTCCAAAACCTCTAAATACTCAAGCCAATGGGAACCCCAAAGCTGCCGTTGCCTCCATCCCCGAAGTATCGATAGAAACCGCTCGGATCGTATCAAGTACCTCAACGGGGACGAAACAATGACACCCACCTGTTGTGGCTCTCGCTGAAATCCTGCATGCTCCTTGAATCGGTCAACCGATGGCATCGGAGGAAGCGTCTGGCGACCGGCGGAAAAGGTCTCGATCTGACCTCTTGCGAACGTTTCCCTGATCGTTTGGAAGAATAAACCATGCGTACTTCGGAGTGCCTGATGCAAGTCCGACCGAAAGAGATTCAGAGCATGACAAATACCCCTATGTGTCCAAGTCGTTAGGTACGCAGTAAGCTCCTCTTGGGCAGTGAAAGCCCCCCATGCTTGAAGCCCAGGAATCGTCTCGGCCACTTCGCATACCCGACACCAATGAGACTCTGTTCCAAAGACTCCAGCATTCATTCCCCGGCGAGCAAAAGTGTCGCGATGCAATGGAACTGCTTTGGTCTTCATTTCCGACCAGCCGACAGGCCGAACTCCGCATCGGCCCAATGCCGCTTGCGTCTGCTGGCGAAATTGCCTCTGCAATGCATCCCACCCGTAATTCCGGTCTCGAATCACAAAAGTATCGAACTGCCTGCCCGTGGATCGATCCGTTCCAAAGACTGCCGCAAGGCGCCCAGAGGACTTCAGAACCTGTCGAATATGCCCCTCGTCGGCCTGCACGCACAACAACCCCGGTACCGACACCAGACTCTTGCGAGTTTCCCCTACCCACAGGTTGCCACTTTCCCATGCAGAATACCTACCCGTCGCAGAGAAGTAATCCCCAAGCCGCTGCTTACCCAACTCTCCCTCACTCATCAAAGACACCCTCCCGAGACCCTTGGAAGTCCAATCGATTTTTAGAGATTGCAGGCCCGATCCTCACAAGCCATACATCGGGCAAAGAAGGACCCAACTCCACTCGCTCGATAAACTCCATCCCCTCCATTCCGACAATCTCTCTTAATTTCAGATCCTTAGCTTTTTGACGGTCCTCAGGCCATTGCTCTGATAACAGCCATCTGCAACCCGATTCGATGATTCGGTTCCGTCGTTCCTCAAGCCCCAATGGATTCTCTCCCTTTGAATCTGTCGAAAGTAGTTTCCGCGCTAAAACCACTTTACGCAGCTTACGCGGGTCGTGGATTCGGACGTGATAAACAAATACTCCATCGAACACTCCATCGTAGAGAACCGACTCGTCAGGGGAAAAACCTTCGATCCTACTGACTAAAGATTCAAATGCACGAGTATTGCGAAACTTTTCATCCCTAATGCCGACTAGACACAAGCCTCCAACGAGACAAACACTCACGAATTGCAAAACCCGTGAACGACTGGAGTTCCATCGACCCGTCATCCATTGAAACCAACCTTCAACCGCATATCCGATACACCAAACGCAAGTCGGACATGCCAGCAGGAAGTACCGAGCATCCTTGGCCCAAATCAACGAAAGCACCAAATAAGCAACCATACAAGCCATCAGCAATCGCCATGTATCGCTTCGAAACCGCCTGTCGCACCATCCAAAGATCAAACCCGGTAGGCTCAAAAACAACACAGGCCACCCAACAAGCTCCGGAAGTGCCCTGGAATAAAATCCAATCGATCTCCACCGCGTCAGCCTACCTATTTCGACATTCGCTTGCTTGATCTGCTCTGGACTGACCAAGAGGATCACCGTCACCATAGCCACCAATCCCACTATTATCAGCCCTCCAACAATCGATAGCCGTTTGTCCAACAGCAAAGGAGCCTTGTTCGAGGCAAGCACCCAACCCCCTAGGATCAAAAGTACGTAACCGATCGTCGGATGGAAAAAAATCGCCAGAGTCCCCAATGCGATCGCGAGAATGAACTGATTCACTGCGATCGATCTGACCTGAGATTCAATCCCTCGACGCACATGGAATAGTGCCCCTAGAGAAAAGGCCATCGCTGGTACATTGAGCATCACCGCATTGGACCAAGCGACCATTCCAGGCAAGAGCATCAACAAACCTGCCACACTCCCGGCTCTTGGTGATATCCAACGACGCATCGCGATGAGCAAGTAAAATCCAGAGACCAACGCGAACAATTGAACGAGTCCTTTGGCCACATAAGCGGAATTTCCAAAGCACTCAAACGCAGCGACCTCCAGGAAGTAAAACAAAGGCGGATAACGATTCGGCATGATCGCCGGATACTGTTCGTAATACCCCCGAGCATAACCGAAAGGATCTGCTAGCCCCTCGTGGATGAGATCCCTCCAAAAGATCCCATTCATCACATGCCGAGGAGCATCCCCCTGGAACCACAATCCGTCGTTGTCCCAATGCCTACTGACCAATACCAACCAACAGCCCAAAAGAAGCGCCAATTGATACCGGAAACCTTGCCACTCCAGCCAACCTGAACGCCGCGACGCAATCCCCGTGGATTGGTTTGCATCAACGAGCGAATCCGTTGGCCAGGCTGCTATCCGAGGCTCATCGAACCTCACCGACATGATCGGGGAGCTTTCGAATCTCCAAAACGATGCTCGATACGATCCGACGTAAACCCCACTCGCTGCGAACTAAGCGGATGCTCAAACTCCAGTTTCCAAGCGTGCAATAACATTCGGGGGCGATCGGAAAGTACATCTTCGGTCTCCGAATACTCACCCCCAGTCTCTCTGCTCGATCCACCCGGCAAATAAAGGGGATCACCCACGATGGGATGCCCCATGGCGGCTAAGTGGATTCGGATCTGATGGGTCCTGCCTGTCATCGGTTTGGCCTCAATGAGACTAAACACCTCCTGCCTGCCCTCAATGAGTCGACCATTCGATTCCGTACGCACAACCCGAAACTCCGTCTCGCAGGCCTGACCGTCGGGATCCAAGCGGCGGCCTCCGTTGGCAAGTACCTCGTCGCCAATCGCCAAATCACACCGAGTTTCTTGCCATGTTGGAACCCCATGAACCCACGCCAAATACGTTTTTTCCACCAACCCTTGCGCAAACTGCGTTTGCACCTTCTTGGCATAAACGTATTTGCGGGTGAATACCACCAAACCTGTAG
>Ga0079300_10000892_pt1 | contig 11634 bp, 12 predicted proteins | sample Wag4_2014_7_11_FD_74799 | JGI IMG/M metagenome (GOLD analysis project Ga0079300, IMG submission 74799) | Fresh water microbial communities from Ohio, USA - Utica-2 Time Series HT 2014_7_11 | ecosystem: Environmental > Aquatic > Freshwater > Water tank | place: USA: Ohio | collected 2014-07-11
TAATTTTACAGTACCTATAGAAAATATAAGGAAGTGATGATGATTCCTGAAATGACTGATGAGTTTGTTCTCGCAAAAAAAATCCTTCAAAAACATGAGAGAAGAAAAGTCTTAGAATTTTATTTTTCAAAATCGAGAGGTGAAATATCTGAAGATTCTCCAGATATTTTTCAAGAACTGTACTCACTTGATCTACGTTTGATCAGGTCATTTTTGTCAAATCAGAATCCTAGAGATGAGATTCTTCAAAAAGTATTCAATTTGATGGATTAGGCAAGTTTGTAAAAGCATCTCAAAGAATTACTCAAGACTTCTTTTTTTAAAGAATCAAGATCTTCGTTTTTAAGTTCAGCGACCTTTGCTGCAATAATGGGTAAATAATACGGAGCATTTTCTTTTCCACGATGTGGAACAGGGGTTAAAAAAGGGGAGTCCGTTTCAAAAAGGATGCGATCAACTGGAGTTATCTTAACCACCTCCTGTACGTTTTCTGCCTTCTTAAAAGTAATGATACCGTTAAATCCAATATAAAAATTTTCATTAAGTACAAATTCAGCAAGATTCAAACTCGAAGTAAAACTATGAATGACGCCCTTTCTTTTCAAATGAGATGAAAAATTTTTGATAATGCTTTTGGTATCCTCCTCAGCATCTCTCGTATGGATAACAACCGGAAGATCTTGTTCAACAGCTATTTGAAGTTGTCTTTCAAACTGTTTTCTCTGAATTTCTGGAGGTGAATTATTGTAATGGTAATCTAAACCTATTTCTCCAACTGCTACCATTTTTTTTAAAGATGCTCTCGTTGATATTTTTTCGAATTCAACTTCGGTTGCATCTTTAGCGTCATGTGGATGAATTCCCTGGGTGAAATAAACTTCTTCATAATTGTCAGATAGATTTTTTACAAGATCCAGGTTAACTGGATCCACCCCTATGGTAATGACCTTCGAAATTCCTGCCTCTGAAATTTTCTTCCTTATCTCTTCCAGAGGCTCAGCTTTCAAATAATCTAAGTGACAATGTGTTTCTATGAACATTAATTTGCTTTTAGAATATCTTCAAAAATGGCAAAAAACTGATTATTAGGAATTGTTCCTTCAATTTTCTTTCCATTAAGTATTAAAGTTGGAGTAGATTTTAAGTTGTATTTTGTACCTTGATTAATAGACTGAATGACCTTATTTTTTACGCTCTCATTGTCGATGCAATTGGTAAGACCATGCTTCTTTACCAAATCTGAAAGGATGCCATCTTTAAGTTGATCTTGAGAATTAAAAATTTCGTCGTGAATTTCTAAAAATTTCTCTTCATTACATGCAGCTAAGGCGGCGGCATCACAAGCATTCTTATGAAAATTCCCTTTCATATTCGAGTTACATTTTGCATCCAAAGGGTAAAACATATACTGAACGTTAATTTTATTACTATAACGTCTGATCAGTTCTGGGATTTGATCGGCCACAACTTTACAAAATGGACACTCAAAATCTGAAAAGATAGTGATCCTAATAGGGGCATCCATCCATCTTTTACTCGACATGTGTATTTTGTAAGGTGATTCCATATCCGGCTCACCCAAGCTAGGAAGATTTTGATACTGATTAACGATACTGGCCGTTATTTTTGTATTTAATTGTTCTTTGCTCTTGGTGGTTTGATACATTAAGAATGAACCCCCGAGGAGAAGCACTCCCCATAAAGAGGCAACTTTAATATCGGGAACCCATGAATTAATCCCATGTCTCCATAGTAGAAATGCAGCAATTCCGGAAAGCATGTAGTAGACCGTGCAAAACGGACATAAACTACCAAGTGTTCCTATTGAGAAAATGAAAAGTGCAATACAGCCTAAAAAATTATATTTTGAAACTGCGCTTGCTGTTTTTTCCATAGAATCACTAGGCATTAAACTTGTGAATAAAAAAAGAATACCCACGACGATTCCGAAAAAAGAAATGGGTACTCCTGCAATGTTGGATAGTTTAGAATATGTGGCAGCATCGCAGTTTAAAAAATCAGAGATATTACATAAGCTTCCAGCTCCCCCAAGATTTGTCGGATAAAGAACATCGTAAAAATGAGTTGTAAGATAAGTACAAACGGCAATTATTGCGACAGCATTTAAGATGAAAAAGAAGTTTTTACCGCTTATTCCTTCCATCGTGAGGTTTTTTTTTGAGTCCATCCAATCTATCCTTTTATGTATAAATTCCAATTTCTATCTGTAGTTTTGTTTCTACGGTAGCTGTGTAAATCCTCATTACAACACGTACAAACAGGTGCTATCTGAATAAGTAATGAAGGAAATTTTTTTCTCAACAATCTTTTTGCTTCTTCTTGAAGATTAAAATAAGTCTTATTGTTTATGCTTCTAAAAAAAGGACTGTCTGGAAAGTTTTTTTTAAAATCATCAGATACTTCAAAGCAGCACGGATGAATACTTGGACCAATAAAAACTCGTTGAGGTTTCACTCTTTCAATTTCCGGTCTACTTAGAATTCCGTCTGCAAGCCCTCTCCAACCCGCATGTAGAAAAACTACTCCATCTTCACCCTCTATGACGATAGGAAGACAATCTGCGGTTTTAATAGCAAGTGGTTTATTAAAATCTTCCCAGGCAACAATGATACCGTCAGCCTCGCAGGGAAGTTCTTCCGGTGTAACAATATTTGTTCCATGGACCTGTATAGGGTGTAAGGAAATTGTCTCTGGCTTTTTTGTCCAAGTTTCGAAACGTCCTCGATTCAGGCCTTCAGAATATGCTGCGTTCATAGGTTCTAATTATATATTTAAAACTTAAACTAACAAAGCCTCTAATGTGTCTAAGAATATTTTAGGAGGTAAGGATGTAAAATTTAGTTCCTTATTAGTAATTGGATGAATGAATCCTAATTCTTTGGCATGGAGTAATTGATATGGGTAATTTATCAACTCATTTTGTATGATTTCCGGTGTTTTTCTGAGATGAGAATCACTCCCTCCATAAACAGGATCACAGAGAATGGGAGTATGAAGAATTTGGGACATATGAACTCTGATTTGGTGAGTTCTGCCAGTTTCAAGACGAAGCTCCATATGGGCTGCATGATTAAATTGTTTCAATGTTTTATAATGAGTTACCGCTCTTTTGCCATTCTTTACGTTCGCCGCCATTTTTTGGCGATGAGTTGGATGCCTTCCGATAGTTGTGGTTATTGATCCTGAATGCGTTGCAGGTTTTCCCGATACAATAGCCTCATACTTTCTTTCAATCGCGTGAATTGAAAACAGTGAAACAAGTCCTTCGTGAGTTTTTTGATCCTTCGCAACGACCATAACCCCTGAGGTTCCCATATCAAGACGATGAACAATTCCGGGTCTTTTTTCTGCGCCAATACCCTTTAGATCTGGACAGTGATGAAGGATGGCATTAACAAGAGTTCCCGTATAATGTCCTGGGGCTGGATGAACGACCATACCTGCTGATTTATTAATTATAATTAAGTGATCATCCTCAAAAAGTATTTCCAAAGGTATATTTTCAGGAATTAGATTTGTTGGAACAGGAGGAGGAACTTCTATTTCAATAAGTGTCCCCACAGGAGGCATTTTATTAATTGAAAGTTTGTTCTCACTGGAAATATTTTCGTCTTCAAACATTCTTTTAATAGTGGATCTTGAAAAGGGAAGTTTTTCTGTTAGGAAAATATCTAGACGTTTGAATACTTCTCTGTCGTATTCAGTAACACTTATTGTATAATTCTCATTAATTTCTAATTCAGTTTCTGAAACCATTATTTTTGGTTCTTGAGCTTCTTTAGATGGGACAAGTAACTAGCGGCAACTTGCTCAGGGTTTAACTTTAGAACCTTGGCATATTGATAAACATACCCCCTGACATAAACATCGGCCGGCAATTTTGAAACCTCTTCATTTTCTAAAGCTGTGAGGTGAGTTTTTGATATTCTTGTCATTTCGGCCATTCTTTCAATGCCAACATTTTTATATTCTCGTATTTCTTTTAGGAATGTACCCGAAAAATCGATGCAATTACCTATTCTTTTCTCCATTTCCACATTCTCAGTGTAATCAAGCCCAAATTTTTTTTGAGCAGTTATTTTGGAAACCTTAGCTTCAATTAAATTCGAACCATAGTTTTCGTATTCTATTGTATCTTTTGAACGATCTTCCAAAGTAGATATTGTATACATCTGTGTCGTGTTTCTTACTTTGATAGTTCCATTTTGATTAAAACCACGTAGTCTATCGTATTCACGTCTTTTTTCTGGAAAACCTAAGACAGAATAAGCTTCTTCAACCTGACTAAGGATGGAATCACATTCGTCTTGCGTCATTAATGAGTAAAGAGCAACACTATCTCCCGAATATGCATTTTTTGATCTAATATATGCACTTTCTATCTGCTGAGGATTGGCATTAATTTCAATCTCGAGAACCTCATAGTAATTTTTTTTTTCTGCATCCATGCTTTTATACCTTTAAGACTCGACAAGACGATTAACGATTCGGTCGAAATTATTCACTAATTTTGAGTTTGGATATTCAATCAGGAGTGGTTTACGTTTACGAACACTTTGCCACACCGATTGGTCATAATCGAGGTATCCTGGGAATGTCATTTCGATTCCAAAGTATTTTCTGCAAATACTTTGAATTGAATATCCAATATCAATATCGGCTTGAGACCTAACTTGATTAATAATCAAGTTAGGTCTGAAATGACCCATTTCATTCTTAACTTTAAGTCCTATTTCAGGACTTAAATCGCATATTTTTCTTATTAAATCTGACGGAGAAGTTGATCCGCTTGTGGGAGTTATTTTTGATTTCATCGCCTCTTCAATGAGTGGTTCCAGGTCGGATATACCATCAATCATTTTGAGTCTTCGGTAGAAGACTGATTTAATAAATCGATAGGTATTTTCTATGGAAGTAGGCTCGGGCAGGACAACTAAAATGCCCTTATCCGCTGTGATAAAAAAATCGATGGTATTAAAGGCTGTTCCAGCACCCAAATCAAAAAGAATGTAGTCCGCGTCAAGTTCATGGAGCTTTCGAATGATCTGATTTTTGTGCATGTGCTTCAAATTTGCCATGCCTAATTCATCTTGAGCACCTGAAATAATTTTGAGGTTATTGATAGGGGTTGAAACTAATAAATCTTCAAAATTTGAAACTTTTTTTGAAATGTAGTCGGAAAGTGTGACAGTTGGAATTGGTAATCCAAGGCAAGTATGCAGATTGGCCCCTCCCAGATCTAAATCAACCGCAACGACTTTATTGCCCATTAATGCGAGACAAATCGCTACGTTAGCTGATACTAAGCTCTTTCCAACCCCGCCTTTGCCGCCACCAATCGCCCAGATTTTTTTCATATTCTGGATGGAAGGCTCTGTTTCTGTCTCTAAATTCATATTTAGAAATTATATGAATCAAAATTAGGCTTTGGGAAGGTTATTTTCATTGTGGACGATGACTAAAATTCATTCCAAGGGGTCTAATTTTAAAGACTTGTGTGGATCAATTTAAATTCTCAACTTCAATATCAGAAGTGAGCAGGGATATTTCTTTGTTGGTCAGGAATTTTTATCGAAGGCTAGACGATGGTCGGTGAATCCATTAAATTGGGATGACTTTATTTAACCTTAAGAGTAGACGGATTTTATTTAAAGTCCTTTCTGAAAGGAGTAGAGATGGCTGCATCTCATGGCCAAAAGTATGATTCTTCGTTTGATACTGTACTTCATAAACGTTCGGATCTACATATACTTAGAAAAATTTGGCATATTTCGACCGGTTCACTTGGTCTGTTTTTATTTTATCAATCAAATTTATCTCAGACTTTCTGGGCCTTTGCCATTTTAGGTGTTTCCATCTTTGGCTTTAGCATAGATTACATCCGTGGGAGAGTACCAGCGGTGAATAATATTGTTGTAAAAATGATGGGGCCAGTAATGCGTCGTTCAGAGAAGAATGGGTTTAGTGGATTACCCTTCTATGCCCTTGGTGTTTCTATGGCGCTCTTTTTCTACTCTAGAGACATTGCAATTCTTTCAACTATGTTTCTTGTCTTTTCCGACCCACTCTCGTCATTTTTTGGTGTTCTTTACGGTAAAGATAGGATTTTACCAAATAAATCCCTTCAAGGTGCCGTAGCAGGTTTTTTTACTTGTTATGTCATAACGTTGTTTTATGTTATTAATTCTTCAACTCTTGGGACTCATTTGCTGATTTTTTCAATCATTTCAGGATTAATTGGTGCTCTTTCTGAATTAGTCTCCGCATTTAATATCGATGATAACTTAACTATTCCCGTAATTTCAGGTCTCGGAATGACTTTTCTTAACTATTTTTTAAAAGTTTTTCTATGATTGAGCTTATTGCTGCAACCATACCTCTTACACTTTTTGATCAACAGAAACTCGAGTTTTTGGTCCGAAAGATTCCTGAAGCATTGGTAAGGATTGAAGAGAAAAATGGAGTCAAAAAAAAGTTCTATTCATTTCCTACTAAACTGAGCCATGGATTTAGGATTAAATGCGAATCTGAGTACTATCTTGACGCTACAATTCCCTCTTTCTCCTCTTGTAAAATGGAAATAACGAAGCCACTTAATGACAGCTTTGATGAGCATAAAATCGAGATAGACGACACTGATGTTGTAAACAGCATAGTAAGCTCACTAAGCTATACAAATAACGTCAAAAAACTCTACTCACTTGAGAGAGTTTATGGTGTTGCCCTTAACGGTAATTATCAAAAGCATTTTAGATTTGGTTTTGAATGCTCTATTAAAAAATGTCAGCTGACCCTATCAACAAAGCCAGCTGAAAATTTTTGAGTTTATTCTTTAACGACGAAGTTGCAGATCTTTCCTGGAACGTAAATTTCCTTAATAATGATACCTTTGAGGTATTTAGCTATTTTTTCATCTGCTTTAACAATTTTAAAAAAATCTTCTTTGGAAATGTCTGATGACACCTCAAATGTTCCTCTCGTTTTACCATTAATTTGAACTGCAATGATAATAGAGTCATCTTTTGCGAGTTCAATATTAAATTCCGGCCATTTTTCAAGAGTAAGGGTCTCATTGTGACCTAGAAAAGCCCAAATTTCTTCTGCTAGGTGAGGAGCAAATGGATTAAGGACGAGTGCAAACTTTTCTGCCGAAATTCTTGAAATCTTTCCCGTTTTATAAATGTGGTTAGTAAAAATCATCATTTGAGAAATGGCTGTATTAAAGCGCATATTCTCTATATCCTCTGTAACTTTCTTAATCAACTTATGCAATTCTCTGACGTTTGTTACATCCTCTAAAACTTCATCGACATAATTATTTTGATCTAGCAAAAATCTGAAAACTCGAGTTAAAAAGTTGTAAACTCCTTTTACTCCATTCATTGACCAAGGCTTTGTTTTCTCCAGAGGCCCCATGAACATCTCATAAAGTCTTAGTGTGTCTGCTCCGTATTCTTTAACGACCAAATCGGGATTAATAACATTTCCTCGAGACTTAGACATTTTTTCGCCATCTTCACCAAGAATCATCCCTTGATTGACGAGTTTGTGGAATGGTTCCTTCGTCGATACTAAGCCCAGATCATAGAGAACCTTATGCCAAAATCTTGAATAGAGGAGATGAAGAACTGCATGTTCAGCACCACCAACATAAAGATCTACAGGCATCCAATAGTTTTCAATTTTTGAATTCCATGGTTCAAGTTTATTTTTTGGGTCACAAAAACGAAGATAGTACCAGCAAGATCCTGCCCATTGAGGCATCGTATTCGTTTCACGTTTGGCTTTTTTACCTGTTTTGGGATCAATGATATTCAGCCAGTCATCAATGGTAGCAAGAGGGGATTCACCTGTTCCAGATGGTTCATATTTTTCTACTTCTGGAAGAATTACAGGAAGTTCATCAGCATCTAGGCAACGGACAGTACCATCTTCATATTTTAAAATAGGAAAAGGTTCGCCCCAATAACGCTGTCTAGAAAACAACCAGTCTCGAAGTTTATAATTTATCTTTTTTGATCCAATTTTTTTATCTTCAAGCCAATCAATCATTTTTTTAATGGCATCGTCTTTATTAAGTCCATTTAAAAAATCTGAATTGATATGCTCACCATCTTCAGTAAATGCTGCAACATCGATATTGCCACCTTTCACGACTTCAATAATAGGTAGACCAAATTTTTTGGCGAACTCATGATCCCTTTCGTCGTGAGCAGGAACTGACATGATTGCTCCTGTTCCATAAGTATTCAGGACATAATCTGCAATATAGACAGGAATTTTGTTTCCATTGGCAGGATTAATTGCGTAGGCACCCGTGAAAGCACCAGTTTTGTCCTTATTGAGCTCTGTTCTCTCGAGATCTGATTTTAAAGCAGTGATCTCCCTATAATTTGCGATTTCATTTTTTTGGAGTGAAGTTGTTATAGAATCAACTAATCGATGCTCAGGTGCGAGTACCATATAGGTTGCACCAAAAAGAGTGTCAGGACGAGAAGTAAAAATCTCTATTTCTTCTTTGAGTCCATCAATTTGAAACTTAATGAGGGCGCCCTCAGATTTTCCTATCCAGGTCCGTTGCATTTCTTTAACTGATTCAGGCCAATCTAAAATTTCCAAGTCTTTTAGCAGACGCTCTGCATATTCCGTGATTTTCAGCATCCATTGCTTCATGGGCTTTCTGACAACTGGATGTCCTCCAACTTCAGATTTACCATTAATAACTTCTTCATTGGCGAGAACGGTTTTAAGATTTGGACACCAGTTAACCATCATATGTGATTCGTAAGCGAGTCCCTTATTATAAAGCTGAATAAAAATCCACTGCGTCCATTTATAATAATCTACATTTGAAGTCGTGATCTCTCTGTCCCAGTCGTAGGAGAACCCTAACATTTTCAGCTGACGCTTAAATGTTTTAATATTTTCTTGAGTTGTCACGTTTGGGTGAATCCCGGTTTTTATTGCATGATTTTCCGCAGGTAATCCAAACGAATCCCAACCCATAGGATGAAGAACATTGTAGCCTTTCATACGTTTGTATCGGGCCATGATGTCTGTGGCGGTATATCCTTCAGGGTGGCCTACATGTAGTCCAGCTCCAGAGGGATATGGAAACATATCAAGAACATAATATTTTGGTTTTGAGGGGTCTTCGGTCGTTTTGAAAGTTTTGTGGTTGTCCCAGTAATTTTGCCACTTAGGTTCTATGACTGAAAAATTGTATTCCATATAAGCTTTCCTTCACTTTGCGAGTGAGACCAGCTTAATGGAAATTGAGTCATAATTAAAGTTCTTACTTTAATTTTACAACGAAAGCAGCATTACCTTTGATTTTAAACCAATCATAGTCTCGAAGTTCAGTCTTTACGCCAAATGAATCTCGCACATAAAAAGAGCCCATGCCGCTACAATCTTTAGGGTCGTTGTCATAACATGGACCAGGTAGTCTATCGTCATAACCGACTATCAAAACCACATGCCAGAAGCCTTCATCGTTATAGTTGACAAGAATCGGGCTTTTATATTTCCAGAGAGATTCTTTGATAACTTTTATGTGAGATTTGTCCAAGACCCTAGTGGACCATTTACCACCAAATTGGAAAAGTTTGATCGTCTCAACGAGAGGAAGTGAAATTTTTGGAAGTGAATTAAAATCAGGATGTCTATCCCAGACAGAGCGGTTGACCCTGCCATTTATCCACGCTTCAAAAGGCCAGAATGAGCTATGAACGCCAGAACCATTGAAACGTAAAACCGGGGCATCATAAAATGATTTTGCCGCGCCGATGTCCTTCGCCCACATAATGTATGACTCTGACAAATCATAGGTTCCGTAACTAACAGGATGTTTGATATCAGCCTTTTTATTGGCCAGTAATTCCATTGCACCAGTGTTGGCCATAAAAAGACAAGTATTTGCCTCGCCCTGATCGGGAGATTCTTGAACATAATCCAAGAGTTCCTCATAATGATCCGGAATACTCGCGGCATGAGAATTAAATACTAGAGAGATTAAAAAAATTAAAAAACTAACTTTCATTGTCAGGAAAATATCCCGATGCAAAAAGCTTTGGCAATCTCTTAATTCTACCCTGGAGGCAGCAGTATTTGGAATTTAGATGAGGATAAAAAAATCAGTTATTTATACAAATAAGAAAAAGTCCAAAGCACGTCCGTCATCATTCTTTTCATTTGATTTTACATCACACGGAGTGACAATTAAGGGGGTAAGTCATCACATGTCCTTTAGGTCCTGTTATGGCTAGGTAATCCTCCAACTCAGAAAATTGATTAACACTTTGGATTTTAATAAGGTATTTGTTACCTTCGTAGTATAAAGTTTTAGTAAATCCAGTGGTTTTTTTGTGTGTTCGAATAGATTCGCTTCCAATAGATGAAATTGATCTGTCTACGCCTCCAAGATCTTCTTTTTGGAAGGTAATATGATTGTCGTGGATAATGAATTTTTTTGCCCCAAAAGCTGTGGAACAGCTAATGCCGGCAGTGCTTCCATTGGCCCTCATTGAGTGTATAACTAACATAATGCCCAAGAAACCTAGAATCGTTGATAGTGAAAGCGCTTTTGTTTTCATTTTACCCCCGGAAAGTCTTTTGCATTCCATCTTTTCTCTAAGATTGTTTACAAGGGAGGTGCCAACTAAATTTAAGTGATTTCAAGTTGTTACAGATTGATAATTAAAGGAAAAATCAACACTTGTTTATTTTTTTTGCAACCTATTTTGGGTTAGTCATTAACTTGAAAACTGTTTTCTAAGTTCCTAGTCGATTCTATCTCGTTTTTATAACTATCTTTTAAATCACTTTTGGAATCCGAATCTTTTTTTCTAGCTTTTAATTGATAGCTTATGACTAGAGTTTTATTTTCCTTCAGCGGAATGTAGGATGAGACTGTAATACCCCCAAGCCAGAAATTCGAAAAATTTTTCTTCTCAGTTACCATAATTGTAGATGCGCTTTTTGAGATGGTATCAAGTTCCCTTGCGGCTAGGACTGCTCGGCTGACTTTTGAATTAGGAAGAGTGCTAATATCATCGGCATCAAAGTAAGACTTCATCTCGTAGGTGTATGTTTCGTTTCCAACATGAGTGACTTCAAATAGACCTTCACCCTTATCTTTTAATTTTTGCCTATTTAAAATGTAAGATAGGTATTCAAGTTGTGTTAACTGTTTGTCATCAAAGAAGCCGACAGGTCTATTCAGGACATACATGGACTTACCCAGTTCAATTTTTATGCCACTATTTTTTAATATCCCAACTGAATCCAGGTCCAGTAGTCCGTTTTTTAGAGAATTTAATTCAGATGGAGTTATAATAGTGAAAAAAAAATATATTTCTCCATTGATCAACCCTTGAGAATTAATCTGAAATTCTAATTTATTTTGTTCAATGGTCTTTGCATACAAGGTAATAGAAATGCTAAAGTTGATGGTTAAAATGACTATAAGCTTGAAAATATGATTGAGCATAATAAGTTTTCTCTTTAATCTATCTTTTTTATCGGAACGAACTAACAGAAGTATGAGTGTTAAGCTCAGAGGATTTGCATGATTAGGCCAATTTGCCGAATGGGTAATCCCATTTTGAGGAA
>Ga0079300_10000895_pt1 | contig 11608 bp, 10 predicted proteins | sample Wag4_2014_7_11_FD_74799 | JGI IMG/M metagenome (GOLD analysis project Ga0079300, IMG submission 74799) | Fresh water microbial communities from Ohio, USA - Utica-2 Time Series HT 2014_7_11 | ecosystem: Environmental > Aquatic > Freshwater > Water tank | place: USA: Ohio | collected 2014-07-11
GAGATGTTGCGCGACCTCGCGCTGGAAGCATCGGGGCAACGCAACGACCGCTGGGGTGGGCCTTCATCGAAGCCTTGGCAGCCCGAAGGGCTTTGGCATGAAGCAGGCCAGATTGGCAACTATGTGCCGGACATGGGGACTGACGCACGGCGCCGCGCGCTGTACACCTATCGCAAGCGCACAGTGCCGCCGCCGAACATGAGTGTGTGGGATGCTGGCCCGCGCGAAGCCTGTGTCGCACGGCGCAGCGTGACAACAACTCCGTTGCAGTCCTTGACCATCTTCAACGATCGCGTGTACTTGGACACAGCGCGCGCTACCGCACGGCGCGTCATGCGCGAAGCGCACACAACGCCTGCGCGCATCGAACGCTTGTACAGACTCGTGTGCACGACGGAACCCAACGCTGCGGAGCTTGGAGCGTTGAGCGAGTTGGTGCAGACGCAAACCGCGCGCTTTGCCACGGCTCTGCCGGATGCAGCCAAGCTGTGCGGCGCAGAGGATGCAGAGTTGGCGGCCTTGGTGTTGGCGTGCAGCACCCTCTATGCCAGTGATGGCGCCTTGGTGGTGCGATGACCGATCACAGCCAGCAACACGGCCAGTTGCCCTCGCGCCGTAGTCTGTTGCGTGGTGCGGGCTTTGGACTGGGCGCCTTGGCCCTGCATCAACTCGTGCGTGGACAAACGAGCGCAACCGACATCGCTCCACGCGCACCCAAGGCCAAGCGTGTGATCTACCTGTTCCAAGCAGGTGGCCCCTCGCAGTTCGAAACACTGGACCCCAAGCCGCTGCTGCGCGGCATGCATGGACAACCGCTGCCCGACAGCGTGCGCTCAGGGCAACGCTTGACGGGCATGAGCGGCAATCAAGCTGTGTTGCCGATCGCTGCGTCCTTCGCGAACTTTGTGCGCGAGCCCAAGACTGGCATCGAGTACAGCGAACTGCTGCCGCACACAGCCAAGGTTGCAGAACACCTGTGCGTGCTGCGTGCGGTGCACACCGAAGCGATCAATCACGATCCGGCCATCACCTTTTTCTGTTCGGGCTCGCCCATCGCTGGTCGTCCGTCCATGGGTGCTTGGCTTTCCTATGGGCTGGGTTCGATGAATGCGAACCTGCCGACCTTTGTGGTGCTCGTCTCCAAAGATGCATCGCGCGATCAACCGCTGTACTCACGCCTGTGGGGCAGTGGCTTCTTGCCCAGCGAACACCAAGGAGTGCGATTCCGCTCCGGCAAGGACGCGGTGCTGTACCTCAATGACCCGGAAGGCAGCCTGCCCAGCGATCGACGCGCCATGTTGGATGCGTTGGGCGGCCTGTCGCGGGCTGCGAGCGAGCGCGAGGGCGACCCGGATATCGATGCACGCTTGGCTCAGGCAGAGCTCGCATTCCGCATGCAGACCAGCGTGCCCGAAGCCACCAGCCTGTCAGGTGAATCGGACGCCACCTTTGAACGCTATGGGGCTGGGTCGCGTGACCCAGGCACCTTTGCGGCCAACTGCTTGTTGGCCCGGCGACTCGTCGAACGTGGCGTGCGCTTTGTCCAGTTGTTCCACCAAGGTTGGGACCAACACGGAGGATTGCCCGCGGGCATAAGCCACCAATGCCGCCAGACGGATCAAGCTGCTGCGGCACTCGTTGCGGACCTGGCAGAGCGTGGCTTGCTGGACGAGACTCTGGTGGTCTGGGGCGGCGAGTTTGGTCGTACAACCTACTGTCAAGGCCGTATGACAGCCAGCGACTACGGGCGCGACCACCACCCGCGCTGCTTCAGCATGTGGCTTGCGGGCGGCGGTGTGCGTGGCGGCATGGTCCATGGTGCCACCGACGACTTCTCGTACAACATCGTCCAAGACGGTGTGCATGTGCATGACTTGCACGCCACGCTGCTGCACCTCTTGGGTATCGATCACGAACGACTGACTTGGATGTTCCAAGGCCGTCACTACCGCTTGACCGATGTGCATGGGCGCATCGTGAGGCCCATCCTGTCGTAGACAGCTGACCTGTAGGAGCATCCTGGATGTCGCGTAGCACCTGTGCGTTGCTAGTCCTGAGTCTCGCGCTCGGCTTGTGGAGCTGCGTCGCCAACCAAAGCAAGGCACCGGTACAGTGGGCCATTGCGATCCACGGCGGTGCAGGCACCATCGCACGAGAGGCGCCAGCAGAGCAACTCGCGGAACACAAGGCCGCACTAGAGATCGCGTTGCGCCATGGGCAAACCATGCTCGCCAATGGCGCAAGTGCCATGGATGTGTGTGAAGCCGTTGTCCGCATCTTGGAGGACAACCCACACTTCAACGCTGGCAAGGGTGCCGTCTTCAATGAGAAGGGTGAGCACGAGCTCGACGCCTCCATCATGGACGGTGCGACTCTGAGCTGCGGTGCCGTCGCAGGAGTGCGCACAGTCAAGAATCCTGTCTCTCTGGCGCGCTTGGTCATGCAACGCACCAAGCATGTGCTGTTGATGGGTGAAGGTGCGGAACAGTTCGCGACTCTGATGGGTGTTGAACGTGTGCCCAACACTTGGTTTGACACCGAACATCGGCGCAAAGTGTTGGAAGAAGTGCTGCGCGAACGCGCTGCAGGCTTGGCAAAGTCCGTGCACACCTACGGCACCGTAGGCTGCGTGGTGCGTGATGCACAAGGTCATCTCGCAGCCGCCACCAGCACCGGCGGCCTGACGGGCAAGCGCTGGGGACGCGTGGGCGACACGCCCATCATTGGCGCAGGCAACTGGGCCGATGCACGCGTTGCGGTCAGCGGCACCGGCACTGGCGAGCAGTTCATCCGACACGCAGTGGCACGCACGATTGCCGCGCGCATGGAGTACGGCGGTCAGAGTCTGCAGGAAGCCACCGATGGCCTCGTCCAGCATACTTTACAGCCCGATGATGGCGGAGTGATCGCGGTAGACCGCGATGGCCGCATCGCCATGCCCTACAACTCCGAAGGCATGTACCGCGGTGCGGCCGACTCCACGGGCCGCTTTGAGGTGCACATCCATGAGGAGTGATCGGCTCAGGTGTCTGTTGGGTCTGACGCTGCTGGTGTACATGCGCCTCTCGAATGCTTGCCCATCGTAGGCAGTTGACTAGACAACGACAGTCGTGCGATTGGGGAGCGCTTCGTTGAGCTGGCATCCCACAACGGGCGCGTTCACATCCTGATCGCCTCAGCTGCGACAGGTAACGAAAAGCTCGAGATTTCCAACAAAACCGAAGCACTCCACGTGTGCGTGCCTAAGGCCCAAGTAGCTGCGATTCGCCGCGCCACATCTACCGCAGAGACGGTGGATTGGCTGGATCGTGACACCGCAGGCATCTTCACTGGTGGCGATCAGAAGCGCATCACAGCCCGCTATCGGCCCGACGACCTTGGGACACCTGAATGGTTGGTCATGCAGTGACGTCTACTGCGCGGCTGGGTCACCGGCTGGGATTGTGTAGCTGCATTGCATGAAGAGTGCACTGATTGGGCTAGTCATCCGGTTCCAACCGTGGGTCTTCACTGACTCGTACATCTTGGATCGCGAGTGCGTCCACACCTGGGCGTAGGTGTGGGTGAGGACGCCTGTGTGGAACTCGATCTCGCGACCGGCGAGCTGCGCGGCATCTCTGCTTCCGAGTCGCTCGTGATCGACACAGCGCACATGACCAAGGAAGGCAATCGCTGGACGGGTCTGTGGGCACATGCCCTAGGTCGCGACGACACACTGAGCCTGCCAGCGCGTTTGACGCACACGCTTGCTGCACCGAGTCCTCGCCCAAGCAAGGGACGGAGCGTGCCGATGGTGGAGCCCGGACAGAATCGCCAACTGGCTTCGTGGCGCTTGTTCAAGACACCAACGCACAGCTCGGACACAGCGGAAGTGCTGCAACTCGAAGACTGGTCCATCACCGCGTGGGTGGCCAGCTCTGCTGGCGTCGGCTTTGAAATCGATCTGCGCTAGCGATGCGGCAAGGGCAGTGCGCTTGTCTCGTATTGTGTACTGAACGACAGGACCTTCCACTCGTCGCCTGCGAGTACAAACTGGATGCTGTCCACTCCGCGACCCGTGAGTGCCCCAGTTGCGGGCACAAAGGCCTCAAAGGTGACGAAGGCCTGGGCAATCGTGCCGTAGCTATCGATGCGCGTGTGGACGATGCGCTCATGTACTCCGTGCGGTGCGCTGGCGATGTAGGCTTGGAACTCAGCTTGAAATTGGGGCCAACGCGTAACTTGGGGCTCTGCCCCCAGCGCGTAAGGGGCCACAAACTGCGCCTCGGGATGGCAGAGCGCCTGCATGGTTGTCCAATCGGCTTGACCACCGGCGTCAAAACAAAAGGACGCGTAGAGTTGCTCTACCGCACGGAGTACAGCAGCGTGCTCGTGTCGCCCATCTGATGAAGGCGCATGGCAACTCGCCGTGCCCCAACCCAGCAGCAGAGCCACACCACAGGCAGTCAGCAGCTTCACGATCAGTGCCGGAAGTGGCGCAAGCCAGTGAACACCATGGCGGCCTGGTGCGCATCGACAGCAGCGATCGTCTCTGCATCGCGCAGAGAACCACCGGGTTGCAGGATCGCGGTGCAACCCGCCTTCAAAGCCAACTCGGGGCCATCAGCAAACGGGAAGAACGCATCAGAGGCCACCACGGCACCCTTGACCGCATCACCGGCCTTGCGGATCGCCATGTGGACGCTGTCGACGCGACTCATCTGGCCCGCACCGACACCCAGCACGCGCGTGCCCTTGGCGAGCACGATGGCATTGCTCTTCACATGCTTGCAGACCTTGTTCGCAAAGAGCAACGCAGCCAGCTCTTCCGAGCCGGGCGCACGCTTGGTCACCACCTTGCACTCGCCTTCGCCGGCGGCCATCAAGTCGCGGTCCTGCAACAAGAACCCACCAACGAGCTTCTTGACCTCTACATCGCGCGCATCACGCGCGGCTTGCGGGAACGGGCACACCAACAAGCGCACATTCTTGCCCCACTTGGGCTTCTCGGTCAGCAGCTTGAGAGCTTCCTCGTCGTAACCAGGTGCGACGATGGCCTCGACGAAGCGGTTGCCCGACACGAGGTACTCGGCACATGCGAGATCGAGTGTGCGCGTGAACGCCAGCACCGAACCAAAGGCCGACACCGGGTCGCCATCCCACGCACCAGAGAGCGCTTCGAGGATAGTGGCGCCAGCTGCTGCACCGCAGGGGTTGTTGTGCTTGAGCACCGCGACGAAGGGCTCGTCGAACTCTTTCGCCAGCGCAAGCGCGGCATCAAGGTCGACGAGGTTGTTGTACGAGAGCTGCTTGCCACCGAGCACTTCGGCGGTCGCGAGCGAAGGCTCATTGCGTCCGCCCAGCGCATAGAAAGCAGCGGTTTGATGCGGATTCTCGCCGTAGCGCAGCTCCGACACCTTGCGACCGGCGAGGGCGTAGCTCGCGGGCCACTTCGACTCGGCGAGACCCGCGGTGGCAAGGTCCTTCTGCATCCACTCGGCGATCAAGGCGTCATAGCGCGCGGTCAACGCAAACGCCTTGCCCGCGAGACGACGCTTGGTGGCTTCGGTCACACAACCGTTGTGCTGGGACATCTCGTCGAGCACCACTGCATAGTCCGCAGGGTCCGTCACGATGGCGACAAAGCGATGGTTCTTGGCCGCAGAACGCACCATGGAGGGCCCGCCAATGTCGATGTTCTCGATGGCGTGCTCGCGCGTGCAGCCCGCCTTCGCAATCGTGGCCTCGAACGGATAGAGGTTCACGCACACCAGGTCGATGCCCGCGATGGCATGCTCCTTCATCGAGCCCACATGACCTGCATCATCGCGCAACGCAAGAATCCCGCCGTGGATCTTGGGGTGCAGCGTCTTGACGCGCCCGTCCATCATCTCCGGGAAGCCTGTGTGCTCGCTGACTTCCGTCACCGGCACGCCGGCCTTCTTGAGAGCCGCGTAGGTACCGCCGGTCGAAAGGAGCTGAACACCACACGCTACCAGACCGCGTGCGAAGTCTTCGATGCCAGCTTTGTCGGAAACACTAACGAGAGCGCGGCGTACCGGATGCAGTGTGCTCATGAGGAGAGTCCAGCGAGCTTTTTGACGGTGTTGGCGAAACTGAGCGGGTTGACCTGACCTGACGAGCCGCCCAAGAACGCGCCGTTCGCGTCACAGAACATGACGAAGGGCAGCATGTAGGCGTCGTCAAGATTGCCTGCGAGGTCGATGACTTCGTCTTCGCTGTCGTCGGCATCCGCAGCGAGAGCGATGTAGTGCTGTTGCAGCACCGGCGCGATGTCAGGGCGCGTGACGATGTTCTGGACCAGCGTCCTGCACTGCGAGCACTGCAAGCGGCCAAGCTCGATGAAGACCAGCTTGCCCTGCACTTTGGCCGCGGCCAGAGCCTCGGCGTAGCGCGTCTGCCAATCCAAAGTGCCCTTGTCGTCAAAGTGCGGATGCGGATTGACCATAGCAAAATGTCAGGTTTTCTTGACGGCGCCGCTGCGACTGCGCAGGTACGCCTCGATGAACGGGTCCAGATCCCCATCCAGCACAGCGTTGATGTTGCCTGTTTCGTGCTCCGTGCGGTGATCCTTGACCATCTGGTACGGATGCATCACATAGGAGCGAATCTGGCTGCCGAAGCTGATCTCGGCCTGCTGACCGCGAATGGCAAGGTTCTCCGCCTCGCGCTTGGCTTCTTCCAGCTGCATCAACTTGGCCTGCAACAAGCGGAAGGCCAGTTCCTTGTTCTTCAACTGCGAACGCTGGGTCTGGCTGCGAATCACGATGCCAGACGGGATGTGCCGCAAGCGCACCGCGGTCTCGACCTTGTTGACGTTCTGGCCACCGGCACCACCCGAACGCATGGTCTCGATCTCGCAGTCGCTTTCCTTGATCTCGATCTTGATCGAGTCATCCAGAAGCGGCGTGACATCGACGCTGGCGAAGGCTGTTTGACGACGGGCTTGCGCATCGAACGGGCTGATGCGCACCAAGCGATGCACGCCGTTTTCAGCCTTCAAACGGCCGAAAGCGTAGTCACCCTCGATCTCGATGATGGCTGACTTGATGCCGCCATCATCATCGAGCACACGCTCGACCTCGGTGACCTTGTAGCCGCGGCGTTCGGCCCAACGCACATACATGCGCAGCAACAATCCAGCCCAGTCAGCGGCATCAATACCGCCCGCGCCAGGCGTGAACTGCACATACGCGCCGCAGCGATCGTTCGATCCACCAAGCATGACGCGGAAGTCGAGCTGTTCGACATGCTGCTCCATGCGCAACACCGTCGACTCCATCTCGGTCACCGCAGCCGGATCCTCTGCCGCCATCTCGGCCAGCAACTCCAGCTCTTCATAGCCGCGGGCAATGTCGCGCAGTGGTTCGACAATGGAGCGCACATCCTTCAGTTCGGCCACCGTCCTCTGGGCCCGATCGGGGTTGTTCCAGAAGTCCGGGTCATTCTGCTGCGCCTCAAGTTCGGCTACGCGTCGATCGGCCTTGGCGTAGTCAAAGAGACTCCTTCAGCTGCTCGAAGCGGCTTTGAAGTTCGGCTGCGCGTGCTTGGAGTTCCTTGATGGAAGCCATGAGGGCGAAGAGTTTAGCGCCAGCCCTCGGCGGGGTACAGACGCTTCGGTAAGCGATCCAAGATCCCCTCTTCCGCTTGGAGCTTGGTGAGGCTGGCGCGGTCTTTAGGCACGGCGTGCGAGAGGACTTCACAGCCATCCGCAGTCACGAGCACCACATCTTCGATGCGAATGCCGATCCGTGTCGCCGCTTCGTAGACACCAGGCTCGATAGTGAAGACCACGCCGGGCTCCAACGGCTTGGCTCCGTCGCCCACATCATGCACCTCCATGCCTACATAGTGGCAGGTGCCGTGCGGCAACAGCTCCAATACACCACGCTCGGCCAACACCTTGCGGCACGCAGCCTCGATGTCGCGCATGGTGCGCCCCGGACGCACGGCGGCGATGCCTGCTTCTTGAGCCGCGAGCACTGCGTCGTAAAGCTCGATCATGCGCGGCGTCCATCTGCCATCCACCGGCCAACTGCGCGTGATGTCGCTGACGTACTTGTCGAACTCGGGCGCATAGTCGAGCAACAGCATTTCGCCTGCGCGCGCTTCGCGACGCACTTCGCTGTAGTGCAACACCAACGCATTCGGCCCACAACCGACAATGCCGTGATAGCCGGGGCCCGCTGCGCCTTCGCGGCGATGCACAAAGGACATGACGGCCTCCAGCTCCCATTCGCCTACACCGGGCTTGGAGGAACGAATCGCTTCCAGCATCGACAAGGCGCCGACCGTGCTGGCGCGGCGCAAGGCCAGCATCTCTTCAGGGGTCTTGATGCGGCGCAACTCAGCCAACACACCTTGGCAATCGCGCACATCCGCGCCGTAACGCTCCTGCAGTCGTGCAGCCAGTGCATCCTCGCGGCTGGGTCGACCATCAAGCGGATCGCGAGCCTGGGCATGATCATGCGGGCGCGCACGATCAAAACATCCGGCGACAGCGATCCACGGTTCTTTGCTGATCCAAACGGTCTTGGCTTGGGCAACACGCGCTTTAAGGTCAACATCGAGCTGTCCGGTTTCTTTGACAGCCTCAATGCCGGTGATGGCGCGCACCCACTCGTCCGATGCATCCCACTGCTCGCCGTCCCACTGCTCCTTGCCAGACGAATGCTTGGGCAGGTACAGCGTGGTCCCGCCGGTCTTCACATCCACCAGCAATGCTGCGTTGGGGCTCTCGACACCGGTCAGGTACCAAAAAGTCTTGTCTTGCTGGAACTTGGTGTAGCCGCGCGTTTCCGGCAACCCGCGCACCAGCACACTGCCTTCAGGAGTCTGTTTGCGCAGCTCGGTCACCAAGGCCGCGCGGCGACCAGCGTGAAAGGCGGCACCCAAGCCAGCCTTGGCCGGCGGTTCCATGACAGCAGGCTGCTGTAGCAGCCCCACAACGAGAAGGATGAGGTCCAGCACGCCGCCATAGTAACGCTATCCTCTTCCGCCTCTATGCGCGTAGCCCTGTTCGATCTCGATGAGACGCTGCTCGATGGCGTCAGCGACCTGCTGTGGAGCGAATACCTCGCCGAACGCGGCGAAAGTGATGCAGAAGTCACGCGCGGCTTCCACCGCGACTACCAACTGGGGCGTTTGGACTTGGCCAAGTTCCTCGCCACCTACCTGGCTCCGTTTGTGCGCTTGGAACCGCATACACTGCAGGCGTGGCGTGAAGACTGGTACGCAACGCGAGCAGCACCGCGCTTGAAGCCGCGCGGTGTAGAGCTGGTCGAACAGCGCCGTGCTGCAGGCTATGAGGTGGCGTTGGTCACCGCGACCAACGACTTCTTGTCGGGGCGCATTGCGGAAGGTCTCGGCATCACGGAGCTGATCGCTACGCGGCTGGAACGCGCGGGCGAGCGCTACACCGGTCGCCTGCACGGCCAACCGTGCTTTCGTGAAGGCAAGATTGCGCGCGTAGACGAGTGGTTAGCAGCCCGCGGCTTCGGCTTGGACCACGCTGGGGAGGTCTGGTTCTACAGCGACTCGCACAACGACTTGCCTTTGCTGTCGCGTGTCTCGCATCCCGTGTGTGTAGACCCCGATCCCGTGCTGCAAGCGGCCGCGCAGGAGCGTGGCTGGCCGGTGCTGACGCTGCGCTCGACCTAGGCGCGACTAGATCTGCACCAGGTGGTCATCGCCACCGATGGGATAGCGCGGCCCACCAGGGCCACCTACTGTGTCTTTCCACGGGTCGGGACGCGCAATGGGCGTCACCACCTGTCGTGAAATCTGGACAGCGGCGTGGTAGCGCGCACCGCGCAGGATGATGCGCACGGCCAACACTCCCAGCGTCAACGCAGCCATCACCACCACGGGCCACCAAGTACCGGTGCGCTGGACAGCGCCGTCCAAGCTGCGCACCAGCAAGCCCAACATCCACACGAGGGCCGCTTCGACGACGAGGAAGGTGGCTGAAGTGCCCAAGGTACGCCACGGATGCCGGGCCATGGTCCACAGCGTGCACAAGCCAGCCCAGATAGCGCTGTGTGTGTCCAACAAGGCCATGCGCGTGCGCGTCCAATCACCCCACGCCAACACCATCGCTACGCCCAAGGCGTGAACCACATCCTGCGCCAGCCGCAGCTTCCACGCAGTGGCTTCGCTGCCGAGCGTTTCGAGGCTCGACCAATCGTTGCCGGGAATGCCAAGTAAACCGGACAACACCACATGGTTCCAAGCCGCGCCGCGCACCAACCAAGTGACCAGCCCCATGCACACGAGGCTGACGCCAGCGACGCGCACAAAGCGCCAGAACCAGCGCGCACCGCCAAAGCAGAAGCGGCGGAAGGATTCACCCTCTGTGCGCTGCAGGTACACCTGCAGCCAGCCACCAGCTGTAAAGCACCCCAAGAGAATCACCAACACCCCGAGCCACGCGCCAAGGACATTCAGCGTGCTATCGAGTGCGCTCAAGCCTGCACGATGATCATGTCGGAAGAGCGCATCGAGATCCGCGTATTGACTGCCGCTGAGGTACGCAGACCCCAAGACATCACGCAACCAATCCTGCACCACCAACGCAGGTGCCAAGGCAATCAGGGCTTGCACCAACACGATTGAAGCCCACACCGGAGGGCGTGAGACAGCACCGCGTAGTGCATCCAGCACCACGCTGCGCGGCGCATGTTCCGGCTCCAGTGCGCTCCAGTCACTCACCGGCGGAGTTCCGTGCATGTGCTCAACCACCGATGCCTCCGATCCAATGCAACACATTGGTCCAGTGCGCCCAAGTACGCTCCGCATGGCGCCATGGCGTGGCCGTGTCCTTCTCTGCGTACCAAGCGTTGTTGGCCAAGTTCGTATCAAAGGTCCAGCGACGATCTGGATCCAACACCACGGACTCCAACTTGGCAGTGCGTGTCTCGTCTGGCTTGAAGGGCTTCCACCATGTCGAACGCATCTGGTCATCGCGCGTCCACGCCCGACGCACCACATGACCATCGGCCCAACGCACTTCTACCTCCAACGGCAGAAGCAGCTCACCCTTGCGCTTGATCAAGATGTCCGGGCGCCACTGCGCGGTGCCCTCGGTGCTCTTGGGTGCAGGTGTAAAGTTCCCTTGCGCATCCGGCACCCATCCACGCACTGCTTTGACTTGCGTCTCGCTGACAGACACCTGCCAATCCACCGTAGCCGTCGAGCGAAATGCTTGGTCGAAGTACCACTGCACATCAACCTCAGCACCTTGCTGGAAGGTGCGGAAAAAATCGTCCGGATACGGGTGGTTGTAGCGCCATTCCTCGCTGTACTTGCGCATGCCACGCAGGAAGCGATCACTGCCGACCAAACCTTCCAACGAACGCAGAGCATTCGCTGTACGACGATAGCTGTTGACGCGGTAGCTCGTGCTGTTGGCGTACAGCCATCCGTGACAATCGACCTGATCCGTATCAGGATCCAACAAGTAGCCGTTGCGTTCGCTATGCCGTTGATCGACGCGCGAGCGCGAGAAGGACAACAGCGGTTGGTCGCGCCACCAGCGCAACACATCGGTCGCTGGGACCACATCAAGGCCATAGACCTTGGGCAGCGGCGACTGCACACCGACCAGTGC
>Ga0079300_10000898_pt1 | contig 11587 bp, 11 predicted proteins | sample Wag4_2014_7_11_FD_74799 | JGI IMG/M metagenome (GOLD analysis project Ga0079300, IMG submission 74799) | Fresh water microbial communities from Ohio, USA - Utica-2 Time Series HT 2014_7_11 | ecosystem: Environmental > Aquatic > Freshwater > Water tank | place: USA: Ohio | collected 2014-07-11
CCCAAAATCCCGCCATTTGCCGCGGCCAAACCTACACCCTGCCCAGCGGGCAAACCGCTGTCAATGCAGGCAGCTATACTTCTTTGCTCTCAACCATTAAAGGCTGCGACAGTTTAATTACCTCGGTTTTGGTGGTGAACGACACCTTCAGGGTTGCCCAAAATCCATTTATTTGCAGCGGAGACAGCCTTCAGCTACCGAATTTAAGCTACGTAAGCCAAGCAGGGCTGTACTCGGTCACCTTAAATACCATTCATGGCTGCGATTCCACCATCGATGTGAGTGTATCGCTGTGGCCGGTGTACAACCAACAGCAAGCCGATTCCATTTGCCAAGGCCAAACCTACACTCTGCCCAATGGCCAAACCACAAGCCAAGGCGGGGCATTTATTTCCAATTTAAGCTCCATACAAGGCTGCGACAGCACCATTATTACCATTCTGTACATCAACCCCACCTTTGCCATTACCCAAAGCCCAGGCATTTGCCAAGGGCAATCCTATACCCTTCCCCACGGTCAGGTTGTGGCAACTGCCGGATCGTATGTTTCAAATTTAAACTCCGTTTTTGGTTGCGACAGCATCATTACCACCAACCTTTCGGTAGAAGATACTTTTCTTGTAAATGTACCTGTTCAAATTTGCCAAGGGCAATCCCACACCCTGCCCAACGGCAATTCGGTGCAAGTGGCCGGCAACTACAGCGTTACCCTGCCTAGCATTGCCGGTTGCGATTCCATCGTGCTTACTCAATTGACTGTGGCTGCGGTGTATTCTCAAAACCCTCAGGTTGCCCTGTGCCAAGGCGATTCCCTGCAGTTGCCCAACGGAATGTACATCAGCACGGCAGGTTCTTACCCTGTTACCCTGAACAGCAGCCAGGGTTGCGATAGCCTAATCACAACTCAAGTAATTCAGAATTTAACCCATCAAACCACCGACAACCGCGGATTTTGCCAAGGGGGCTCGTTCACCTTGCCCAACGGACAACAGGTGTTTGCTCCGGGTACCTACGGAAGCACCGTTCCCAGCATTCATGGCTGCGATTCAACCGTTCAAACCCTGCTGGTGGAATGGCCCGTTCACAACCTTGCTGAAACCGTTTTCCGCTGCCAAGGCGATGCCTATACGTTGCCCAATGGAACATCGGTTAACGCTTCGGGAACCTACACGTCCATTCTTCAAAACCAATACGGATGCGACAGCAGCATTCAAAGTACTTTGGTCATTCGGCCTGTTCATTTCCAAACCGTTGATGTGAACATTTGCCAAAATCAAAGTTATTTTACCGCCGCTGGCCCACAAAACCAATCAGGAACCTACGTTGATTCCCTGCAAAATGCCTTTGGCTGCGATTCTGTTTATGTTTCTGAACTAACGGTGCATCGCACCTATGAAGATACCCTAACCTTTTGGCTCTGCCCCGATTCGGCCCGTTGGGTTCAAGGTGTTCCCTACTTTGGAACAAACACCGTAAAAGAACAACTAACCACAGGTATGGGTTGCGATTCCATTACTTGGTACCGATTGCTTGAAGTACCTGTTGTGCCAAATGTTCTTCCCGAAGTGGTCCGCATTTGCGAAGGCAGCCTGAACTTTTCTTTGAATCCCAGCATCAACTGGACCTGGAACCCTGGCGGCAACAGCCCAGACATTACAATATCTGATACCGGGCTGTACACCGTACAAGGCGTGAATTCCTACGGCTGCATTATCGAAGACACCGTTTGGGTTCGAAACGGCTGCGATCCCAGCCTGTACATTCCCTCAATCTTTACGCCCAACGGCGATGGAATCAACGACTTTTTTAGAGCCTATGGTACACGCATTAGCTATTACCGCCTCGAAATCTTTAACCGCTGGGGCGATTTGCTGTTTACCTCTGATAAAATCGATCAAGGTTGGGACGGAAACCACCTGAACCTGCCCTCGCCCGTAGGCGTGTACACCTATAAAATCAGTTTTGAAGTGGAAGATAACCTTCCGTTCGATACCGAACCCCGGGTTGGGTTGGTGGTGCTTACCCGCTAATTTTTGGTTTTATTCTCTTTATCAACATTGCTTATAAATACAAAAAGGATTTTAAAATCTCTTTTAGTTGTTTATAGGCATTGTTCATTTGTTGGTAACTCTTTTTTCAGATTTCTTGCTTTTGTTTCGTTCAACACATTCTAAACAGGTTCTTAACAACCCCAGATTTTAAACCCCTTTTATATCAAAGCAAGCAGAGGTTATTAACATGCAATTTAAAGTGTTTATAACCCTTCACCCATCTTTTTTTATGCGTACAAAGGGCTTGTTGTTTGTCAATAGAATGCTTAGAAGTTCGTTAAAAATAGAAGCCTAAAAAGTTGCATTGTTCATAACCTGCCTCGTTATACAATTATCTTTGTTTTGCAAATAAAACAACCATCAACTTTCAACAGGTTTTAACCCCTTTGTTAACCAGTGTATCATGAGTGCCATTAAACCTACCCTAGCCATAGGCAGCGACCATGCCGGTTTTGAATTAAAATCAACCTTATTGAGTTACTTGCTTGAAAAGGGTTTCTCGGTACACGATTGTGGTGCCTATGGTCCCGAACGGGTTGATTACCCCGATGTGGCCAAGGTTCTTGCTCAGGCAGTAGCATCGCATCGGTTTGATTTTGGCATTCTGATTTGTGGCAGTGGGCAAGGCGTGAACATAACCGCCAACAAGGTGAAAGGAATACGGTCTGCTCTTGTTTGGTCGCCCGAAATTGCCGCTCTTTCTCGAGCTCACAACAACGCGAATGTTCTGGCTCTTCCGGGTAGATATTTAGATGCAGAGCAAGGCATTCTGTGTGTTGAGGCGTTTTTATCTACTGCCTTCGAGGGTGGACGGCATGCCGATCGGATTGGTAAAATGGAGGATTAACCTTTATCACCATCGTCGGCATTTTCTTTTAGAGCCGATTGAAAAAAGTCGGTATGACCTTTTATATAAGCCATTTCTCTGTTAATCTGAATTCCGTTTCTAAAGTAAATGGCCGTGGGGACATATTTAATATTATAGGATTCACATAGTTCTAATGGGACCTCTTCACCACCTACATCTACTATTCCTAAGCAAAAGTCAACTTTCTTTTGGTGCAGATGGTATAGCAAAATGGAATAGTAATACTCCTCCAGTATAAAACCTTGTTGCATAATGGATGTTCCATCAAACCAGCCCATAAAAAACAGCATTGCCCGCTCCTCTTTCAACAATTCTTCAAACTCTGCGCTGCTTGTTATCTTTTTCATGATTTTAATGTGTATTTTTTTTCTACTTATGGCCACTCTTTTTAGTTTTCCCCATAATCATCTCGGAACATAAGGTTCACCAGTTGCTTGTAATCGGCTAGTTTTTCGTGTTTTTCGACGGGTACTCCGTATTCATACCGAACCACGCAGGGAAGCTGAGTTATGTCATGGTATTTTAGCATAGCTACCTCGTCTTTTACTTGCAGTTCCACAATGAATAGACCTACCGGATCTTCCGGGTAATAGGCATTATAAAAGGCGGAATTTTCATGGTCTGAAAAATCTTCCTTGATTATATTGGACAGGGTTTCGGCGTAGTTCAATTTAATTTTGGTTACCTCACATTCCCAGCAACCGATTCCATCGGGCAGGGTGAACATAACCACGGCCATGGGTTGCCGAATAAACGTTTCGATGTTTGAAAGGTGTAAATACTGCATGGCATTCATGATATTGTACCAAAACGGGGTTCCCTCCATTCTGGTATTGAATCTGCATGCATTTAAGGTTGTTTAACGAAGGCCAGCATCTACTAAGTAGTGCAGCTTTATATGTAAGGCATAGGGTTCAGTTCTGTGCATAAGCCAACCCTTATTCTATTTATACTATGGTTGGCCCAAACTCGCTTGAGCTATTTCTTCAAAATACCGGAATTGTTGGGGCATAGCAGCAGAAAAACCACCGAGATTTACACCCAGGTTAGTACCAAAAACCTGCAACAAATCCGTTCTCCCTTTGACGATTTGGGAAAACTCTATACTTTAGATAGCGGGAAAAAAACTACGCCTATGCATCCAAATCGGCGAATTGGGGGAGTTTTATAGCGGCTATAAATGAGTTAGCGGTAATTATGACAGCCACTCTACAAACATTGAAATATAAAAAATGGACTTTATAACACAATTAGGCGTACGGACAGAACATAAAGAAGATGCCGCAAGACTTTATGCAATTGCTTTTCAAACAAAATTCTTAAAAATTTTAGGCAGTCCAGAAGAGGTAACACAACTATTGAAAGACGGAATTAATATCCAAAGAGGTATTTCTGCAATATCCGCAGACAATGAATTGTTAGGAATATCAGGATTTCAACTTGACAATACTTCACTAACTGACATTAAGTTCAGGACTTTTGTTTCGAAATATGGAATTATAAAAGGGACTTTAAAATATGTAGTTTTAGCGGCAATATTCTACAGAAAGCCAGACAAAAAAAGTCAACTTTTAATGGACGGAATTGCTGTAAAGGAAGGAAATAGAGGGCGTGGAATTGGAAAACAACTTTTTATAGAACTTGAGAAGTTTTCAATTCAAAGTAAAATGACTTCAATTAAATTAGACGTAATAGACGAGAACCCGAAGGCAAAAAAACTTTATGAAAGTATTGGGTTTGTGCCGACAAAATATAGCAGAACGCCCAAATTTATTTATAAACTAATTGGTGTTCGTGGCGTTACGACAATGGTTAAGAAACTATAAAAAGAATAACTACCGCTAACAGGCGTTTGGCAAAAAAGCGGGTTCAGTGGTTAAATAAACTTTCTGCCTCGTATCAACTTTTGTGCAGGGTTGACAGTTTAGTGCTTCGAAATCCGCTTCTTCGCCAAGCGCCAAAACGTTAGCTGTTATTTAATTAAAAATATCCATGCATGAAATGAATCCAGAGCAAAATTATATTGAAATAAATCGTCAATCTTGGAACAATAGAACTGACACTCATTTAAAGTCTGAATTCTACGACCTTGATGGATTTCTGAATGGAAATTCCTCGCTAAATGATATTGAGTTAAGCTTACTTGGTGACATAAAGGGAAAGACTATTTTGCATTTGCAATGTCATTTCGGACAAGACACTATTTCTTTGAGTAGACTTGGTGCAAATGTCACTGGTGTTGATTTATCAGACAAAGCAATTGAAAGTGCAAAACAAATTGCAAAAGAAACTCAATCCAATTCGGAATTTATTTGTTGTGATATTTACGATCTACCTAAGCATTTAGACAAAAAATTCGATATTGTTTTTACAAGTTACGGAACTATTGGTTGGTTACCGGACTTAGACAAGTGGGCAAAAATCGTATCTGAATTTTTAAAACCAAATGGGCAATTTGTATTTGTAGAGTTTCATCCTGTTGTGTGGATGTTTGATGATAATTTCGAAAGAATTGGTTACAGATATTTTAATTCAGGAGCAATTTTAGAGACAGAAGTTGGAACTTACGCTGATAAAAATGCAGATATAACACAATCTTATGTAATGTGGAATCATGGCGTAAGTGAAGTACTTAATAACTTGATTAAACATGGACTTGAAATAAAATCATTTGAAGAGTTTGACTACTCGCCTTACAATTGTTTCAATAAGACAATTGAATTTGAACCGAAAAGATTTAGAATTGAACACTTAGGCGACAAAATTCCAATGGTTTATTCAATAAATGCAAGAAAAAAAAACAACAGCTAACACGGATTTTGCGTCAGGCGGGGTGACGTGCAAACTTGGAGCTTTGCGCTTCTATTCAAGTGCAGTGCCTGTTGGCAGTTTAGTGCTCTGAAACCCGCCCGAAGGCCAAGCCCGAAACCGTTCGCGTTCATGACCGAAGAAAAGGGTTTATTCGGCCTGAAAATAGCCCAATATGGCTGTTTTTATAAAGCGGTGTTGTTGGGTAGGAGCCAATTCAGGGACGGGCTTTAGCAGTTCAAAATGCGGCCATCCATCTTCATCACGGCCAATAAAGCTGTAGTATCCATAGGGAACAAGCAAAGAGCAAATGGCCACGTGCAGGCATTCCATTTTTTGCTGTTTGTTCATTTTTAGGGGTCCAAGTCCAATTTCTTGGAGGCCTATAAGCATAAGAACCGCTTCAAGTTCGGGAGCATCGCCCAAAATATCGCGAAGGTTTTTTAGAAGGGCCGCCCATTCGGCCTGAAATTCAAGGTCGGGTCTAGCCTGAACACGCATGAATCAATTGTACAGCTGCAGAATCTCGCGGCTGGTTTCTCCGGGTATAATCCGAACCACCGTTTGGCCTATCAAATCGGCCTTTTTACCGCTGACGTTCAACACGACTTCCAGGGGCAAATCTGAAATCGGATCGGTATGCGTATAGCTTACCTCACCGGCCGAATTGGAATATTTAGTTACATCGACGATGCCGGCGCCATTTCCATTTTGAATGAACCGAACCTCAGCCTCAGAAACCTTAAAGCCTTGTGAATCCAAAACTGTTACAATTACCGTACCTGGAGTGGGCTCTTCGTAGCAACCAAAGGTGCTGAAAGCAAGAGCAAGAGCAAGAAAAACAGGTGTTAACGTGCGAATCATGGCGGTATATTATACATAAAGGTAGAGATTTTTTTTAAGAACCTATAAATCGCACTGCTCAATTATCTTTGTACCAAAGCACATCCATGGAAACCCTACTGAAGGAAATAGCCCAGCGCATTCAAGAGGCGAAGCTTACAACGAAAAACGATTGCGAGAACTTTAAGCGCGATGTGCTTGGAAAGAGCGGTTTGGTTCAATCGGCCATGGACCTGTTTCGGGAGCTGCCGGGTTCTGAAAAACCCAAATGGGGCTCTGAATTAAACCGGCTTAAAACCGAGGCCAGCGCGCTGCATCAAGCAGCACTGGACGGCCTTGATTCAGAGGTTAAATTGCCTTGGACCGACATCAGCCTGCCTTCCGTTCCCCTGCCCGCGGGCAGCCTTCACCCCTTAACCCAAGTCGAGAACGATTTAACGAATTTGTTCAACCGAATTGGTTTTCGTGTGGCAACGGGCCCCGAAATTGAAGACGATTGGCACAATTTTACCGCCCTGAATTTTCCGGAGAATCACCCGGCACGAGACATGCAGGACACCTTTTTTATGAAAGGAAATCCAGACCGCTTGCTGCGAACGCATACCAGCGGAGTGCAGATCCGCACCATGCTCAACCAAACGCCGCCCATTCGGGTGGTGGCACCCGGGCGGGTGTACCGCTGCGACAACGACGCCACCCACAGCCCTGTTTTTCACCAAATCGAAGGACTGTTCATTGACAAAGATGTTTCGTTTGCCGATATGAAAGAGGTGCTCTACTATTTTGTGGATCAGTTTTTCGGAAAGGAATTCGAGGTGCGGTTTCGGCCCAGCTTTTTTCCTTTTACCGAGCCCAGTGCCGAAATGGACATTGGCCGAAGAAAAGCCAACGGAGAAATTGCTTGGATGGAAATTTTGGGTTGTGGAATGGTTGACCCCGCCGTTTTGGAAAATTGCAACATCGATCCCGAAGAATATTCCGGTTATGCCTTTGGCATTGGAATTGACCGGTTGGCCATGCTTCGATACCAAATTCCCGACATTCGATTGCTGTACGAGAACGACGTTCGCTTTTTAAGCCAGTTCTAAGTATTTAGTCTTAACTAAATATTTTAATGTATAGAACTGAAAAACAATGGTTTGTTGTTTGAAATACTTGTTTTTAATTTGCCGAGAATCGCATATTTTTTTAATCATGGGCTAGCACCTGTGTTTATTAAAACCTGAACGGCCTTTTCCCGCTTTTTAATTTTTTTGATTTGCCCGTGTTGAATTGGGTTTGGTTTTTTGCCTTTGGAACTATTGCATGGGTTCTTTGCAGGGGTGTTTTTTAAGCTTTCTTTTTTTGGCCTAGGCTTTCAGGTTTCGAGGTGCGGCAGGGATTGACGCAGCTAGCCCGCAAAGCTTGGGGCGGCTGGCAGGGCAGAGGGCCGCAGAGCGACTTTAGGAGCTACTGCGGCACCAGCCCTGCCCCGCCTCAAGGTGCGGACTAGCTCGGAAAGCCCGGCAGCCGCCCTAAAAATTTGCAATCAAAGGCGAGAAAAGGGTGTGATTTAACGGCCTAAAAACACCAGTAAAATGGCGATGTCTGAGGGTGAAATTCCGCTGATTCGAGCTGCATGTCCTACGGTTTTTGGCTGCTGCTTACTCAGTTTTAATCGGGCTTCCATGGATAGTCCGTGGATGTGCATGGGGTCGAAATCGTTGGGAATGTTGACGTATTCGAGCCTTTTTATTTTTTCGGCCGTGTCTTTTTCGCGTTCCATGTACCCGGCGTATTTGATGCGGATTTCGGCGTCGGTGATGACGTCGGCTGAGCGCATGCTCAGCTCTTGGCGCATGTTTTCACTGTTTTCTGCCAATCCATTTAGGTCAATTCCGGGCCGAGCGAGCAGTTGAGCCCAGCGTATTTTTTGAGCAATGGGGGCGGTATCTATTTTTTCCAACCAAGGATTTATTTCGCTGGGTTCTGCGCTGTTGTTGTTTAGGAATTTGAGCAATCCAAGGCTTTCGGCCTGCTTTTTTTCGATGCCCTCGATGCGTTGTGCCGATATGAGCCCTAGGCTATGGCCGAGCGGGCTGAGTCGTTCGTCGGCATTGTCTTGGCGGAGCAAAATGCGGTATTCGGCTCTGGAGGTGAACATGCGGTAGGGTTCGTCAGTGCCTTTGTGGATAAGGTCGTCGATGAGCACGCCGATGTAGGCTTGGTCTCGGCCCAGCACAATGGGTTCTTGGTTGCGTACTTTTTGTACCGCGTTGATTCCGGCCATGAGTCCTTGGCATGCGGCCTCTTCGTAACCGGTGGTTCCGTTGATTTGGCCCGCGAAGAACAGGCCTTCAATGGGTCGTGTTTCGAGGGAAAGGCTGAGTTGAGTTGGCGGGAAATAGTCGTATTCGATGGCATAACCGGGGCGAAACATTTTGGCATTTTCCAGTCCGGGTATTTGCCTTAGGGCTTTCCATTGAACGTCTTCGGGCAGGCTGGTTGAGAAACCGTTCAGGTATATTTCGACCGTATTCCAGCCTTCGGGTTCAATGAAGAGTTGGTGCCGGGTTTTATCGGCGAAGCGGTGTATTTTATCTTCAATAGAAGGGCAGTAGCGTGGTCCTAAGCTTTGAATTGTTCCGTTGAACATGGGGCTTCGGTCGAATCCGCTTTCTAGGATTTCGTGCACCAAGGGGTTGGTGTAGGTAATGAAGCAGGGCAGTTGTTTTTGTGTCAGGTTCAGGTTTTCGTACGAAAAGCAAGCGGGGTTTTCGTCTCCGTCTTGGCGTTCGGTTTTGCTGTAATCGATGGAACGGCCATCGATGCGGGGTGGGGTTCCGGTTTTCATTCGTCCGGATTCAAAGCCCAGGCTTAGGAGTTGTTCTGTAACGCCGTATGCGGCGGGTTCGCCGGCTCGGCCGCCCCCGTAGTTTTTTTCACCGATGTGAATGAGTCCGTTGAGGAAAGTTCCGGAGGTAAGCACCACGGTTTTTCCGGCGATGTGGTTTCCACGAGCGGTTACCACCCCGCGCAGGGAGTTTTGTTCCATCCAGAGTTCTTTCACGGGTTCTTGCCAGAACTCTAGGCTTGGTATTGCTTCAAGGTATTGCCTCCAGAGGTCGGCAAAGAGTTGTCGGTCGTTTTGGGTTCTTGGGCTCCACATGGCGGAGCCTTTGGAGCGGTTGAGCATTCGGAATTGAACTCGGGAGCGGTCGGATACTTTTCCTGAGAGTCCGCCGAGGGCATCGATTTCGCGTACGATTTGACCTTTTGCGATTCCGCCCATGGCGGGGTTGCAGGACATTTGTCCGATGCGCGACAGGTCCATAGAAACCAGCAGGGTTTTGGCTCCGCGGTTTGCTGCTGCCGCTGCTGCTTCGCAACCGGCGTGTCCGCCCCCTACAACAATAACATCAAAAACATCGATCATGGTCAAAATTGAAAATGTTCCACGTGGAACGTAACGTGAGTAAGGTGTTTTTTCTGAACTGCAAAGGTAAGTAGGATTCCGTTTGCAAGGCGTTTTTGGATGATTATTGATTATGGGGTGGCACGGGGCTGCATCCGGTGTTAGGGGATGTTTCGCCTTTGGGGCTGGTCGGCTTGATGTAGAATGCGGAGGTTAAGGTACGGATGAACGGGTGCGGGAGGTGGCGGGGATGGGTGAATGATTGTGCGGATGATCGGTTGTGCGGATGATCGGTTGTGCGGATTCATGGTTGCACGAACGAATACACAGGGCTGCACCCTGTGCTAGGGTATTTCGCCCCTTCAGGGCTGGGCGGCTTGGTGTACAATGCGGATAACTTAGATATAAATCCTCAAAAATTCGTGCATTCGTGGCTGCCCTTTCTAACGCGGTTTTAGTATCATTGATTATAGACGGTGTTGGCATGGTTTTTTGCCTTGTGGTGGATTTAGTAACGAGAGAAATTGCCCAGAAATGCTATAAATTGACTTACTTTATTGCCTAAATTTACGAAATGCATACTATGAGGACGGCTCTTATTTCTTTTTTCTTCGGCGTTTTTTGGATGATTGATGCTCAAGCCCAAGGTGTTAAAATTGGTGCGGGTACTCCGCCACATGCTTCTGCTACTCTTGAAGTTGGAGGTACGAACGGTGGCTTTTTACTTCCCACTATGACCACAGCTCAACGCAATGGAATAGGAAGTCCCGCACAGGGTTTGCAGGTTTATAACAGCGATACTCGATGCATTGAAGCCTATTTTCAAACAGGATGGAAGGCCATTTCCTGTGAATGCAGTTCCGCTCCACCATCACCTACACTTATTCAGGGGCCTAGCCTGGTTTGTCCATCGGATACTGCGGTTGTTTTTTCAATTTCGCCCGTGCAAGGTGCCTTCTCTTATGTTTGGAGCATTGGGAATTTGGATACGGTTGTGGGTCCGAACAACCTGGACAGTATTTCAGTTAATTTTTCAGCAATTCAAGGCTCGCGCAGTATTTCTGTGGTAGCTGTGAATTCATGTGGCAGTTCAGCTCCTACGCTTCGTTCTATATCGGTGGCTAATCCTGTATCAGCTTTTTCGGTTGTGCCGGCATCGCCCATTATAAATAATGCCGCCCAGTTTACCGCTACTACCCAAAACTCCACTTTTTCATGGTCTTTTCAAAATGGAAGCCCTGGGAGTTCTACCTCAGGTACTCCTTCTGTAACATGGACGCAGACGGGCAATGCGCTTGTTCGGCTGATTGCTACTAGCTCTGTTGGGTGCAAAGACACGCTAGATAGCACTTTGACCGTAATTAATTGCGTTCCCGCAACCTTTTCCTTTTCAAATTGCGGTCAAACGGGTACCAATGGACCAACACAAGCCCAATGCAATGCAAGCTATGGCCTTGGGGTTGTTTCAGTGAATGCGGGAGTTCAAACGTGGACGGTTCCCGCAACGGGCAACTATACCATTACAACTGCCGGCGGACAGGGCGGTATTCCCAATGGAGTGGGTCAAAACAACCGCGGATCAGGCGGCATTGTAAGGGCAACGTTTGCCCTTACTTCTGGGAC
>Ga0079300_10000899_pt1 | contig 11586 bp, 10 predicted proteins | sample Wag4_2014_7_11_FD_74799 | JGI IMG/M metagenome (GOLD analysis project Ga0079300, IMG submission 74799) | Fresh water microbial communities from Ohio, USA - Utica-2 Time Series HT 2014_7_11 | ecosystem: Environmental > Aquatic > Freshwater > Water tank | place: USA: Ohio | collected 2014-07-11
GGCAACCGCGCCAATGCCACCATCGGCCGCGCGCTTCGCCTGGTCGTCCGCAACCTCGGCGGGGCCCGTCCCGGGGGCGTCGACCGCTCGACCCTTTCCAGCCCGATGAAGTTCACCATGTGCTTCGCCGAGTGGGAGGAGGGCTCGCCCTGGGATCCCCTCCACGTGGAGCGCGGTTTCCAGCGCGAGGACTCTGTGGTCACCGCCTTCGCCATGACCAGCGGCCCGGTGCAGATCGTCGACCAGGAGTCCCGCCGGCCCGACCAGATCGCCGGGACCCTTGGCCTGGGCCTGGAAGGCATGTTCCTGCCCAAGATCCACCGCATGCCCGTGGACGCCCTTCTGGTGGTCTGCCCCGAGCATATCAATACGCTTACCGTCGACGGCGCCTATCCCAAGGACCGGCTCCGCGCCCGCATCCAGGAGGTCACTTCGCGCCCCCTGAGGGAGATGGTGTCCAACGACGTCTCGGGCGCCGGCATCCCGGTCGCTTCCGCCGCCAAGATGACGGCGGAGATGCTCGCAACGCCGACGCCAAAGTTCGCCGACCGTAAGTACATCCACATCGTGGTGGCGGGTTCTGAGGCCGGGAAGTTCTCGGCCGCCTTCCATGGCTGGGTCACGGGTGCCATGGGTTCAACGGTCGTTTCCAGGAAGATCGACTGCTGATAGCCTCGCGTTCGGAATTCGGAGGACATCGATGACCACTATCCTGGATCCGACCGACGAGCGCGTGCCCGTCGAGCGCCAGATCACCCCACGAACGGGAAGCATCCCGGGGGTGATCGGCCTTCTGGACATCAGCAAGCCCCGGGGCAATGTGCTCCTGGACGAGTTGGAGCGCCTGTTGGCCGCCCGCTTCCCGGACAATGAGATCCGGCGCTACGCCAAGCCGACCTTCACCAAGCCCTGTCCCACGGACCTGCGGCTGAAGATCAAGGCGGAATGCAGCGTCCTGGTGGAAGCCCTCGCCGATTGAGGATCGTGCACGACGTGCAGTCTGCACGACACTGTATGGTTCGAGATCCAGGGGCTTCCCGCCGTTTCCATCGCCTCCAGCGAGTTCGCTGAGGCCGCCGAGGTCCAGCGCCGGGCGCTGGGCATGGAGGGCGCGCGCTACATTCTGGTCGATCACCCGATCCAGGACGCCACCGATGACGAGATGCGCGCCAAGGCGCAGGCCGTGGTCGACCACGTCGTGGCAGCCCTGACCGTCTGACAGGGCACCGCGATCCGTTCGCCGCCCTCCTGCGGGCCCCGGGGCTAGGTCTTGACGAGTCCGCCTTGGCACGGCTCGATGCGATCTTCCCGGCCTGTGGCGCAGCTCCCGAGGCGTATGCATGGTGACCAATCGATTGGACTGGCCCTCCGGTGAGGTCGAGGTCACCGGAGGACGGCTTGCCTATCACCGGACCGGAGGCAAGGGCCCGCCCATCGTCCTCTCGCATGGTCTGTCCGACAACGGCCTCTGCTGGGCCCGCCTGGCCGAGGCCCTGTCCCCCGACTACGACCTCATCCTGCTGGATGCCCGGGGACATGGGGCAAGCTCGCGGCCGGGCGAGGCGGGAATCTCCCCGGACATGCCCGGCCGGGACATCGCCGAGGCCATCAGGGCCCTTGGGCTGTCAGGCGTGATCGCCATGGGCCACTCCATGGGCGCCAGGGCGACCGCCGCCTGCGCCGCGGAATTCCCCGATCTCATCCGTGCCGTCATCCTCGAGGACCCGCCCCTGGTCCCGCCCATGGACGCCGAGGCAGCGGCCAAGCGGCTGGCGCGGTTCAAGGACCAGGTGAAGCAGTTGAAGGACATGACCGAGGCCGAGTTGATGGCCCTCGGGCGACGGCAGTCGCCGACCTGGGAAGCGCAGGAGTTCCCCGCCTGGATCGCGTCAAAGCAGCAGGTCTCCAGGAACGCCCTTCCGATCCTTCCCACACCCTGGCAGGACGACATCCGCCGGATCCGGGCACCGACCCTTCTCATCTACGGAGACACCGAGCAGGGAAGCCTGGTCGGGGCGGCCGCTGCGCGGGAGGCCCGCGATCTCAACAAGGACCTTCGGGCGCTTCGCATCGAGGGGGCGGGCCATAATGTCCGCCGGGAGAACTTCCCGGCCTATCTTCTCGCCGTCCGGAGCTTCCTGAACGAGATCTAGCCCCGTAGGCGGCACTCCAGGCCCCGGTCATGGCGGCCCTGGTCTGAAGCTCAGGACTTTCCGGCGAGGTCGGGGCGCGAGGCCAGAAACGCGGCTTTTTCAGCGGCGGTCAGCGTCTTTCCCGGTTTCATGCGCGACACCTTGGGCGTCGGCTTCGCAAATGTCCCGGGCTTTGGACTGCCCCCCGGGAGATCGGAGAGCCGCTTGATGGGAGGCTTCATGACAGCGTCCTCGAATGGGAATCGGGTGGTCAGAGACTCGCAGATTCTGGCCCTCAGAGCATCTGCTGCATGACAGGGGTTTCAAATCGTCCCGGCCATAGGGGCTACGGTGACACTGTCCGAAACCCCCTCCTGTGCGACTGAGTTCCTTCTCCCTGGGGAGCGCCCCCTAGCGCCAGGCGAAGACCGGTTGCTCAAGGTCTGTCACCCGGGTGACGCGGCCGGCCACCAGCTCCCGCAGTTGGTAGACGACCGCCGCCGTGGGCGCGTGAATCTGGTGCTCATCCGAGATCCTCAGCCGGATCAGCGGCCGGTCGCTCTCGGGAATGGTCTCGAAATCCACGGCGTCGGGGGCGGCGATGTAATCCAGCCGGATCAGGTGGGTCGAGGCCACCTCGGCTGGATTGGGCCTCAGGGCCGAGGCGTCCTGTAGCCAGGCCACGACAGGGGTGATCACATAGCCGGAGCGGGTGGGATAGTCGTCCAGAACGCCCAGGATCTCGCTCGTCGGCAGGTCGAGGCCGACCTCCTCCGAGAGCTCCCGCAGGGCGGCCTCTTCCAGGGTCTCGCCCGGGTCCAGGCGACCGCCGGGCAGGGCCCACTGGCCGGAATGCGCCCGCAGGCTCGCCGCCCGCCGGGTGAGGAGGAAGGCGGTCTGTCCGGAGCCGTCGTCTGCCGCTGTCAGGGTCAGGGCCACCGCCGCCCGCTTCAGGTCCCCGCCGGCGTGGACGATGCGCGGGAAGGCCGCGCAGGCCTCTGCGATCCGGGCGCGAAAGTCGGGGGTGAAGGCGTGGGTCATCCGGGGACTGTCCTAGGCCCTCGCGGGGCGCCCTGTCATCCCTCCGCTTCAGCCGGGCGGCCGGGCCGGGGCCTTGTGATTCCGGGCGGAGAGGCACCGGACGATTGGGACTTCCTGCACTTCGCCCTGGTGATCGGTGCGGCCCTGCCCGGGTCTCGCCCTCGCCGGTGACCTTCGCTAGTCTGACCCGGGAATAGGGGAGGAAGGCCTGATGACGGAACTCTGGAGCGGGTCATGAAGGCCATCTGGTACGAGCGTACAGGCCCGGCGCGCGAGGTCCTGCAGCTTGGCGAGGTTCCCACCCCCACGCCTGGCCGGGGCCAGGTCCTGATCCGCGTCCACGCCTCGGGCGTGAACCCCTCGGACGCCGGCATGAGGGCCGGTCCCGCGCCCATGGCCTATCCCCGGATCATCCCCAACAGCGACGGCGCCGGCGTGGTCGAGGCCGTGGGTCCGGAAACGCCGGTCCGCTGGGTCGGCCGGCGCGTCTGGTTCTACAACGGCCAGAGGAACGGCCGGGCCTTTGGTTCCGCGGCGGAGTACATCGAGCTGGACGCCGACCTCGTCACGCCCCTTCCTGACAACGTCGCCTTCGCCGAGGGTGCCACCCTGGGCATCCCCTGCATGACCGCCCATCGGAGCGTCTTCGTCGCCGGACCGGTTCAGGGACGGACCGTCCTGGTCACCGGGGGCGCCGGTGCGGTGGGCCTCTACGCCGTCCAGCTGGCCAAGTGGGCGGGAGCCTCGGTCATCGCCACCGTCAGCAGCGAGGCCAAGGCGGCCAGGGCGCAGGCGGCGGGCGCCGACCTGGTCGTCAACTACCGCTCGGAGGATGTCGCCGCCCGGGTCCGGGACTTTACCTCCGGTGCCGGGGTGGATCACGTGGTCGACGTCGACTTTGGCGGGAACCTTGCCGCCACCCTGGCCTGCGTGAAGGGCAATGGGTCGGTGGCTTTCTACGCGACAAAGGGCGAGCCCGCGCCCAGGGTCCCGGCCGGGGAGCTGATGCGCCTGAACCTGAACGTCCACGGCGTCTACCTGCCGGTCAGCCCGCACGAGGCCCGCCGACGTGCTCAGGCCGACATCCTGCAGTGGATTTCCACGGGCGCCCGGATCCTGCCCGTGGCCGGCCGCCATGCCCTGGCCGAATGCGCGGCTGCCCATGAGCAGGTGGAGTCCGGGACCAAGGCCGGTACGGTCGTGGTCGAGCCCTTCGGGTCGTGATCCCCCCCGAAGACGCCATCCGCGCCCGGCGGCGTTTGACCAACCGGTTCATCGCCGGGCGGGAGGCCGCGCGCCTCGGGCCGGTCTTCCTGCCCGCGGCGGTGGTCATCGCCGGCGACGGATCGGTCATCACCGGCCGAGACGCCATCCTCTCTGCCTTCGCCGCCCAGTTCGCAGACCCCGGCTTCGGCGGCTATGTCCGCACGCCCGAGCGCATCGAGGTGGATGGGGCGGGAGATCGCGCCGCCGAGCAGGGCCGCTGGACGGCGAGCTGGAAGGATGCCCCGTCCCAGTCGGGTCCCTACCTCGCGGTCTGGCGCCGGGTCACGGGTCAGTGGATGATCGAGTCCGAGACCTTCGTGACCACAGGCCGAGACGACCCCTACGGAGCCCCGGATGCGACTGCCCACCCTCATCCCCGCCGCCACCCTTTACGGCATCAAGGCCTGCGACACGGTGGCCAAGGCCCGGACCTGGCTGGCGGACCGGGGGGTCGCCTATGTCTTTCACGACTACAAGACCCAAGGCATTGACGCTGGACGTCTGGGTCAGTGGGTTGAGGAACTGGGCTGGGAGAAGGTCCTGAACCGCGCCGGGACGACCTTCCGCAAGCTGCCTGAGGCCGATCGGACCGATCTGGATGCCGCCAGGGCCATCGCCCTGATGGTCGCCCAGCCCTCCATGATCAAGCGACCCCTGCTGGATCTGGGCGACCGCCGGGTACTGGGCTTCAGGCCCGAGACCTACGAGGCGGTGTTTGGCGGGGATGGCTCCAGGGCCTGAAGTCGCCGCTCCAGGTCGGTGGAGCCGGAGCGTCGGTATAAGGCGTCGGCCTGTTCGATCTGCCCGGTGAGGAAGGCCCCGGCATCACCGGGGCCAGTGACCTCAGACCAGCGCCCCATGACAGTGCTTGAACTTCTTGCCCGAGCTGCAGGGGCAGGCGGCGTTGCGCCCCGTCTGCTGCCAGCCGTCGGGCAGGGCCGAGAAGGGGAGGGCCTGCCTCTGATCCACCGACAGTCCGTCCGGCAGGACTCCCATCTGCGCGGCATTCTCGCCGGTCAGGGGATCGAGGTGGATCTCCTGGAAGGCGGTGGGTGGCGGCTCGGGGTCGGCAAACTGGAACTCGACCGTCATGTGCCAGCGGGTGACGTTGTGGCGCAGATCCACCAGGAGCCGCTCGAACAGGGAGAAGGCCTCGGTCTTGTACTCGTTCAGCGGGTCCCGCTGGCCGTATCCGCGCAGGCCGATCACGTTGCGCAGGTGGTCCAGGTGGGTCAGGTGCTCACGCCACTGCAGGTCGATGGTCTGGAGCAGGAAGCTCTTTTCGATCATCCGCATCTGGGCGGGGCTGATCAGGGCCTCGCGCTCCTGGACGCGGGCATTGGAGGCGGCCAGGAGGCGTTCCTCGATCTCCTCGTTGGCAATGCCTTCCTCGGCCGCCCACTGGGCGACGGGTACGTCGAGGCCGAGGATCGACCGGGTCTGCTCGGCCAGGCCCTCCACATCCCACTGCTCGGCATAGGCCTTGGGCGGCAGGTACCGGCGGACCTGGTCGGCGATGGTGTCGCGGCGCATCTCGGCCACGACGTCCGAGAGGTCTTCGTCGGCCATGAATTCGGCGCGCTGCTCGAAGACGGCCTTGCGCTGGTCGTTGACCACGTCGTCGTACTTCAGGAGGTTCTTGCGGATCTCGTAGTTGCGCTGCTCGACGCGCTTCTGGGCGGTGGCAATCGCGTTGTTCAGCCACTTGTGGGTGATGGCCTCGCCATCCTGGACCCCGAAGGTCCGCATGATGCCGTCCAGCCGCTCGCCGGCGAAGATGCGCAGGAGGTCGTCTTCACAGGACAGGAAGAACTTGGACCGCCCCGGGTCGCCCTGGCGGCCGGTCCGGCCGCGCAACTGGTTGTCGATCCGCCGGCTCTCGTGGCGCTCGGTGCCCAGTACGAACAAGCCGCCCGCCGCGAGGGCCTGGGTCTTGAGGCCGGCGATCTCGGCCTCGAGTTCGGTCTTGCGGGCGATCACCTGGTCCGGAGTCACCTCAATGCCCAGGCCGCGCTGCTCGTCCTGCCAGCGAAGCACCCGCATATCGATGTTGCCGCCCAGCTGGATGTCCGTGCCTCGTCCGGCCATGTTGGTGGCAATGGTCACCGCCCCGGGGATGCCCGCGTCGGCGACGATCACCGCCTCCTGCTCGTGATACCGGGCGTTCAGGACATTGTGCGGAATGCCCTTCCGAGCCTTGCCGTCGACTTCGTAGGCGTGGGCGTTCAGCAGGGTCGAAAGGGACTCGGATTTCTCGATCGAGACCGTGCCCACCAGGATGGGCTGGCCGCGGACATAGCAGTCCTCGATCTGCTTGAGGATGGCGCGGTTCTTCTCGGCTTCCGTGCGATAGACCTCGTCATCGTCGTCGATCCGCGCGACCGGCCGGTTGGTCGGGATTTCGCTGACGTCCATCCTGTAGATGTCGGCGAATTCCTGGGCCTCGGTCGCGGCCGTGCCCGTCATGCCAGACAGCTTGGTGTAAAGGCGGAAGTAGTTCTGGATGGTGACCGAGGCGAGGGTCTGGTTCTCGGGCTGGACGTGCGCGCCTTCCTTGGCCTCGATGGCCTGGTGCAGGCCCTCAGACAGGCGGCGGCCCTGCATCATCCGGCCGGTGAACTCGTCGATCAGCACCACCTCGCCCGCGCGGACGATGTAGTCCTTCTCGCGGGTGTAGAGGATGTTGGCCTTCAGGGCCTGGTTCACGTGGTGCACGACCGTAACGTTGGCGGCGTCGTAGAGGCCGGTGGTGTCCTCCTCCAGGTGGCCGCCCGCCTTCAGCATCTCCTCGACGGTCTCGGCACCCTCCTCGGTCAGGATGACCTGCCTCTGCTTCTCGTCGTGGTCGAAGGTCGAGGGATCCTTGATCAGTTCCTTAACCAGGGCGTCGACGGTCCGGTAGAAGTCCGAGCGGTCTTCAGTGGGTCCCGAGATGATGAGGGGGGTGCGCGCCTCGTCGATCAGGATCGAGTCCACCTCGTCGACGATGACGAAGTTGTGGCCCCGCTGCACCATCTCGTCGAGCTCGTAGACGAGGTTGTCCCGGAGATAGTCGAAGCCGAATTCGTTGTTGGTGCCGTAGGTGATGTCGGACGCATAGGCCGCCTTGCGCTGGCCCTGGCTGAGGCCGTGCACGATGACGCCGACAGACAGGCCGAGGAAGCGGTAGACCTGGCCCATCCAGTCGCCGTGTAGCTGGGCGAGGTAGTCGTTGACGGTGATGACATGGACACCCTTGCCCGCCAGGGCGTTCAGGTAGACCGGCGAGGTGGCGACGAGGGTCTTGCCCTCGCCGGTACGCATCTCGGCGATACCGCCCTCATGCAGGACGATCCCGCCGACCAGCTGGACATCGAAGTGGCGTTGGCCGAGCACCCGCCTGGACGCCTCCCGCACCACGGCGAAGGCTTCCTCCAGCAGCTGGTCCAGGGTCTCGCCGCGCCCGAGGCGCTCGCGGAACTCGACGGTCTTGGCCCTCAGTGCCTCGTCACTCAGCGCCTGGATGCTGGGCTCGAGGCGGTTGATCTTCGCCACCCTGCTCGCCAGGGCCTTGACCTTGCGGTCATTTGAAGAGCCGAAGAGACGCTGGAAGATGCTCACGAGATGGGTCCGGACCTGTGCGGGGTGAGGAGGGCGGTGCGTCCTGAAGACCCGCCGGGCGCCCGGAAAACCCGCTTCCTCCGGGGTGGCCGTGACTTAAGCACCCCCCCCTTCACTGTCAACGCGAAGCGCCCGCGACTCCCCGTGCATCGCCGTGCTTTGCAAGGCCCCCCCGGAAGGTCTAGGGACAGGCCCTGAACCGTCGTCTCAGGGGTTTCGCTGTCATGTTCCAGCACCTCACCCGTCTCCGGCAGGCCCGCCCGTTCGCCGCGGTGCTGCTGGTCGGCGGCCTGCTCCTGTCCGCATGCGAAGGCCGCCAGAAGGCGGATGCCCCGCCTGAACCCGGAGACACGGTCGTCGCTCGGGTCGAGGGCGCGCCCATCTGGACCTCCGACGTCAAGCGTGAGGCGGTCGCCCAGGGCCTGATTGGCGAGGGCGAGCCCCTGGATCCGGCGTCCGATCCCTTTCGGCGCACCACCGACGAGGTGATCGACCGGCGCCTGCTGGCCGCGGAGGCGACCCGGCGCAAGCTCGACCGGGATCCGGCCGTCCAACGGCGTCTCGCGGCCGCCCGCGAGCGGATTCTCGCGGACCTGGTGGTCGACTCCACCGTCTCCGGTGCCATCAGCGAGTCCGCCATCCGCGGCCTCTACCAGGAGCAGGTGCGGCTCTCACGACAGACCGAGGAGATCCGCGCCCGCCAGATCGTGGTCGCCACCCAGGCCGAAGCCGATGCGATCCGCAGGCTCCTGGGATCCGGTGGATCCTTCGAGGCCATCGCCATGGAGCGGAGCGTGGATGCGACGACCCGGTTCAATGGCGGCGACCTTGGCTATTTCACGGTCGACATCATGCCGGATTCCTATGCGGCTGCCCTCAAGACCGCCACGGCTGGCCAGACCATCGGACCGTTTCCGGTTGAGGGCGGATGGGCCCTGGTCAGGATCGAGGACCGCCGGCCCGAGGTGCCTATCTCCCTGGAGGCCGCGCGTCCGCAGATCGTGCGTTTCCTGACCTATGACCAGGTTCGCGACCTTCTCGAGAAACTCCGGGGCCAGGCCAAGGTGCAGACCTTCCTGAAGACCACGCCCGATGTTCCCGGCCAGCCCCGGGAGCCCGCCGCAGCGCCGCCTGCGACGGATCCGCCGCCGAACCGCAAGGAGGGGAAGGCACCATGAGCCGCAAGCCCGAGACGCCCGAGTCCTCCGCCCCGCGCCGGCGCGCCGCCGCAACGCCGGTCGAGGTGGTGGGCCAGACCTTCGAGAAGGCCCTGGATCCCCTCACCTCGGCGCTCAAGCGGGCCTCGCTGAGGCGGGCTGACCGGCAAGCCAGGGCCTTCGACCGTCCCCCGCCTGAGGCGGCTGCGCCGGCCAAGGGTGCCTTGCCCGTTTCGCCCCTCGCCGTTCCCTTTCCGCGCATTCCCCCCATCGAGGGCGTGGAGATCGCCACAGGCCGGGCTGGCTTCTACAAGCACGAGCGCGAGGACCTGCTGGTCATGCGCTTCGCCGAGGGCACAAGCGTCGCTGGGGTCTTCACCCGGCATGGCGTGGGCTCAGCGCCGGTGGACTGGTGCCGCCGGGCCCTGGCCCAGTCCCAGGGCGAGGACGCCCGGGCCCTGGTGGTCAATGCCGGCTGCGCCAATGCCTTCACGGGCAAGCCCGGGGCGGACGCCGCCCGCCGGGTCGCCTCGGCCGTGGCCAAACGGTTCGACTGCCGTCAGCGCGACGTCATGCTGGCCTCTACAGGCGTCATCGGCGTGCTCCTGGACGATGTGAAGATCACCCAGCGCCTGCCCGAGGCCGAGGCGGCCCTGGCCTCCGACGCCTGGTCGGCCGCTTCCCGGGCAATCATGACCACCGACACCTTCCCCAAGGGGGCTTTCGCTGAGGCCCAGATCGATGGGAAGACGGTCCGGATCGCCGGTATCTGCAAGGGTTCGGGCATGATCGCGCCAGACATGGCCACCATGTTGGCCTTCGTCGCCACGGACGCCGATATTGCGCCGAATGCACTCCAGAACCTGGCCAGCCTCTACACGCGCTCGACCTTCAACTGCGTAACGGTGGATGGCGACCGTTCCACCAATGACACCCTCCTTCTGTTCGCTACCGGCAAGTCCGGGGCGCCGCGGATCAGCCGCGCTGGCGACCGCCGGCTGGCGGACTTCCGGGAAAAGCTCGAGGCGGTCCTCCTGGACCTCGCCCTGCAGCTGGTTCGGGACGGGGAGGGGGCGACCAAGTTCGTGCGCATCAATGTCTCGGGCGCGGAAAGCCCCGCCTCGGCGCGCAAGATCGCCCGCACCATCGCCGAGAGCCCCTTGGTCAAGACGGCCTTTGCCGGCGAGGACGCCAACTGGGGCCGGATCGTCATGGCGGTGGGCCGCGCCGATGAGCCCATCGACCGGACCCGGCTGAGGGTCCAGTTCGGACCCCTGGTGGCCGCCCAGGACGGTCTCATCTCTCCCACCTATGATGAGGCGAAGATGAGCGCCTACATGAAGCAGGCCGAGCTGGAGGTCAGTGTCGACGTCGGCGTCGGCCGCGGCTCCGCCACGATCTGGACCTGCGACCTGACCAAGCAGTACGTGGCCATCAACGGGGACTACCGGAGCTAGGGCTGCAGGCCGTCTGTAAGTCCTCCCCCTGGTGGGAGGGGGTCAGCTGAAGGCCAGGTTGTCCTAGTCCACCGGGCTCCACTTCGCCCCGGCACCCTCGCGCTTGGGGCCACGGAACTGGGACTGGTCGATGGGCCGGGTGGAGGCGAAGCCGTCGCCCTTGGCCTCCGGGCGGTTCCGCTGCTTGCGAAGGCCGCCGGGCAGGTCCGAGCGGCCCTCGGGCCGGGAGGAGCCGTCCGCCGCCCGGGCACCACCGGAGTCGCTCCTGGGTGAGCCGCCCCTGGGGGAGCCGCCCCGGGGGGCACCACCCTTGCGATGCCCGCCATGGCCCTGACGGCCCTTGGGCTCGGAAGTCTCCTTGGTACCGTCCGGCAGGTGGGCCGTCATGACCGAGAGGCCGGCGTCCCGCCGACGGTCCTCGTTGGGAATGTTCTGACGGGTGACCTTCAGGATGTCCTTGAGCAGGTTGCGCTCGTCGTCGGCGCAGAAGGCCACGGCCGTGCCGCCGGCACCGGCCCGGGCCGTCCGCCCGATCCTGTGAACGTAGGACTCCGGCACGTTGGGCAGTTCGTACTGGACCACGTGGCTGACTGCGTCGATGTCGATGCCCCGGGCGGCGATGTCTGTGGCGACCATGGCCCTGACCTCGCCCGCCTTGAAGGCCGCCAGGGCGCGCTCGCGCTGGCCCTGGCTCTTGTCGCCATGGATAGACGCGGCCTCGACCCCCGACTGCTCGAGGGCCCGGGCCACGCGGTCAGCACCGCGCTTGGTGCGGGTGAAGACGATCACCCGGCGGAAATCCTTGTTCTCGAACAGCTCGGCCAGCAGGGCGCGCTTGCGGTCCTGCTCGACGAAGATGACCTTCTGTTGGACCTTCTCCACCGTGGTGGCCTGGGGCGTCACCGAGACCCGGACAGGGTCGGGGTTCAGGAG